>Ga0137409_10000366_pt1 | contig 49027 bp, 44 predicted proteins | sample CZODoug1_16funga_FD_122059 | JGI IMG/M metagenome (GOLD analysis project Ga0137409, IMG submission 122059) | Vadose zone soil fungal communities from Angelo Coast Range Reserve, California, USA - CZODoug1_16fungal (Hybrid Assembly) | ecosystem: Environmental > Terrestrial > Soil > Vadose zone...
GCGACCAAAGACTCGGACATCATTTTGCCGGCAGGGGCGCACATCATTATCCGATTGACGAAGGAACTCGCGGTAGCGGCATCATGACGCTTTGATCCGCACCAAGCTGTCCGTGATGATGTTCCTCCAGTTTTTCATCTGGGGGGCATGGTACACGACGATTGCCGTGTACATGACGAATCACGGGATGGAGCGACTGACCTACTGGCCCTATACGGTCAACCCGATCGCGGCCATCGTCGCTCCATTTTTCCTGGGGCTCGTCGCCGATCGCTACTTCGCCACGGAGCGAGTGCTGGGCGTGCTGCACGTGCTGGGTGGTTTTGTCCTGTGCGCGGCCCCGCGCTTTACCGGATCGCCGACCACCTTCATCCTGCTCCTCCTGGCCTACAACCTCTGCTACATGCCCACGCTGGGTCTCGCCAACAGCCTGGCGTTCCACCACATCCAGTCGCAGGAGCAGCAGTTTCCCCTGATCCGGGTGTTCGGGACGGTCGGCTGGATCGTCGCGGGGCTGTTCATCAGTCTGGTGCTGGGCAGCCTGATGAACGCCGTTCCGGAGCAGACGGCATGGCCGCTCTACACGGCCGGCATCGCCAGCGTGCTGCTCGGTGTCTATAGCTTCACGCTGCCGCACACGCCGCCGCGGGGCGCGGGGCAGCCGGTCTCGCTGCGCAGCATCGCCGGCCTCGACGCTTTCAAACAGATCGGCGACCGGCCCTTCTACGTCTTCATTGCCGCATCGCTGCTGCTGTGCATCCCGCTGGCGGTCTACTACAACTTCACGCAGCTCTACCTGGGCGCGGCCGGCGTGAAGAAAATCGCCGCCACGCAGACACTCGGGCAGATGTCCGAAACGATCTTCATGCTACTGATGCCGCTGATGTTCCTGCGACTCGGTGTGAAGAAAATGCTGATGCTGGGGATGGCCGCCTGGGTGCTCCGCTACGCGCTGTTCGCGCTCGCCGCACCGGGCGCGATTTTCTGGCTCATCGCCTTGGGAATTCTGCTGCACGGCCCATGCTACGACTTCTTCTTCGTCACTGGTCAGATCTACGTCGACAAGAAATCGACGCCCGCGGTACGTGGCCAGGCGCAGGGCTTCCTCGTGCTCGTGACCTACGGCGTGGGGATGCTGATCGGCGCACAGATCGCGGGCCGCGTCTACAACCGTTTCCTGGGCGGCCCGGAGGCCACGTCGCTGACGCTCGACCAGTGGGCGCATTTCTGGTGGCTGCCGGCGGGATTTGCGGCAGCCGTATTGGTCTTCTTCGCGTTGTTCTTCAAAGCGGAGCGGGCTACTCCAACTCCCTGATCCAGATATCTCTGTAGCGCATCGGATTGCCGTGATCCTGGAGCTTCAGCGGCAGCTTATCAGGATGTGCGCTATACGGCGGTCGAGCCTTGTTCGCCGTGGGACCCACCAACTCGAAGTTATCCTGAATCAGTACTCCATTCAGAAACACGGTCATGCGCGCCGGGCGCTCGAGCGAGCCGTCGGCTTTGAAGTGCGGCCGGCGGAACACGATGTCGTACGCCTGCCACTGGCCGGGCGGCCGTGAGGCGTTGACGAGTGGCGGATTCTCGCCGTAGATCGCGCCCGCCTGGCCGTCAGGGTAGGTGTCATTCTGGTAGGAGTCGAGCACCTGCAGTTCGTAGATCCCCATCAGAAAAATGCCGCTGTTGCCGCGTTCCTGGCCTTCACCTTGCGGCGGGGTCGGCGCCCGCCACTCGATGTGGAGCTGCACATCGCCGAACGACTGCGCCGAGACGAGCATTCCCGTTCCCGGCTTCACCTCCACATATCCGTCTTTGACGATCCATTTCGCGGCGCTGCTGTCCTGCGCGCGCCAGCGTGACAAGTTCGAGCCGTCGAACAAGACGATGGCGTCGCTCGGCGCGGGAGCGGGAGGACGCTCGGGCCCCCCCCCCGGGTCGACGACCGGAGGTCGGGGACGATCCATCGAGTGTTGCGGCCACTGTTGGGCGGACATCGCTGCTGGAAGAATAGCCCCGATGATCAAGATTGCGAATTTCGGATTGTGGATTGCGGATTTGATCCATCCGGTTTCAATCCGCAATCCGCAATTAACTATCCGCAATGGGTTCATGGTTTCCAGGTGCCTTTCGCAACCGCTGGGACAAACGTATCCACGCCCGGAGGCGGGAAGTCGAGCGTGCGACCCTGTTCGGCGCTCATGTAGGCGGTCATCAACACTTTCACGACGTTGAGCCCGTCATCGAACGTCAGCGACGGTTTTTGTTTCTTGAGGAAGCATTGCACGAAGTGACGGTCCTCCGCCTCATACCCATATGCCACCGCCTCGTTCGCGACGACGGGCATCTGTCCGACCTCGGCATTCTGCTTCTCGACGAGATCCTCGCCCGTTTTCCCCTGAACTTCGCGACTGAAGAACAGCTTCAGCCCCGAGTCGAGGGAATTCCACGAGAGGGAGTACTCCGGGCCGAGCAGCTCAGCCGATAGCCGGAGTCCCGGGCCGACGAAGCTCCACGACGTGGTCGCCTCGCCCAGGACCCGATAGCCATCATCCGTGGCGAATTCGATCAGCACGCTGGCAAAGTCCTCCGACGGCGCCTTGTCGTAATTGACGTCTTTGCCCATCGCGGCCGTGAGCTTCTTGCTGTACGCGGGGCGAGTCCACTTGAGACTGGCGATGTGCGCCGTGACGCGCGCCGGCCGGACCGAAGAACGCGGTTTGGTTGGATCGGTGAGGAGGTGCTGCACGAGCAGCGACGAGTGACACATCATGTCATTGAGCACGCCGCCGCCCTGGAGCGAGCCTTGCCAGAACCACGGCCCGTGCGGACCGCTATGCTCTTCGGCGGCTCGCGCCAGATACGGCCGGCCGGTGAGCTTGGCTCCCCGGCCCCACAGCAAGTTGCGGCCCACCTCCACCTGCGGTGCGAACACCTGGTTCTCCAGATAGCCGTGCGGCAGACCCACCTTGTTGACCAGCTCGAGCACGCGCTTGGCCTCGGTCACGTTGCGTGCTAACGGCTTTTCGCACGCCACGCCCAGCAGCTGGCCTTTGCCGCGCTCGATGGTGCTCACCATTTCCTCGACGTTTTCGATGCGCGCATAGTTCGGGCCGCACAGCCAGATCGCGTCGATCGCGGGATCTTCGACCATCGCCGCGATGGAGGGATACGGCTTGGCTTCGCCCACGCCGAGTTTCTTCGCGACTCCGGCGGTCCCAGCCGCGTTCTGTTGATTGGGACTCCACACGCCCAGGATGTCGGCGTCGCGGACGCCGACGAACCCCAGCATGTGGAATTTCGCGTTGAATCCGCTCCCCACGATCCCAATCCCGAGTCGCTTGCTCATTCAGTCCCCTCGTAGGTAACCCCAAGTTTGCGCAGTGCTGCATCCGGGCAGCCCTTCCACTCCGCCACAAACGTATTGCCCTGATAATCGAGATCCGTGACGCCGATCTTGCTCGTCCAGAAGCCCGACGCAGTCAGGTCGCGGAACATGTTGAAGAAGGCAACGCCTTGCGTGTGCTCCGGTTTTGCTTTTTTGGGCCAGGCAATGTCGTCCAGGACAGCGGAGCGTTCACTCTCTGAACACTGCAAAAAAGTCTTTCCCGAGCGCTCGTAGCATTCATTGTCCAGCCAGGCGAGCCCGCCGCGCATCGGTACCTGGCCGTCCGGCCGATCGCCCATCATGAAGTCCATGAACTCCGGCACCGCGGCGTCTGTCGCGCTGCCGGAGCGCTCATCGCGTGGGATGACGAGATCCGCGAGAACCTTGACCGTCTCCCACTCGTGGGCCGTAAAGAATGTCGGCGCGTAGGGTGTCACCGACTCCCGCACCAATTTCGCCACCCGCTGCGCTTCGGCGGGGGTCCAGCGATATGCGGCCGCCAGCGAGGCCAGCGCCATCGTGCCTACCGCTTCCCGTCGTTTCACAGGGTCCTCGCTTTCAGCTGCGTCGCGATGTATTCCGACGTCCGCCACGACAGCGCCATGATCGTCCAGGTGGGATTCTTGTCGGCCTGCGACGTGAAGGGAGCGCCATCGGCCACGAAGAGATTCTTGACCTCATGCGTCTGGCAGTTGCTGTTCACGACCGAGGTCTTCGGGTCGGCGCCCATGCGCGCGCCGCCCAGCTCGTGAATGATCACGCCGCCCGGCGCGATCCCGTAGCCATCTTCCTTGCTCGGCATGTTCCCCCACGGCGTGCCGCCCATCTCCGTGATGAGCGCCCGGAACGTCTCCTGCATGTGTTTCACCTGCAGGTATTCGTGATCGGTGAACTGCCAGTGGAAGCGGAGCACGGGGATGCCCCATTTGTCCACGACTCGCGGATCGACCTCGCAGTAGCTGCCGTCGTTGGGAATCATCTCGCCGCGCCCCGAGAACCCGACGTACGCGCCGTAGTAGCGGCGATAGTCGTTCTTGAGCTGCTTGCCGTACCCGCCGCCCTGCTGCTCCTGAATGCCGCCGCCGAAGCCCGCCTCCGGCAGCCCCGTGCCGCCCCACACCTCGATGTGGTAGCCGCGCGGGAAGTCGAGCTTCTTGTTGTCCAGCCACCACGGCATGTAGACGTGCATCCCGCCCACACCGTCGTGATTGTGAGGAACCGGGTCCATCAGCTTCGGAACGAATCCCCCGACGTCGGTGCCGGTCGTGTCGGTGAGATACTTGCCGACCGTGCCGCTGCCGTTCGCGAGACCGTTGGGGAATGACGGCGACTTCGAATTGAGCAGCAGCCGCGACGTTTCGCAGGCGCTCGCGGCCAGCACGACCACGCGGGAGTCGATGTGGTGCTCGCTGCCGTCTTTCGTATCGACGTAGGTGACGCCGCTCGCGCGACCATCTTTGCCCAGCGTGACCTCACGCGCCATCGCGTTCGTCACGAGCGTGAGCTTGCCCGTCTTGAGGGCCGGGGCAACCAGAACATTCGTCGATGAGAAGTTGGAGTTGGTCTTACAGCCGCGGTTGCATTGCCCGCAGTAGTGGCACGCGGCCCGTCCGGGCAGTGGCCTCGTCAGGATCGAGAGTCGTGACGGAACACAGGTGACGTTGAGCCGGCGAGCCGCCTGCTGCACGAGCAGCTCGTAACAGCGCGGCTTGGGGGGTGGCAAGAAGATGCTGTCGGGGGCGTTCGGGATGTTCGCTTTGCTGCCAAAGACCCCCACCAGCTGCTCCAACTTGTCGTAATAAGGGCTGACCTGGTCGTAGCTGATCGGCCAGTCATCGCCCAGGCCGTCGAACGTCTTCGCCTTGAAGTCGCGCGGGCCGAAGCGCAGCGAAATGCGACCCCAGTGGTTCGTCCTGCCGCCGACCATCCGCGCGCGCCACCAGCGAAACCTGTTCCCCGGCGCGACCGTGTACGGCTCCCCGGGGATATCCCACCCGCCGATGCAGCCGTCGAACTCTCCAAAGGGCCGCTCCTTTGTTGACGCGCCTCGACGCGGCGAATCGTAGGGCCACGTGAACATCGCCGAGTCGGTCGTATTGTCCCATGGACCACCGGCTTCGAGGACCGTGACGTTAATGCCGGCCTTCGTCAGGACGTAGGCGGCCATGCCACCGCCGGCTCCCGAGCCCACGATGACGACGTCCGCTGGTGAGGACTGCTTGCTTGGGCGCATGCGTTCGGCTCCGCGTCAATCGAAGGAATGAAGGGTGGTTGAGTAAGTCTCAGTAGCCCAGGGCACCGCCGGCGTAGCGTGGGTCAGCAACACCGACCCACCCGCCGGCGGTTCTTTGTATCGCGGCCACCGTCCCCTGCCGGCCGCGCACCTCGATCAGATGCCCCATCGCGCGCAGCGCTGCCACAGTCTCGTCGCTCAGCCCGCCGCGCTCGTAGCGCGTGACGTCGGGCAGCGCCTGGTGGTGCATCCGCGGCGCCGCTACCGCAGCGCCCAGGCTCATTCTGTGGTCCAACACGTTGAGGATGACCTCGGTCACCGTGGTGATGATCGTCGGCCCGCCCGGAGTTCCCAGCACCAGCTGAACTTGGCCCGTGCTGTCGGTCACGATCGACGGCGTCATGGCCGAGAGCATCCGCTTGTTGGGCTCGATGGCATTGGCCTCCCCCTGCACGAGCCCGTACATGTTCGGCTTGCCCGGCGCGGACGTGAAGTCGTCCATCTCGTTGTTCAACAGGAAACCCGCCCCCGTCACCGTGACGCCGCTGCCGAAGCCGCCGTTCAACGTCGTCGTCACCGCGGCCGCGTTCCCCCTGGCGTCGACGACCGAGTAATGCGTCGTGTTCATTCCCTCGCTGCCGCTCGTGGCCTGCGGTGTCGGCGTCGCGCGCTGTGGATCGATCTGTGCGCGCAATGTGGCGGCGTACGATTTGGAGAGCAGACGATCGAGCGGCATCTCGACGAAATCGGGGTCACCCAGCCAGTGGTTGCGGTCGATGAACGCCCGCCGCATCGCCTCGGTGAGCAAATGCACGTACGCAGCCGTCCCGAAGGCGGGGAGTGTGTCGTACCCCTCGAGGATGTTGAGGATTTCGCCCATCGTGACGCCGCCCGAGCTGGGCGGGGGCATGGAGTAAATGTTGTAGCCGCGATAGGTGAGCTGCACCGGCGTGCGCCACTTGGCCCGATAGCGCCCCAGATCCTCTTTCGTCATCAACCCACCGCCGCGCTGCATCTCCGCCACGATCAGATCGGCGATCTGGCCGCGGTAGAACACGTCCGGCCCGGAATCGCTGATGAGCTGGAGGGTGCGGGCGAGATCGGGTTGCCGGAACATCGTCCCCGGAGGGGGCGCGCTGTCGTGCACCAGGAATTGCGCCCGGCTGGCAGGGAATTTCGCCAGCAGCGCCGCTTCATAGCCGATGTCGCGGCTGCGCGCGCTGTCGAGCACGTGGCCCTGTGCCAGATGAATCGCCGGGGCGAGCAGCGTGGCCCACGGCAACGATCCATAGCGCTTCCACGCTTCGTGCAGCCCGGCGACGCTGCCGGGCACGCCCGAGGCGAGATGCCCCACCAGGCTCTTCTCCGTCACGTTGCGGGCGGAGTCGAGATACATGTCGCGCGCTGCGCCGGAGGGGGCCGCTTCCCGATAGTCGAGTGCCGAGACTTCACCCGCGGCGGTGCGGTGCACGATGAAGCCGCCGCCCCCGATGTTGCCCGCTTCGGGGAGCACCACCTCGAGCGCGAATGCCACCGCGACCACCGCATCGATGGCGTTACCGCCCTGTTTCAGGATGTCGACGCCCGCCTGCGTCGCGAGGGGATGCGCGCTGACGACCATCGCGTGCGGCGCCGTCACCGGGTGCGATCGCAGCGTCCACGTCGCGGGGATAACCGGGGTGCCGCGAACGACCGGCGCCGTGGTTGGGGCGGGGGGGCGACGTGCGCAACCCAGAGCCGCGACAAGGCAAAGCGCGAAGAGCTTTCGCATTTGGTAATCTTGCCTCTAATTCCCTCCCATGACAAACCGCCCCCCCGATTTCGCCGACCCCAGGCCCACCGAGCAGCGCAATCCGCGCACCGAGCGGATCGACGTCGCCTCGAGCCTCGAAATCGTGGATCTGATGAATGCCGAGGACGCCACCGTCGCCGGGATCGTGCGTGGTGAGCGCGAACGGATCGCGCGCGCGATCGACCTCATCGTCAATGCGTTTCAAACTGGAGGGCGACTGATCTACGTCGGGGCGGGAACCTCGGGACGGCTCGGCGTGCTCGATGCCGCCGAGTGCCCGCCCACATTCGGAGTTCCGCCCACGATGGTGACCGGCGTGATCGCGGGAGGCTATGCAGCGTTGGTGAAAAGCGCGGAGGGCGCGGAGGACGACGGCAAGGCCGGCGCGGCGGCGATGGATACCGCCGCGGTGACGAAGCGCGACGTCGTCGTGGGGATCGCGGCGAGCGGGACAACGACGTACGTGCGCACCGCCCTCGCGCGCGCGCAGACGCTCGGCGCGACCACGGTGCTGGTGACGTGCGGCAACGCCCCCAAGGTGCTGACGGAGACGTGCGACGTCGTCATCAATCCGGTCGTAGGACCGGAGGCGCTGACCGGCTCGACGCGGCTCAAGGCCGGCAGCGCGACGAAGCTGGTGCTCAACACACTCAGCACCGGCGCGATGATCCGGATCGGCAAGGTCTACGGCAACATGATGGTGGACCTCATGGATTTGAGCGTGAAGCTCCATGACCGCGGGGAGCGGATCGTGATGGAGTGCTGCGGCGTGAGTCGGGGGGAGGCACGCGCCGCGATCGACAAAGCGGAAGGCAGCGTCAAACTCGCCATCGTGATGGTGCGGCGCGGCGTGAGCGTCAAGGAGGCTCGCAAGCTCTTGGACGCTGCTGGCGGCTTTGTGCGGCCCGTGGCCGGTGATCCGCCGTCGGTGCGACAATGAGCGACGCACTCGCCGTCGGTGTCATGTCGGGGACGTCGCTCGACGGCATTTCGACGGCGCTGGTGCGATTGCAGGGCAGCGGGGTCGCGCTGGTCGCGTTTCGCCAGGAACCCTACAGCAGCGCCGAGCGTGGCGCGATCATCGACGCGATTGCGCGCGGCACCGCGAAGGATCTCGCGGTGCTGCATGTCGCGCTGGGTGAGCGCATCGCCGGCGCAGTCCTGGCCCTGCTGGCGCAGGCGCGCGTGTCACCCAAAGACCTTTCCTTCGTCGCCTCACATGGACAGACCATCTGGCACGAGCCGGGTCGCGCCACGCTGCAGCTCGGCGACGCCGCGGTGCTCGCCGAGCGGCTCGGCGTGCGCGTGGTGAGCGATTTTCGCGCGCGCGACGTCGCGGCGGGAGGGCAGGGCGCGCCGCTCGTGCCGCTCGCCGACGTGATGCTCTTCGGCCACGAGCAGCGCGGCCGCTGGCTGCTCAACATCGGCGGGATCGCCAACGTCACCTGGGTGCCGCGCCGTGGCGTGCCCGACGGGGCGTTCGCGTTCGACACCGGCCCCGGTGTGGGAGTCATCGACTCCGTCACCCGGCGCATCGACCCGGAGGCGACCTACGACGTTGGCGGCGAGCGCGCGCGCCGCGGCCGGCCGGTCGCCAAGCTGCTCGACGAGCTCTTGGCGGACGCGTATTTCGATCAGCCCCCGCCCAAGAGCACGGGTCGCGAGCGATTTGGGATCGAGTATGCCGACAAGCTGCTGGCGCGCGTGAAGAAGCTGGGCGGGTCGGACAACGACGCCGTGGCGACGGCGACGGCGCTCACCGCCGAGTCGATCGGCCGGGCGGTGGCGCGGTGGGGGAAGGATGATGCGGCGGAGATCGTAATTTCGGGCGGTGGTGCGAAGAATCCCGCGCTGGTCGAGCGTTTGGCCGCAAAGGTCCAGCCACGTCCCGTGGTCCTGTTCGATCAACTCTTCTTCAACGGCGAAGCGAAAGAAGCGGTCGCGTTCGCGTTTCTCGGCATGCAGACGGTGTCCGGCAAGGCGGGCAACCTCCCCGCGGCGACGGGGGCGCGCGGCCCACGCGTGCTGGGGCATATCACGCCCGCATGACGACCGTAGCCCGCCTCGTCTGCCCCGCGATTCGGTGGCGGGGCGGCTCCTTCAAGTCAGAACGTTCCAAAATTCGCGAAGCGCTCGCCGCCGGCGTCGGCGGATTCATTCTGTTTGGCGGTACCCGCGCCGCAGTTACCGCCCTCACAGCGTCGTTGCGGCAGCAGGCCGGCCGCCCGCTGTTGCTCGGCTCCGATCTCGAGCGCGGGGCCGGGCAGCAGATACGCGGGCTCACCGAGCTGCCGCCGCCCGCGGCGCTGGGCTATCTCAACGATCTCGACGCGACGTACACCTGTGGATCCGTCACAGCCACTGAAGCGCGAGCGGTGGGCCTGACGTGGATCTTCGCGCCGGTGTGCGATCTCGATGTCGAGCCAAAGAATCCCATCGTACAGACGCGGTCCTTCGGTGCTGATCCGGCAGGCGTCGGGCGCCACGCGGCGGCGTGGATCAAGGGCTGCCACGAGCACGGTGTGACGGCGTGCGCCAAGCACTATCCGGGGCACGGCCGCACCACCACCGATTCGCATGAGGGACTTCCCGTCGTCGACGCTGCAGCTCTGGAGTTGCAACAGGCCGATGTGTATCCGTTTGTGGAGGCGGTGAAGGTTGGTGTTGGGAGTGTCATGCCTGCCTTCGTTGCCTATCCGAAATGGGATCCCAGTGGATCGGCGGCGACGTTTTCGCGCCTGATCCTGGATTACTTGCGCGCGAGCCTCGGCTTCGACGGACTCGTCGTCACCGACGCATTCATCATGGGTGGGGCGACTGCGGTAGCGCCGGAGGGCGTAGCCGCGGTCGCAGCGGTGAATGCGGGCTGCGACATGCTGCTGTATCCGACCGACTGGGCCGGTGTCGTGCGTGCGCTCGAGCAGGTGGGGGCTGAGCGGGCGGGGCAAGCGATCCAGCGGTACGAGAAAGCGGTTAGCCCCGGGGCGCCGCCCCGGGGTCAGCCGATCGATCTGGACGATGCGATGCTCGCCGAGCATCAGCAGTTTGCCGATGGGCTCGCCGATCGGGCGGTGCATCTGATCCGTGGTGAAACGCCGGCGCTCGGGACGGCGCTCAGCGTCTCGATCGTGGATGACGACGTCGGCGGGCCGTACTCCATTCCGCCGCGCGACGTGTTCGCGAAGACATTGGTGGGGATGGGTATCGGCGTTCCGCGACACCTGGAGCCGGGTACCCGGCACGTCGTGCTCGTCTACGCCGAGCCGAGGTCGTGGAAGGGCCGCGGCGATCTCGGGCCGCGCTCGATCGCGCAGCTCGAGCGGCTGGTGCCCGATGCGTCGCTCGTCGTGCTGTTCGCGCATCCGCGCCTGGCGGCGCAGGTGCCGGGGGATGTGCCGATCCTCTGTGCATGGCATGGGCAGGCGTTGATGCAGCGGGCGGCGGCGCGGTGGGTGGCGAAGGCGATAGATTAGGGAAACCCGAGGAACATCCTTTGAAATTCGTACTCGTGATCTACAACGACCCCGCACTCTACGACGCACTGCCCCAGTCGCAGACCGATGGGATGATGCGCGACTGCCTCGCGCACGCGGACCAGCTGCGCAGGGACGGAAGTCTGACGGAGTCGCAGATGCTTGAGGGTGTGGAAACGGCGAAATCAGTGCGTATCCGCAACGGCAAGACCAAGGTCACGGATGGCCCGTTCAGTGAAGCCAAGGAAGTCCTGGGAGGCTTCAATCTGATCGAAGCCAGGGACATGGATGAGGCGATCCAGATCGCCGCCGAGTTTCCCTGGGCGCAGACCGGCTGTGTAGAGGTTCGTCCGGTGCGCGACATCGAGGCTGTGCGGCGCCGAGTCAACGCGACCGCGAGGAAGGGATAATGCGACTGTGGCGATTTGGCCGATGAAGGCTGAACGTCGCTACAATGACAAAGAGATCGCCGCGATTTTTCGCGCGGCAACTGAGGGTCCTCAGGTTCCTGGTCGCGAGGTCGCGCGCGAGGAAGGATTGACCCTCGCCGACCTCCAGGCGATCGGCCGCGAGGTTGGCATCTCGTCGGACGCAGTTGCGCAAGCGGCCCAGGCATTGGATGTGCATGCCGGGGCCGTATCGCGGACGTTCCTCGGACTCCCGATCGGTGTGGCGCGGACCGTGAACCTCAACCGCCAGCTCACGGATCAAGAGTGGGACCGTCTTGTGGTCCAGTTGCGCGAAGTCTTCAGCGCGCGCGGCAGCACACGGTCCGAGGGCTCGCTGCGGCAGTGGACGAACGGCAACCTGCAGGTTCTCCTCGAACCCACCGACACAGGGCATCGGCTTCGCTTCCGAACAGTCCACGGCGCAGCGCGCGCCTCGATCGGCGCCGGGTTCGCTGCCCTCGGGGTGGCGGCCACGGTCGCCATTGTGAGTGCCGTGGGCGGTTACTTCAGTGACGCCATTCCAGGCATCGCGCTGCTGTCTATCGCGGGAGTAGGAATGATTGCCAGCGGCGCCCTTCGGTTACCGCGATGGGCGCGCTTGCGCGGCCGTCAAATGGAGGCGCTTGCCGCCCGCGTGGCTGGTCCCCCGGGCTCTGGCACTCCTCCTGCGGGACCTTCGCCTGGCTAGGCGTCCAAGCCGTCTGAGACTCTACATGCCGTTGGCACTCCTGCTGCTCGCCTGCACGCCGGCGATGCAGTCGAGCGGCCTGCACGACATCGTCACCGAGCGGCTCTATTTCGGTCGCAACACCGCGAACACACTTGTCGTCAGCGACTCTGCCTGGGCGGTGTTCCTGCGGGAAGTCGTGAGCACCAGGCTCCCGAGCGGCTTTACGGTCTGGCCCGCCGAGGGTGAGTGGCGCGCGGCCGGCCAAGCACCAAGCCGCGAGCCGAGCTTTGTGCTCGATGTGGTGCATGCTCCGCGATCGGCCGCGGCCGATTCGGCAATCGTGGCGATCATCGCCGAGTACAGGCGTCGCTTCGGTCAGGAGTCGGTGCTGCGGGTCGTTACCGCTGGACGCGCCAGCTACTGAAATGGCGACGCAAGCGGACGTCCGCCGTATCGCTCTATCCCTATCCGGAACCGTGCAGGCGCCGAACCACTTCGCCTTTTCCGTTCGCAATAAAGGCAAGCTCAAAGGTTTCGTCTGGGTGTGGATGGAGCGTGTCGTACCCAAGAAGCCTCGTCTTCCCCAGCCCAAGGTCATCGCCGTCCGCGTCGCGAGCCTCGTCGACAAAGACTTCATGCTCGGCCTCGACTCGGCGAAATTCTTCACCGAGCCGCACTACAACGGGTTCCCCGCGGTGCTGGTGCGCCTTCCGGCCGTGACCGCCACAGAGCTCAGGTCGATCATCACCGAAGCGTGGCGCTGCCAGGCGCCCAAAGGTGCCGAGCCGAAGTCACGCGCGACCCATATCTTTCTGCGAAAGCGCGAGGGTTAACGTGGAGCTGCGACCGCTCAATCAGTCTGATCACGAGCTGCTGATCTCCCTTCAGCGGCAGGATGACGTGTGGGAGCATGTCGGCACGCTTCCCGACCCGGCGGAAGCCGGCACGCACCACCTCTTCGCGATCGTGCAGGGCCCGGTTGGTCTCGGCTTTGCCGGACTGCTCCGGTCGCGGGCCGCCGACGCCGATGATTTCGAGCTGGTCTGCGCGATGCGCTCGGAAGTGCAAACCCGGGGCATGGCGAAGCAAGCCTGCCAGCTGGTTCTCGACTGGGCGTTCAAGACCGCCAAGCTCGAGCGGGTCATCGCCTCGATCGACGACAGCAACGAACCGGCGCGCGCGATCGCCGGGAAGCTCGGCATGAAAGAGCTCGGGCAGCAGCGGCCCAACCGCACGGTCTATGTGAAGTATCGTGACGAGCGCGCGTAGCCTACTCGGCGTCCTGCTTTGCGTAGCGTGTACCACTAATCCCGCAGGCTCTCACGATTGGCCGGTCACGGGCAGCGAACCCGGCAACTCTCGCTATTCCGCGCTCCACCAGATCGACACGAGCAACGTCGCGCGGCTCCGCGTTGCGTGGACCTATCACACCGGCGACCTGCCACCCGACGGTCATGGCGAAATTCAGGCGACGCCAATCATCGTCTCCGGCGTGCTCTACACAACAACGCCGGCGCTGGCGGTCATTGCGTTGCGCGCGGGCAGCGGCACACTGATCTGGCGATTCGATCCCTTCGCGCGCCGGACGCGTGAGTCGCACGTCAATCGCGGCGTCGTCTACTGGGCGAGCGGCGCGGATCAACGGATCCTTTTCACCGCGGGACGCCGGCTGTACGCGCTCGACGCGCGGACCGGTCGCCCCGTTCCCACCTTCGGTGACTCCGGCTCCATAGACCTCGGCGCCAGCTTGTCGCGTGACATCGGCGGCGCCTATCTCGTCGCAACGAGCCCCGGCGCCATCTATCGCGATCTCCTCATCCAGGGTATGCGCGTCGGCGAAGACGAAGGCTCGGCGCCGGGGGACGTGCGCGCGTACGACGTCCGCAGCGGCGCGATTCGCTGGACGTTTCACACGATCCCGCACCCCGATGAATCCGGCTACGAGACATGGCCCGCCGCGGCGTGGCAGACCGCCGGAGGCGCCAATTCGTGGGCCGGCATATCCGTCGACGTGCAGCGCGGCATTCTCTACGTCCCTACCGGATCGGCGACGCCCGACTTCTACGGTGGTGCGCGGCTCGGCGCCAATCTCTTCGCGAATTCGCTGCTCGCCCTCGACGCCCGGACGGGGAAGCGACTGTGGCATTTCCAGACCGTGCATCATGACCTGTGGGACCGCGATCTCCCCGCCGCCCCGAACCTCGTGACGTTGACACGCCACCCCTCACGCATCGACGCGGTCGCTCAAATCACGAAGAGCGGCTTAGTGTTCTTGTTCGATCGCCAAACGGGAAAGCCCCTCTTTCCCATCGAAGAGCGCCCCGTCCCCCCGTCGGATCTGCCCGGCGAGCGGGCGTGGCCGACGCAGCCGTTCCCGCTGCAGCCGGCGCCCTTCGCGCGGCAGTCCCTGAAGGAGTCCGACGTCACTGAGCCAAAACGCTTTGGCGCGTTGCGACGGGGCGGGCTCTTCACGCCGCCGAGTAGAGAAGGGAGCATCGTGCTCCCCGGCTTCGACGGCGGCGGCGAGTGGGGCGGGGCGGCCGTGGATCCGGAGACGGCGGTGCTGTACGTCAACGCGAGCGACGTGCCGTGGATCGCCGCGATGCGCGCGTCGGCGACGATTCCGCCAAGCACCGCTGCTCCACGCGCGGGGCGCGCCGTGTACGCCGCCGCGTGTGCGGGCTGCCATGGTGCCGACCAGCGGGGCCGAGACCGCGCGCCCTCGCTCCTCGGCCTGCGTGCGAGGAAGTCGGCGGAGCAGCTTCAGGAAGTCATCGAGCGGGGTCGTGGGTTCATGCCGTCGTTCGCCGGACTCCCGGAGGCCGAGAAGCGTGCGCTGATCGAATACCTGGGATATCCGGCGGCGGGCCTCAGCTGGCACGCGGACGAGGCCGTCCGCTCGCCCTACGAGTTCGTCGGCTACGAGCGCTGGAGAGACTCGAGCGGCTATCCCGCGATCAAGCCGCCGTGGGGCACGCTGAGCGCCATCGATCTCAACAGCGGCGAATACCGCTGGCGTATTCCGCTCGGCGAGTTCGCGGCGCTGACGGCGCGTGGCGTACCGATCACGGGCACGGAGCAGTACGGTGGTCCGATCGTGACGGGCGGTGGCCTGGTTTTCATCGCCGCGACGCAGGACGCGAAGTTCCGCGCGTTCGACAAGCGCACCGGCAGGTTGCTGTGGGAGACGACGCTGCCCGCACCGGGCTATGCGACGCCGAGCACCTATGCAGTGGATGGGAAGCAGTATGTCGTGGTGGCGGCGGGCGGCGGTAAACTGGGATCGAAGTCGAGCGACACGTACGTCGCGTATTCGTTACCGTAACCTTAGTGCAGCAGGTTGAGGCTCTTCAGATAGTCTGCGACAAGGTAGGCCGGTACGGCGAAGATGATCTTGCCGTTCGATTCCCGCTCGCCGCCATAGAGCACGGCAATCACGTTTCCGTTGCGATCAAAGACCGGACTGCCTGAGGACCCCGGCGCGCCGTAGGCGTCCACCTGGACGACCGCGGTCAGCGCCTTGCTGACCGTTCCCACGGTCAGCGTCGGCTCGGCGATCGGATTGCCGCCGCGATTCTCCATCGGCAGGTCGAAGCCGAGCGGATAGCCGAGAATCGCCACCGGATCGCCGCGCTCGATTCCTTCGCGCGTGCGCGCCAGCCCTTTGACCTTCGGCGTTCCGCCCTTGATCGCCACACGAAACACGCCGATGTCCACCTCCGGCGATACGCCGATCATCTCGGCGCGCCAGAACTGCGTGCTGCCGGAGAAGATGACGCCGATACGGCGCGGTGTCTTGGTCCCGTCCTCGCCGATGAGGATGTGCTTGTTGGTGACCATCGTGCCGTTCGAATCGACCGCGAACGCGGTGCCACTGAATCGTTCCCCGTCGTTGTACTCGACCAGCACGATCGTGACGGCGTCCTGGTTTTGATGGGAAATCGCGCGGTAATCGACGCCTCCACCCACGGCACCGGCGAGGGCGCGCTGCCGCCGCTCGGCCGCGTCCAGCTCGGTGCGCAGGCGCGCCATCGACGCCGCGTCGCCGCCCGAGGCGGCCAGCTCGCGCCGCAGGCGCACCGTTTCGTCTTGCGATTCCTTCAGCGCATCGCGCACCCCTTGCAGCTCGGTGCGGAATCGCGCCGTCAGGTCGCGCGATTCGATCATCAGACTGTCGGCGCGGGCCTGCAGCGTGGCCAGCTCGTTGGCACGACGACGCCCGTCGAGCTGCATCCACGTGAACCCCGTGCCGACGAGCAGCAACAGCACGATGAGCACCTTGGTCGTGCGACGCAGCTGCGCCGTCTGCCGGGCGACCTCGGCTCTGATGCGGACGCCGGTGCTTTGCCGCGGAGCCATCGGTGTCGCACGGAGCATTTCACGCGGCGACGACATGCGCTCCGCGAGCCCTTCCGCCGCCGCCATCGAGGGCGACTCACCATCCGCCTCGATGACGTGAAACTCGAGCGCCGGCCCGTTGGCGCCGAAGCCGATCACATCGCCGTCCTTGAGCGGGGTGTCGCCGTTGATCTGCTTGCCATTGACGAACGTGCCGTTGCGGCTGCCCAGGTCCTGCAGCACGAAGCCGTCGGTCTTTCGCACCATCGCCGCGTGCCGGGACGAGACGTCGAGATCACGCTCGGCGTCGAAGCGTACGTCGGACAACGGATGGCGGCCCAGCCCGATGTAGCCCTTGCGGAAGGCCTCGACCTGACCCGCGCGGGCGCCGGAAAGAAACGTGAACTGTGCTTTCACCGATTCCGCGTGAGGTACCAGGCGAGGGCGGCGACGACGGCGATGATGGCGAGGACCATCGTCCGCGTTTGCGTGCGCGCTTCCTTCTCCTTATTTGGCACCGGCGGGCGGCTGCCTTTGTAGACCGGCACCGGCTCGGTGCTGGTCTCGGTATCGATCAGCGGATAGACCTGATGGCCCACATCCTCCTGTTGCCCGCCGCCGGAGAACCGCAGCCCGTCGCCGTCGAACCGCGCTATGACGACCGTGATGTTGTCCGGCCCGCCACGCTCGTTCGCCAGCGCGATGAGCTGATCACATGCCGTGCTGAGATCGGGCGCGGAGGACACGATCTTGGCGATCTCTTCCTTCTTAACCAGGCCGGAGAGCCCGTCGGAACAGAGCACCAGGATGTCGCCGCGCCGCACCTCCTGGTGCGTGAGGTCGACTTTGACCTTGGGGTCCGGGCCGAGCGCCTGGAGGATGATGTTGCGGCGTTCGCTCTGCGCCGCTTCTTCCTCGGTCAGCTCACCCGCTTCGACCAGCCGCTGCATGAGCGACTGATCCTTCGTGATCTGATGCGCCTGGCCGCCGCGAATCAGATACGCGCGGCTGTCGCCTACCTGGGTGAGATAGAGGTGATCGTTCAGCACGCCGGCGGCGGTCGTCGTCGTGCCCATGCCGCGCACTTCGGGATGCGCCTTGGCGTGCGCGTGAATGCTGGCATTGGCGACTTCGACCGCTTCCTTGAGCCGGTAGGCGAAGCGCTGCGGCGTCACCTCGTCCTCGGCGTTCCACGTCTTCACGAGGTGATCGTAAATCGTCTCGGTGGCCATCTCGCTCGCCAGCTCGCCCGCCGCGGCGCCACCCATCCCGTCGGCGACGACCAGGAGCGTGCCGCGCGGGCCGATGTCGTGCTTGCGCACGTCGGGTTGCAGCGACGCCGCCTTGCGCGTCAGATCGGCGACGAGAAAGCGATCCTCGTTGTGGTCGCGCGTGCGGCCCAGATCGGTCTTCCCGAAGACCTCGACGCGGATCGGCTTGGAGGAGCGTCCGAACATCAGTTAGGGCACTGCCCCAACAGCGTGGAGTAGGTGGTGTTGATGGGATCGAGGGTATTGGCCGTGCGAATGTAGCGGCATCCGGTTGGACGATCCCGCAGCGTGAAGTACGCCTGTCCGGCAACGAATGCGGCGTACGCCTTGTCGATCGGAGCGATCCCGGCGGCCGTGTAGAACTTGAGCGCGGAGTCGCGCACCATCGCTGCCGTGGACGAGCTCAACTTGTCGATGAAGAGATCATCCAAAGCGTCCTTTGCCCGGGCGAGGTTGATCCGCGATGACGCCGCTGGTGGCGCGACGGGAACGGCGGTGCCGCCACGCCGCGTAGCCCCACCGTTAGTCTGCGAGTTGGCCATCTGTTTTGCCGTGTCGTGCGGCACGGCGTTCGTGTCCGGCGGATTTCCGTTGGCCTTTTTGCCACCGCTCAATGCGACCCACGCGCCGCCGGCCGCGAGCAGCACGACGAGGCCGATCGCGGCAGGGACGAGCGGCCGCTTTTTCGCGGCAGCGGGCGACGGGCCGGTGGGAGGCGGGCGTTTCGCCGACATCCGCTGTGTGGCTCCGCCGGCGGTGGGATCGAGGATTTGGGTTTGTGCGTCGGTTTGCGGGACGGCGTTGGTGACCGGCCGCCCCGTGACCGCGGCGATGTCCCCGGCGAATTTTGCGACGCTCTGGTAGCGCTCCATCGGCGTGCGTGCCAGCGCGGTGTCGAAGACCGGCTGGAGCCCGGCGGGGAACGAGAGATCGGGCCGGGCCTCGGCGAGCTTCGTGGGCTCGTCGGTCAGCCGCTTGATCATCGTTTCCTGCACCGTCGTCGCTTCGAAGGGGAGCTTGCCGGTCAGCATCCGGTACAACACCAGCGCCAGCGAGTAGAGATCGCTGCGGCCGTCGAGCGTGTCGCCGGACAATTGCTCGGGGCTCATGAACTCGGGCGTCCCTACCACCAGCCCTGTCTTCGTGACCTTCTGGCCCGCCTCGTCACCGCCGACGGCCTTGGCGATCCCGAAGTCCACGACCTTCACGGTATCCCCGCCGCCCTTGCGCCGGCTCAGCATGATGTTGTCCGGCTTCAAATCGCGGTGCACGATGCCCAGATCGTGCGCCGCCTGCAGCGCCTCGGCGGTCTGCAGGAATATTCCGGTCGCGCGTCCCACCGGCAGCGCGCCTTCACGCTCGAGCAGGTCGGTCAGCGGCTCCCCCTCGATGAACTCCATCGCGAGGTAGATGAGCCCGTCGGCCGTCTCGCCGAAATCGTAAATCGCGCAAACGTTGGGGTGGGTGATGCGGCTGGCGTTCGATGCTTCGCGGTTGAAGCGCGCGACGGCATCGGGGTCGTGCACCATCGACGGATTCATCACCTTGATGGCGCTGCGCCGCCCCATCTTCACGTGCTCGGCGAGGTACACCTGGCCCATCCCGCCTTCCCCGAGCTTCTTCACGACGTGATAGCGATCTGCCACGACCTGGCCGACGAGATCGGTCGCCTTCGCGGCCGACCGCAGCGTTTGCCCGTCGTTGGGGCAGAACTTCACGTCGTCGGCGTACTCGGTCGAGCAGACGGGACAGATTTTCATGCCGTTTCGCCTGGATCGCCGCCGGGCAGCTCGACGCGCAGCAGCTTGTCGCCCACCATGATGCGCGAGCCGTGTTGCAGCGGCATGGCGCCCCGCGCGGCGACGGCCACGCCGTTGCGGCTGTGGTCGTCCACGAGCACGAAATCGGCGTCCTCGGAGCGCACGGTCGCGTGCTGCGCGCTCATCGACGGATCGTAGGGGAAGATCCAGTCGCCGCGCTCCCGCCCGATGTGCACGTCACGGCCCGGAGAGAGCTGGATGACGTCGCGTGAGCTGCCGTCGGTGCGGAGCTGTGTCAGGCTCGCGATGTCGGCGCTGGGCACCATGCTGCCCATGCGCTTCGTGGCATCGGCGTCGGCGGTGTGCGGGCCGGGATAGCCGAGCCGCCGGAAGCGCAGCACCTGCGAGCCGATGAGGATGACGTCGCCGTCGGTCAGCCGATAGGGTGCCTCGAGAAAGACCCAGGTGCCGTTGCGGCTGCCGAGGTCGCGGACCTCGAGCCGCCCTTCCTCCCACGACAGCTTGGCGTGCAACGGTGAGAGGAACTGGTCGTCCGGGAACCGGACGTCGCCTTCGGTCCTGCCGATCGCGGTCGCCGCGGTCTTGCGCTCGAAGCGCGCCACTTCGCTGGCCGTCTCGGAAACCAGAACCAGCGTGAGGGAGTGATCGGATCGTCTATCGGGAGAGAATCGCCGGTCGGGACCTCCGGGACCTCCGCCTCCACCGTGGGAGGTCACCACAGACCCGCACAGGGGACAGGGAGCATCCGCCTGCGCGGCTTCCCCGCCAGGCGCGGGCGGGCCGCTGGTCCGGGAGACGATCCCCCCACCGCCACCTACTGCGACGGCGGCCCGTGCGGCCGCCGCTTTGGTCAAGGGCTTGCCGCAATCGGAGCAGAATTGTGCGGTCGTTTCGTTTTGACGACCGCAGTATTGGCAGGCGCGCTGAGCCATAAAGTAAGGTGGCCCAATCTATTACTCCGCGCTAGCTTGCGCCACATGCGACTCGTGTGGGCCGCGTTTTTCGTCGCGGCGGTGGGCTGCGGTTCTCCCGTCCCCCGTCCCGCGTCTCCTCTTCCTGCGCGCGAGCCGCTGCACATCACCATCGTCTATCCCGACACCGCTGAGCCGATTCAGGCGCAGGACTCTTCTTTCGTGTTTGGCAGCGTGGGCCGTGGCCGCGGTGACGTCGCGCTCTCCGTCAATGGTATTCCTGTGCGAGTGCTCGCGACCGGAAGCTGGCTCGCGTGGGTGCCTCTGCCTAATGACTCCATCGTCTCGTTCCATATCGTGGCCGGTGCCGGCGCCGAGCAGCGCGAGACGACGTTTGTGGCGCGGATCGCGCAACGCTTTCAGCCGCCAGCCGGAGCAGCGGCGTGGATCGATACGACCAGCTTCACGCCCACCGACAGCCTCACTTTTCCCGCGGGTGAGGGAATTCGCCTCTCCGTGCGTGCGACACCCGGTGCTCGCGTGCGGCTGCGCATGGAGGGAAGCAAGGAACAGGTCTGGTTCGTGCCGGACACGTTGCCCGAAGAGCCGGCGTGGGGTGTGCGCGCGTTCGGCACCGACTCGACGACCTATCGGCTGCCGCCCGCGGCGGATCGATTCGTGGCGTGGTTGCCGGCGCGGCCGCTGTGCGATGCCATTATCGAAGCCATCGTCGGCACCGATACCGCGCGCGCCGTCTGGCCGCTCGAGCTTGATACGCTCGATCGCGCCCATCCCGTCGTCGTGGTACTGAACGACGACACCGCGCACACGGGGACGAGCGATAGCCTCACGGTCGGACGAGCGGTCCCGTATGGGACGTACAACTGGTTCTTTCCGTTGGGGACGACGTCGGTCGCGACGGCGCGTTGGAACGGCCAGACGCGGCTGCAGCTGTCGCGCGGCGCCATCGCCTGGGTCAATACGGCCGACGTCGTGCCGCTCCCGCCCGGAACGCCACCTCCCGGCGGCATCGTTGGCTCGGTCCGGCTCACTGCCAGCCCGCGATCGTTGTTGCTGCGCGTGCCGCTTCCCGCGCACGTCCCGTTTCAGGTCGAAGAAGGCGATCGCAGTCTGACGCTGCGCCTGTACGGCGTCGCCTCCGATGTGAATTGGATGCAGCACGGCGGCACCGATCCGTACGTGACGCGCATGAGCTACGCGCAGCCGACTGCGGACGAAGTGACGTTGACGCTGTCGCTGGCGGGGCCGGTGTGGGGGTATCGCACGCGCTGGAGCGGGCGCGATCTGCTGCTCGAAATCCGGCGCCCGCCGCTGATCGATCCACGCCGGCCCCTCGCGGGGCGAACGATCGTGCTCGACCCCGGCCATCCCCCGGTGGGAGCGCACGGCCCATCGGGACTGTGGGAGCCGGTCGCCACGCTGGCGGTCGCATACCAGGCCAAGGCGTTGCTCGAGCGCGCCGGTGCAACGGTGCTCCTGACGCGCACCGATTCAACGCCGATCGAGCTGTTCCCACGCACCCACTTTGCCGAAGACCACGATGCGGACGTGCTGGTCTCGATTCACGCCAACGCGCTCCCCGATGGCGTGAATCCTTTCGTCAACAACGGCACCAGCGTCTACTACTTCCATCCGCGCAGTGCGGCGTTGGCGCGCGCGCTCGACCGCGCCCTCGTTGCCGAGCTGGGCGTGCGCGACCTGGGGATGGGGCGGGGCGACTACGCGCTGGTCCGCGATCCATGGATGCCGTCGGCGCTGACCGAAGGGCTGTTCATGATGATTCCGGAGCAGGAGGCGATGCTGGCGAGCCCGGAAGGACGGATGCGATATGCCCGTGGCGTCGCGACGGGAATCGCAGACTTTCTCCGCCAAATGGCACAATGATCGTGCGGCGTGTCGCGTGCGGCGTGCTATTGTTTGCGCTCGCGCGGTCGGTCACCGCCCAAGTCGATCCGTCCGGCGCGTGGCGGACGCTTCATACTCAACACTTCCGGATTCATTTCCGTCCGACGTACCGAGAGAAAGCGCTCGAAGCGGCACGCGAGGCGGAACGCGCCTACACCCTCCTGTCGACCGAGCTGCATCCGCCGCGTGGCATCATCGACGTCACCCTGTCCGACGACTTCGACACACCCAACGGATTTACGACCACCTACCCTTCCAACCGCTTCACGATTTTCCTCGTCCCCCCGGTCAGCGAGCCCGCGTTGCAGACGTTCGACAGCTGGGAACGGCTCGTGATCGTGCACGAGCTCACCCACGTCTTTCATCTCGATCGCTCGCGTGGTCTCTGGAAGACGTTGCAGACGGTGTTCGGCCGCGTGCCCGGCCTGTTTCCCAACGAGTATCAGCCAAGCTGGGTGATCGAAGGACTCGCGACGTACTACGAATCCCGCTTCACCGCGGGCGGCCGAGCTGAGGGGAGCTATCATCGCCAGGCCGTGGCGGCTGATGCCGCGGCAGGGCATGCGCGTTCGCCGTGGGATGCGGTCTATTTCACGCGCTGGCCCGACGGCCTGGCGCCGTACGCCTACGGCAGTCGGTTCTGGGAATACCTGTCGCAGACCGTCCCCTCCGGTGACTCGGTGCCGCCGCGCTTCACGGAGGCGACCGCCGGCCAACTCATTCCGTTCCGTGTGGGCCGCCCGCTGCGGCACGTCGGTGTACCGGATGCCCTCACTGAGCAGTGGAGTCGAGCCGTCGCGACGGCCGGCAGGGCCGAGCCCGCGACGAGCAGCCGGCTGATCGCGGGTCGCTTGCGTAGCGAGCCGCTGGCACGCGTTTCCCCCGACGGCCGCCGACTGGCCTACATCTACAACGACGGCCGCGGCGCGCAGCGCTTGCGCGTGGTGGACGCTCGCGACTTCAAAGTGCTGCGCTCACATCGCACCACGGGGCAGGTGAGCTTCGACTGGCTCGGCGACACACTCATCATCGGTCAGCTCGATTACACGAGCCGCTGGAGGGTGCGCAGCGATTTGTGGCGCTGGTTACCACGCGGCGCGTGGCAGCGGATGACCACGGATGCGCGGCTCATCGAGCCGCGCGCCGGCGGCGGGATCGTGTCGGCGCTGGAGCTGGGTAAAGGGCGCAGTGTCCTCAGGCTGCCGTCCACGCAGCGCATCGATTCGTCGGCAACCTGGGGGCCGGCGGTGCCGTCACCGGACGGGCGTTGGGTCGTCGCGGCCCGTCATCAGAACGGGCGGTGGGCGTTGGTGCGGTGGCTCGCGCCGGCTCCCACATCGGTCACCGTGCTCGCTGAGGCATCCGATGGCAGCGCGATCGCCGATCCAGCCTGGTCCGAACACGGCATCCTGTTCGTCACCGACGCCGCCGGCTTTCCGCAGATCCATGTGTGGACGGAGGAGGGCGTCACGCAGGTGACCGACGAGCCGCGCGGCGCGCGCGCGCCCGCGCCGCTGTCCGACGGGCGCATTGTGTTCGCGACGCTCGGGGACGGTGGGTGGGAGCTGCGCGTGGTCGATCCGCGGCCGATCGCACCGCGACCGGCGCCGGCGCAGCCCGTCGCGACGTTCGACTCTGCGCCTCCGGTTGCGGTTCGAGAAACGGGCTACGCATCGTGGGGATCGCTGCGGCCGCATTTCTGGGTCCCAACGGGCACCAATGCGGGCCTTGCGGGGCGCTTCTTCGGGCTGGCGACTGCGGGAGCCGACGCCGTCGGTCGCTATTCGTATTTCGCCACCGCTCTCGTCTCGGGGTCACCGCTGCGCGCGCAGGGGTCGCTCTTCCTTATTAGTCAGGCTTTCGGCAATCCGACGCTCGATTTCTACGCCGCGAACGACTGGTGGCTCGTAGGGATCGACGGGACCGGCCACAAGGTGTCTGCCGAAGACCGCAAGGCCGCGATCGGCGCGACGTTGCTCGCCCACCGCTGGCGCCGCTTCGTCTCGCTGCGCGTGGCGGGCGAATATGAAGGAAGGCGCTTCGTCTCGATCCCCGATACGATCCTCTCCGACATCTGCACCGGCTGCGACAAACGCGATCGTCTCGGCGGATCTGCCAGGCTCGCGTTCGGGTCCGTAGTGTACGCGCCGCTCGCGGTGTCGTTGCAGGACGGAGCGCTGGCAAGTTTCCTCTACCGCTACGAAAAAGAGCAGGGCACCGGCCGCTGGCTCGACGAGAAGGTTGGGCGCGGCGAGGCGTACCTGCGCTTGGGGCCGCGCGTCGGCTTTGCCTATCCCGTACTCGCGGTTCGCGCTGCTGCCGGATCGCTCCAGGGTCCGATCATCGATCGGTTTTCCGTGGGCGGGGTGTCGTCGGGCGTTGTGCCCCTGGCGTTCGGGCAATCGGTCGGGATATTCCGCACCTTCCCGGTGCGCGGCTATCCGGCCGGAACGCTGTATGGACGCCGCGCGGCGACACTGACGGCGGAATACCGCGTGCCGCTCGCGCTTGTTGGCCGGTCGATCGGACATCTCCCGTTCGGCGTCGACAAGTTCGCCGTCGCGGTCTTCGGCGACATCGGCGATGCATGGGATACCGGGGCGCCGCGACTGCATCGCCTGCGCTCGGCAGGGGCGGAGCTCATCGGCGACATGACGGTGAGCTACGATCTGCTGCTGCGCCTGCGCCTGGGGGTCGCGCAGCCCGCCACCGGTCACACACGCGTATACGCCGCCTTCGGCGCAGACTTCTGACGTAGTTCGGAAACGGGCTCTAGGGGTCTCAGGTATAATGAAGGGGCATGGCTGTGCTCCTGCTCCTGGCCGCGTTGGCGCAATCTCCCGCCGACCGTGCAACCCTCGAGTCGCTGCGCGATTCCCTGGGCCTCGTCGCGGACAGCACGGCACTGCATCGGCTCGAAGCCACGACGATCCAGGTCGCCAAAGAACGGCGCGACGATCCCCTCCAGCACCTGCGTCTCGGGTTCATCGGCTACCGGCTGGGCGAAGTCACCAGAATCAAATCGCACTACGACGACGCGGCCGGCGAATTCGAGTGGGCCGCCGAGCTGCGCCCCGACTGGCCGTATCCGTGGTACGGGCTCGGGCTCGCGGAGCTGGCGATCGGCGAGCACAACTCGATCGCGGTCGAAAATATCCGGCAGATGCTCGGCAAGGATTACCTCTCCAAAGCGGCCAAGGCATTTGCGCGCGCCGCCGAGGCCGATCCCGCGTTCGCCTCGGCGGTCGTCGACCTCGCCAACACCGCGCTCACGCAGCGCATTCGCCCGCGGCTCGAAGTCGCGCTGACTGCCGTGCGTCTCGCGGCGGCCGGGCCCGCCGGCCGCCACCCCGACGTTCAACTGGTGCGCGGCCGCATCGAGCGCGAGGCGGGCGAATCGGATTCGGCGCTGTCCGCTTTCAACGCGTATCTCGCGGCGGGAGGCGACTCCGGCGTCGGATTGCTCGAGTTGGCGCGCACGATGTACTACGCGAGGCGGCCGGCGCAGGGCTGGGCGGCCTACTTCGCCGGCGCGCATGCGGCCACGTCGGCGCAGGCGCTCACGATGTATCGGCTCGATCTCTCCTGGATTGCGGACTCCTCGGACCTGGCGGCCTTCGACGGCCTGCGGGATCCGGAGGCGCGCCAGCGCTGGCTGGAACAGTTCTGGACGCGGCGCGACGTCGTCGAGGCCCGTGACGTGGGCGAGCGGCTGGCGGAGCATTATCGGCGCTGGTTTTTCGCGCGCCACAACTTCCGTCTCGTCAGCCGCCATCGCCATTACGACATCACCGAAGTGTACCGCCCCACGCAGGCGGAATTCGACGACCGCGGGGTGATCTACCTGCGCCACGGGGAGCCCGACAAGCGCGCCCAGTTCGTCTGCCAGGGAGCACCGGACCCCAATGGCGAGGGCTGCGCGCCGAACGAAAGCTGGCTGTATCGCCGCGGTGGGGATGACGGCGATTTGATCTTCCATTTCGCCGCGCGTGAAGATGTGCAGGACTTCAAGCTCATTGAAAGTCTGGCGGACGTACTCGGCTTCGGGCGCGCGGTGCGTGCGACGTCGAGCGCGGATCAGGAGCTCGCGGCGCTGTACCAGACGCGCGATCAATTTGGCCCGCTCTACTCCCGGGTGGCGCAAAGCCGGGGGTCGCCGGGTACCGAGCTGGCCCGGGATCGCCAGCGGGGGCGTCGCAACATCGTGCTCGGCACGTCGAGCGACAGTTACGCGCAGCGCTTCGATGAGCAGCTCGACGTCGTCGCGAGTGAGTTCGTCGTCGGTGACAGCGGCGGCCAACGCCTGCACCTGGTCTTTGCGATCCCGGGTGAGCGCCTCGACCCACAGCCGGCCGAGGGCGGCAGCGGCGTCCGCTACGCGCTGAAATTCCGTGTGCTGGTGTCGGATTCCACGGATCAGGTAGTCGCCACGATCGACACGGTGCGCGTGTTCGCGGCGCACCAGGCGCTGCGCAACCCCGCATATCTGACCGGGCTGCTCTCGGTCCCGGTTCCGGCCGGCGAGTACCGCTATCGCCTGCTGGTCCGGAGCCTCGATGGCGTCGCGGGCGATCTGCTCGCCGATCGCCTGCACGTCGGTCGGCTCGACACGCGGGCGTTTGCCGTGAGCGATGTCGTCGTGGGCCGCGAAGGATCGGGCCTGGTCTGGTTCTCGCCCGCCGGCGACACCGTGCGCCTCAATCCGCTGCAACGTTTTCCGACCGGCTCCGCCGTGAATTTGTATTACGAGGTGTACGGACTCGCGAGCGGCGCGCCGTATCACACCGTCGTACGGCTGGAACGCGAAGGCGGCCGCTCGCTGTTCGCCGCGATTGGGCGGCTGTTCGGCGGCGGGCGCTCGCCCGTGCTGCTCGAGTTCGATGCGCCGGCGAGCGGACCGGTGACGCGCGAGCAGCGTGGCATCGAATTGCGCGACGTGTCGAAGGGAACCTATCGGCTCACGGTCGTGATTTCCGATCCCGCCAGCGGAACCACTGTGACCCGCACCCAACGATTCCAAGTCGTGGAGCGCTAGTCTGTTGCACGGCATCACCGCAAACCCTAAGTTAGGCCCGGCTCCCTCGGAGACGGGATGTATTGCTCTCGCTGCGGCACCCAGAATAAGGACACCGCGAAGTTCTGCGACTCTTGCGGCCTCGACCTGACCGCGACGACGCCTGTCGGCGCGCTCAGCGAGCCGCAGGAAGTCACGGAAATCGAAATGGTGCGCAAGGAGCTCGACGAGGAGTATGAGATCGTCGACGAGCTCGGCCGCGGCGGCATGGCCATCGTCTTCAAGGCGAAGGAAAAGCAGCTCGACCGTGAAGTCGCCATCAAAGTCCTGCCGTTTTCGCTCGCCTTCGACAAGGAATTCGTAGAGCGCTTCCAGCGCGAAGCCCGCACGTCCGCCAAGCTCGAGCACCCGAACATCATTCCGATCTACCGCGTCGGAAAATCGGGGCGGGTGATCTACTTCGTCATGAAGTTTCTGCGCGGCAAGCCGCTGTCCACCATTCTGGCGGCACGCGGCACCTTGCCGCCGGGCGAGATCAGGAAGATTCTCGGCGAGGTCTCGCGCGCGCTGGCGTACGCGCACAAGAAGGAAATCGTCCACCGCGACATCAAGCCCGACAACATCATGTTCGACGAGCACGGCCACGCCGTGGTCACCGACTTCGGCATCGCCAAGGCGGCGTCGGGCGGCAAGCTGACCGGGACCGGGATGTCGATCGGCACGCCGCATTACATGAGCCCCGAGCAGGCGAAGGCCCAGCCGCTCGACGGCCGCAGCGACATCTACTCGCTCGGCGTCGTTGCCTACCAGTGCCTGACCGGCAGCGTGCCGTACGACGGTGAGGATTCGTTCTCCATCGGCTACAAGCACATCATGGAGGAGATCCCGACCCCGCCGCTCGAGAATCCCGAGAAGCGGTCGTTGTTCGAGGTCATCCGCAAAATGATGGCGAAGACGCCGGCACAGCGCTTCCAGAACGCCGACGAGCTCGTCAGCGTACTCGAGGGCGGCCGCTCCGTCTCCTTCACGACCGACGCCACGATGGCGATCCCGGCCATGACGGGCGCTCGTCTCGCATCAGCGGCGACGACCCCCCTGCCGCGCGCCACGGGGGGGCGGCCTCCAGGAGCCGAGCCTGAACGCCGCTCGGTCGTTTCGGGACTGCTGTTGTGGCTGCTGATCGTTGGGACGGTATTCGGCGGCGGCGGGTTCTACGCCTACAAAAAGGGGCTGATCTTCGCCAAAACGCCCGGTGTCAGCGACTCGACGGCCGCGCGCGACACCACCGCGCGCGCGCACGACTCGGCAACGGCTGCCGGTGACACGACAAAGGGGGCCGCCGACAGCAGTGGGAGCGCCCCCCCCGCTCCGCCACCGATCGGCCCCGGGTCACCGGGCCGCCTGGTGCTGCAGAACGTGCCGCAGGGCGCGCGCATCAGCATCGAGGGCCAGCAGGTCCGCGGCACACAACTCGACCTGCCTCCCGGAGTCCATCGCCTCACGGTCCGCGCCGCCGGATTCCAGACCTATGAGCGCCAGGTCATTATCACCGCCGGTGAGACGTTCAGCGTCAGGCTGGACATGCAAACCAGCGACGACGGCAGTGGCCCCTGTGACCGCTTTGGGCCCGCCTACAATCAGGACAACCTCTGCTTCGACAGCCGGCCGGTGCCGCTTTCACCGACGCTCATCCCGGTGCCGCAGGATGCCACGGTCTTCCCGCGGGCGGCGATCCTGCTCGTCAGGGTATCGCGCGACGGGGCGACGATGGAAGCCCGCGTGTACGCCCCGTCGAACGTCGACACCTTCAACAACCAAGCGCTCGACATGGCGAAGAACCTGCGCTGGAACCCGGCTCAGAAAAACGGCGAGCCGACCGAAGCGTGGGTGCAGTGGCCGTTCCAACCCGTTCGCCAGTAATCCACAAAACGGCGTTCATCGCGCCGACTGCCGTGGTGCTCGGCGACGTGACGCTGGGCCCGCGCTCGAGCATCTGGTACCAGGCTGTGCTGCGCGGCGACATGGCGCCGATCGTGATCGGGGAGGCGACCAACATCCAGGACGCAACCATCGTCCACGTCGATGAAGGGAAGCCGGCGCTGATCGGTGCGCGGGTCGGCGTAGGGCATCGGGTCATCCTGCACGCCTGCGTCGTGGAGGACGACTGCCTCATCGGGATGGGGAGCATCCTGCTCAACGACGTGCGCATCGGGACGGGGAGCGTGGTCGCGGCAGGCGCGGTGGTGCCGGAGGGCATGCAGGTGCCGCCCGGTTCGCTCGTCATGGGCGTCCCTGCGCGTGTCGTGCGTCACGTCGATGACGGTCTGCGCGCGCGCATACGGGGAACGTGGGAGCACTACGTCGTGGAGGCCGAGCGGCATCGCAGCGGGGCCTTTCCGGTGCAGGGGACAAGTTTGTGATGTTGATAGTCGGAGTGTGAGACGCGTCAACGCGGGTCTTCAGTCTTGCCCGGGTCTCATGCCACGTCTACCTTGGGCCTCCACGTCCCGTTAACTTCCTCAATTCAACTCGATTCGCCGTGAGATTCGCATGACCGCATCTGACTCCCGTCTGAGCCTCGATCTGAACGCCAACGCGCTCACCGTACTCGAACGCCGGTATCTGGTGAAGGACGACCAGGGCAAGCCGGTGGAGCAGGCGGAGGACCTCTTCTGGCGGGTGGCACGCACCATTGCCGCCCCGGATCGGTCCTATGGAGCGTCGGCCAAGGCTGTAGAAAGCCTTTCCGAGACGTTTTTCGAGCTGATGGCGACGCGGGTGTGGATGCCGAACTCACCCACGCTGATGAACGCCGGCCGCCCCCTGGGACAGCTCTCCGCCTGCTTCGTGCTTCCGGTGGAGGACGCCCTCTCCAACGGTCGCTCGGGCATCTACGACACCCTGCGGGCGATGGCGCTGGTGCACCAGTCGGGCGGCGGCACCGGATTCTCGTTCTCCAGATTGCGCCCCAAGAACGACGTCGTCCGTTCGACGATGGGCGTAGCGTCCGGTCCCGTCTCCTTCATGAAGCTGTATGACGCCTCGACTGACGTGGTGAAGCAGGGGGGCACCCGGCGCGGCGCCAACATGGGCATCCTGCGCGTGGATCACCCCGACATCCTCGACTTCATCCACTGCAAGGACGACCTCACGCAGGTGACGAATTTCAACATCTCCGTGGCGGTCACCGATGCCTTCATGCTGGCGCTCGAGGCGGGGAACTCGTACGACCTGATCCACCCGCGCACCGGCAAGGTCGTGGGTCAGCTCGACGCCCGCGACGTGTTCAAGCAGATCGTGCACGGCGCCTGGAAGACGGGCGAGCCCGGTGTGTTCTACATCGATCACGCCAACCACTACAATCCGGTGCCGCAGCTCGGCAGCTACGAGGCGACGAACCCCTGCGGCGAGCAGCCGTTGCTCTCCTACGACGTCTGTAACCTCGGCTCGATCAACGTCGGGCTCTTCATCAAGAATGGCGACGTGGACTGGGACGGCCTGCGCACGACGGTCCACCTCTGCACGCACTTCCTCGACAACGTCATCGACGCCAACAAGTACCCGCTGCCCGAGATCGACGACCTCGCCAAGCGCATCCGCCGCATCGGCCTGGGGATCATGGGTTGGGCCGACCTGCTGATGCGCCTCGGCATTCCGTACGACTCCGACGCCGGTGTCGCGCTGGGCCGCAAGCTGATGGAGTTCATCGACGAAGAGTCGAAGGTCGCCTCCGAGAAGCTGGCGGAGCAGCGCGGCGTGTTCGCCGAGTGGGAGCGCTCGATCTGGGGACCGGACGAGACGTGCGCCCGCAACGCCCGCGGCGAGCGGATCCGCCCGCTGCGGAAGCTGCGGAACTGTAACCTGACCACCGTCGCCCCCACCGGCACGATCTCGATCATCGCCGGCTGCTCATCGGGGATCGAGCCGCTGTTCGCAGTCGCGTTCATGCGCAATCAGGCGGGCGTGCTCATGCCCGACGTGAACGAGGACTTCATCGCCATCGCCAAGCGCGAGGGGTGGTACTCCGACGACCTGGTGAAGCAGATCGCGGAGGCCGGGCACATCCACTTCGATGCGGTGCCGGAGAAGTGGCAGCGCGTCTTCGTGACGGCGCACGACGTGACGCCCGAATGGCACATCCGGATGCAGGCCGCGTTCCAGGACTTCACCGATTCGGCGATTTCCAAGACCTGCAACTTTGCCAACGACGCGACGGAGCAGGACGTCGATCAGATCTACCGCTACGCCTACGAGCTCGGCTGCAAGGGCGTGACGGTATACCGGGACGGCGCGCGCGAGAACCAGGTGCTGTCCACCGGTTCGACCGCGAAGAAGGTTGTCGAGGCAGGGAAGGACGCCTTGGCGGAGGCGCTCAGCCGCATCGCCGAGCTCGAGACCGAGCTGCATCTGACCAAGGAGCGGCTGCACGACGTCGAAGCCGAGAACCTGCAGCGTCGGGCGAAGCGCTCGCGGCCCGACCTGCTCAAGGGATCGACCCGGCGCATCGAGTCGCCGCTCGGCACGATGTACGTGACGATCACCGAGGACGACAAGGGACAGCCGTTCGAGGTCTTCATGTCGCTCGGCAAAGCGGGCGGTGCCCTGATGGCGGACGTCGAGGCGGTTGGGCGGCTCATCTCGCTCGCGTTGCGATCGGGTGTGCCGTTGCTTGAGATCTACCGCCAGCTCCGCGGCATCTCCTCCGACCGCGCGGTGGGCCTCGGCCCGAACAAAGTCATGTCCGTACCCGACGCGATCGGTATCGCGATCGAGAAGTGGATGCAGGACAAGCAGGGCGTACAACAGGACCTGCTGGACACCAGGTCGCCAGCGCCGGCGGCCACGGAAGTCGTGCGTGGCTCGGTGGGCGATGCGGCGCTGCGGGCGGCACGCGGGCCGGAGCAGGATTTCATCGGCGCATGTCCCGACTGCGGCTCGCAGCTGGCGTTCATCGAGGGATGTGCCAAATGTCACGTCTGCGGCTTCTCAGAGTGCGGATGAGGCCTGAGGCGACCCCGAGGCCTGTGACATCAGTCACGACGGCCTTTTGCCTGGCAGGGTAGTCTAATGGCCATGGAAAGCACCAACCGGATGGTCACTCCCACGCGTCTGCAGGTGAAAGGTTGGGCGCGCGTCGGCCCGGCCGGCGCGCACACGCTGCGACGCGGCGCGTGGTACCCCGTGGTCCGTATCTCCTCGAGCAACATCGTCGTCCTCGACGTGAACCGGCACAACGTGCCGGTGGACCGTCGCTTCCTGGAGATTCGCTACCATCCGCCGGAGCGATGGACCATCGTGCGCTGCGAGCCGCGCGTGATCGAACGGCTCGGCCGGATCTTCCCGCTGACGTACGCCGTCTGCCCGGCCTGCCGGCATCGCCAGGGGATCGAAGCGAGGACCAACGAGATGGAGTGCGATCGCTGCCACAAGGCGGCGGCGATGGCATGGGACGAGTTGTCCTAGAGAATTGCGACCTGGTCGCCGAGGGAGACGGTACCCGTCCCTTCACCGACGCAGTAGAAGCCCCGCATTCCCCCATCCAAAAACTGCAGATGCTTCTTGAGCTCCTCGGGCTCGACCTGCTTGCCGAGTGCCCATCCGGTAAATGGCCGGCACGGGTGCGCCACCTCAAGGATTTTCAGCCGGATTCGTTCGCTGCCGTCCGGCGCCAGGATCGCGACCCCGCCGGCGAGCTCGTCATACGCAAACCGCCGGTCGGTCGTCGCGATGATGTTCTCCCCCGCGCATCCCACCTCGAGCTTGTCGCCGAAATGCTGCCGCATCGCGTCGTAGTGCGACGTAAAGCCGAGCGAGATGCCGTGCAGCCCGTCCTCGTTTTTAGTGTGCGGATGGGCGCGGTGGTGCACGTCGACGATCCACGTGCCCGCTTCATCGGGGCTCGCGCCCAGCGCGCCTTCCGGGGTGACGTTGAGCGCCGGGACGGAGAGCAGGGGAGCGGGATCGTAGACCCGCGTGGGCTTGTCGCCGCGCTTGAGTGAGCCGCGCTGGATCTGCAGCCGGGTGACCATTCCGATCGTGCGCATAACGCAATTTAGCGGGGTGTGCTACATTCAGCGCGCCTATGGTTCCCCCCTCGCCCAACCGACCACGTGGATGGGCCCGCTGCCTCGATAACGTCGCCGACATCCTGCGGCGCGGCGCGTGGTACCCGATCGTCGATGAAACCACGGACGGAAAAGTCGTGCTCGAGGTCCGGAAGAAACCGGTGCGGATCAGCCGCATCGATGTCGCCGTCCGCGACACGCCACCGGACCAGTGGAGCATCGTGACGCGCACCGGCCTGCTCCGCCCCACCCTGGGCGGCAGGGAGGGGGAGGAGGTCACGACGACGTACGCCGTCTGTCCGTATTGCCAGGAGCGGCAGGATTTCAAGGGCAAACCGGACACGCTGACATGCGGCCGCTGCAGGAAAGACTCGAAGGTCGACTGGTCGGAAACCTGCTGAAACCCCGCTCTTGCCAAGTTGAAATGTATTTAGTATGTTAACTATCAATATGTTAACTACATGTCCGATCGCTCAGAGCTAGCCCTCCAGCTCACCGACGCCGTCGCGTCGGCCTACCAGGCGATCGAGCGGGCCGGCAATCGCGCGTACAAGAGCTTCGGCCTGTCGCAGCGCGCGCACGCAGCCATGGCGGCCATCGATCTCGGCGGGCCCGACGGCGCCCGGCCCAGCGACGTCGCCAGCGAGCTGGGCGTGTCCCGCGCCGCGGCCACGACCTTCATCCAGCGCCTGGAAGCCAAAGGCCTGGTCGAGACCAGCACCGACCCCGACGACGACCGCGGCATACGCGTGACCCTCACGCGCCACGGCCTGGAGGTGCTGCTGCGGGTGGGGCAGTTGGAGCGACGCCTGGCGGCGCGCACGATCGAGGGGATGCCGGCCTCCGCCATGGCGCGGGCCATCCAGGTGCTGCAGGAGCTGCGGCAGCGGCTCGAACAGAAGTCGCTCGAGGTCGTCCGTTGAGCGCCTATACAGTTGTGCGAATCTTTATGCAGCCGTCGGCCAGCGCCCGTCGGCCTACTGTCACTTCAGGTAGTACTTCAAGGGCTCGTATTGGGGATAGTCTTTTCAACATATTGTTGCGACGCGTTCGTCTGCTGGTGTCGCTTGTTGCCGTGCTCACGGGCTCCGTTGCAACCTGCCAACTTTTCCACATCTCCAACCCTGCGTGCATTTGTGGATAACCGTTCGAACGGCGTCCCCCAGATCCGGCGCACCAAGATCGTCGCGACCCTCGGACCGGCCACCGGCAATGAGGCGACGATCAGTGCCCTGCTCCAGGCCGGTGCCAATGTCGTACGCATCAACGCGTCCCACGGGACTGCTGAGATCCGGGCCGGGTGGATCGCAGCGGCACGGAAGGTCGCCGACAAGGCGGGGATGCCCGTCGCCGTGCTGCTCGATCTCCAGGGTCCTCGCATCCGGGTGGGCAATCTCCCCGCGCCGCGCGAGCTGAAGCCGGGACAAGAGGTCGTGTTTGCGCCGGAGGACGGCGCGCGGGGTGATGAGCTGCCGACTACCTACGACCGTCTCGCACACGACGCGCGCGTGGGCTCGCGCATTCTGCTGAACGACGGGTTGCTGTCGGTCGACGTGACGGCGGTAGACCCCCCGCGCGTGCGCGGCCGCGTGATCGACGGGGGCATTCTGACCGCGCACAAGGGAATGAACCTTCCGGGCGTGCAGGTATCGGCGCCGGCGCTCACCGAGAAGGATCGCGAGGACGTTCAGGATGCGGTGAAGATCGGCGTCGACTACCTGGCACTGTCGTTCGTGCGGCGTCCGGAGGACATCGAAGTGCTGCGCAAGCTCGTCCCCGGCACGATCAAGCTCGTCGCCAAGATCGAGAAGGCGACCGCGCTCGATAATCTCGAAAGAATCGTCGCGGTGTCCGACGCTGTGATGGTCGCGCGCGGCGATCTCGGCGTGGAGCTGCCGTTCGAGCAGGTGCCGCTGGTCCAGAAGCGGCTCATCAGCGAAGCGAACCATCAGGGCAAGCCGGTGATCACGGCGACGCAGATGCTCGAGTCGATGATCCACCACCCCCGGCCGACGCGCGCCGAAGCGTCCGACGTCGCCAACGCGATTCTCGACGGCACGGACGCGGTGATGCTGTCGGCGGAGACCGCCGTCGGCGAGTACCCGGTGGAAGCGGTGCGCGCCATGGACCGGATCATCCGAGAAATGGAGCGCCACCCGCTGCGCCATCGGGAAGAGCGGCGCCGGGAGAGCGAAAGCGTGCACACCGAAGACGCGATCGCGTGGGGGACGTACGCCGTGGCGCGCATGCTCAAGACGCCGCTGATCGTGACGCTCACCAAAGGCGGATTCACTGCCCGGAAGGTCGCCGCGCTGCGGCCTCCGGTCCCGATTCTCGCCGTCACCACCGAGGGCGCCACCTACCGCCAGCTCGCCCTCGTGTGGGGCATCATTCCGGTGCTCGTGAATCAGGTGCCCGGCTACGATGCGATGCTGACGGTCGTGCGCGATCTCATTCTCAAACGCGAGTACGCGAAGTCCGGCGACTGTATCGTGATGACGGCGGGCGTCCCATGGGACGTCTCGGGCAGCACGAACCTCATCAAGGTCGAGGTAGTGTGACGTGCGACTGACCTTTCTCGGCACCGGCACGTCGTTCGGGGTGCCGCAGATCGGTTGTCGCTGTCCCACCTGTACATCCGCTGACCCGCGCGACCGGCGCACCCGCACCGGCGCATTGATCGACACCCAGGGCAAACGACTGCTGATCGACACGCCGCCCGAGCTGCGGCTTCAGCTCGTCGCCGCCGGCGTCGACCATGTCGATGCCATCCTGTTCACGCACGCCCACGCCGATCACGTGCACGGCATCGACGACCTGCGGGCGCTCTCCGTGCGCCAGGGCGCGATGTTGCCGGCGTACGGCTCGCGCGCGACGATGGCGGAGCTGGTCGCGAAATTCCCGTACATCTTCGATCCCTCGATCGTCGTGCACGCGATGACGAGCAAGCCGGAGCTCGCGGCGCATGTGCTCGAGCCCGGGGTGCGCACGGCCGTCGCCGGCGTCCCGGTGCTCGCGCTGCCGCTGCCGCACGGCGAGCAGGTGGTCTTTGGATACCGTGTCGGTGGAATTGCCTATCTGACCGACGTAAAGGTGATCCCGGATAGCGTGATGGAGGCGCTGCAGGGTCTGGAGGTTCTGGTCCTGAATGCATTGTTATCCCGTCCCCATCCGCTGCACTTGTCGATCCCGGAAGCCGTAGCGACCGCGCAGCGTGTGGGTGCGCGGCGCACGTTCTTCACGCATCTCACGCACGAATTCACGCACGCGGCGCTCGCCGCGCAGCTCCCGGCAGGCATCGCGCCCGCGTACGACGGGCTGGTTATCGACGTAGCCGGGGCATAAATTCCGCCGCGAGGAGGCGGTTCGCTCATGCTCAAGGAAAGCGCCAAGATCGACGCGCTGGTGCGCCAGGCGGTCTTCGGAAGCGAAGACGAGAAAGCGCACGCGCGCTGGATGATTTGGGAGATGGGGCAACAGGCCGGGGTGCGGCCCGCCTCGATCCACGACCTGTACCTGGCGCGGGGCCGCGGCGAGGTGCCGCCGTTCACGACGCCGGCGATGAACGTGCGGATTCTCTCGTACGACGCGGGCCGCGCGATCTTCCGCGCGGCGAAGCAGCTCGACGCCGGCGCGATCATCTGCGAGATCGCCCGCAGCGAGATCGCGTACACCGACCAGCGGCCGGCCGAATACGTCGCCGTGATGACCGCCGCCGCGTTGCGCGAGGGCTTCACGGGGCCGCTGTTCATTCAGGGTGATCACGTCCAGGTCAACGCGAAGAAATATGCCGCCGATCCCGCCGCTGAGCTGAAGGCGCTCAAGGCATTGATCGAGGAAGAGCTGCATGCCGGCTTCTACAACATCGACGTCGACACCTCGACGCTGGTCGATCTCTCCAAGCCCAATCTCGACGAGCAGCAGCGCACCAACTACGAGCGCGCCGCCGAGCTGACGCAATTCATTCGCGACCGCGAGCCGGACGATGTGACCGTCTCCGTCGGCGCCGAGATCGGCGAAGTCGGCGGCAAAAACAGCGACGTGCACGAGCTCGACGCGTTCATGGAAGGCTATAACCGAACGCTGAAGCGGCTGGGCACATACGCGGGCATTTCCAAGATCTCGGTGCAGACGGGTACGAGCCACGGCGGCGTCGTGTTGCCCGACGGGTCGATCGCGAAGGTGCAGCTCGATCTCGACGCGCTCAAGGCGCTGTCACAGGCCGCGCGCAAGAAATACGGACTCGGCGGCGCGGTGCAGCACGGCGCATCGACGCTGCCGCCCGAGGCGTTCTCGAAATTCCCCGAGTGCGAAGCGGTCGAGATTCACCTGGCGACGAACTTCCAGACGATCGTCATGGATCATCCCGCGCTGCCCCAGGACCTGCGCCGCGAAGTGAACGAGTGGGTCAAGCGCGAAGCGAAGGAAGAGTGGAAGAAGGGCGACACCGAGGAGCAGTTCATCTATAAGAGCCGCAAGAAAGCGATCGGCCCATTCAAGCAGAAGTTCTGGGACCTGCCCGAGCGCGTGCGTGCGGCGATCGGCGCGGACCTCGAGAAGACATTCACCTTCCTGTTCGAGCAGCTGCGCGTCACAGGCACGCGCGCGGCGACCGACCGCTACGTCAAACCGAAGCTCGTGTCCCACGCCGCCCCACGGGCCGCACTCGTGTCGGCGCCGGATGACGCGGAGGCGGGCGAATGAGCGAGCGTAGTGGAGCAGGGTTCGGCGCGTTCCTGTTCGGGATCGTGCTCGGCGCGGTGGCGGGATTCGTGTTCGCGCCCACCGAAGGCGGCGAAAGCACGCGCCGCAAGGTGACGAAGGGCCTGCGCAATCTCAAAGAGCTGGCTGAAGAGAAGGTCGATGAGGTGCGCGGGCTGTTGCAGGAAGCGGAGGAAGACGCCGAGGAGTCGGAAGAGGAGGAAGAAGAGGAGCCGGAGATCACGACGCGCGAGCAACTACGCCGGCGGCTCGAGGCGGCCCGCCGCCGCCGCGCCCGGGCGTCACGGCCTCCCGTGCCCCCCGCTGCTGAGGAGGAGGACGAGCCCCTCGCGTGAATGGTGAGGGCGGCTGGCATCGCACGGTCACCGGCGTCGTCCGGCGGACGCTCGAGGCCGCGTACGAAGACAACATCCCCTTTCTCGCCGGCGCCCTCTCGTTCGACATCCTGCTCACCGCCATTCCGTTCGTCGGGCTCGTCCTCGCGGTCGTCGGCTACCTCGTTCAATACCAGGTCGCCATCCACCAGCTGAATGTCCATGAGCTGCTGGAGCGGTTTCTCCCCGAGTCGAGCGGGGGCGAGCAGGGCACGTTCGGCTTCATCGAGCGCGGGCTCGGTGACCTGGTGGCGCGGCGCGGCCACATCACCCTCCTGGCCGCGCCCCTGTTCCTCTGGTTCTCGACCCGTATGTTCGGGGGACTGCGGGCGGCCCTGAACGAGGTGTTCGATACCGAGGAGAACCGGCCCTGGCCCATCGCCAAGCTCATCGATCTTGCCATGGTCTTCGTCGCGGGGGCGCTGTTCCTGGCCAACGCGTTCGCGTCCTCGACGCCCGGTTTCTTCTCCCAGCTGCTGTCCCTGGTCCTCAGCACGCTGCTGTTCTTCGTGATCTTCAAGTTCCTGCCGAGCCGCCGCATCTACTGGCGCACGAGCGTGGTCGCGTCGCTGTTCTGCGCGATGGCCTTCGAGATCGCCAAACGCCTTTACGCTCTGTACGTGGCGCGGTTCGTGACGTTCGACCGCGTGGCTTCGGACGCGAACCTGATCGGCTTCCTGCTGTTCATTCTCTGGATCTACTACACGGCCTACATGTTTCTGCTGGGCGGCGAGGTGGCGGAGACGTACGATCTGATGCGCATGCGGCGCCTGCAACGCGTGCGTCTCGGATGAACGTGGTCGACCTTCGCTCCGACACCATCACCAAACCGTCGGCCGCGATGCGGCGCGCCATGGCGGACGCCGAAGTCGGCGACGACGTCCTGGACGGCGACCCCACCACGCGCCGCCTCGAAGAGCGCATCGCCGCGCTGCTCGGCACCGAAGACGCGCTCTTCTTTCCGTCCGGGACGCAGGCCAATCAGACCGGCATCGCGCTGGTCACCGAGCCGGGCACCGAGCTGCTGCTCGAAGCGAACGCGCATCTCGTGCACTCCGAGGTCGCCGGCGTCGCCGCGCTGTCGGGCGTCCAGATCCGTCCGATCACGACGCCCGATGGCCTTCTGACGGCCGAGCTGGTGCGCGGCGTGATACGCGCGCCGTCACCGCACGTGCCGCGCGCCACCGCACTGGCGATCGAGAACACGCACAATACGGCAGGCGGCCGCGTGCTGAACGCGGCGGCGGTCGATGCCCTGGTTCGCGTCGCGCGCGAGTCGCGAATGGCGGTCCACCTGGACGGCGCGCGCCTGTGGAACGCCGCGGTTGCCATGGGCGTGCCGCCCGCGCGCCTGACGCAGGGCGCCGACACCGTGATGGTGAGCATCTCGAAGGGGCTCGGCTGTCCCGTCGGATCGTGTCTCGGACTCAAGAAGTCGATGCGGGCGCGGGCGTGGGAGATTCGCAAGCGCCTCGGCGGCGGGATGCGGCAGTCGGGTATTCTGACCGCGGCCGGGCTGTACGCGCTCGATCACAACCTCTCGCGCATCGGCGAGGATCACGCCAACGCCAAGCGATTCGCGGAGCTGTTATCCGACCATCCGGCCATCCGCCCATCCGCCCCAGAGACCAACATCGTGATGGTCGACCTGCTGCGCGAGCGCGATACGCCAGCAACGGTTGCGACGCGGCTTGCGACGGCCGGTGTGCGCATCGCGCCGTGGGGGCCGCGGCGGCTGCGCGCGGTGACGCATCTCGACGTCAGCCGCCAAGACGTTGAACGCGCGGCGCGGATCATCGTGGAGACCCTGGCGTGAGCCCGCGGCCGGAGCCGCGTTCGCAGCCGATGCCGATGGAGCGGGCGATCCTGTGGAACCCGCCCGCCGCGCCGGGCACGACCGCGCCCGGGCGCCCGTCCTCGCGCTCGCCCTATCCGATCTTTTTCCAACAGGAAGCCGTCATCGCGCTGCAAGAGCATCTCAAGAGTTCGCCGACCCAGGCGATCTTCGGATTCCTGATCGGTGACGTCTATCGCGACCCGGAAACGGGCGTGCTGTACACCGTCATCGACAAGACGCTGAAGCTGAGCCAGGCGATTTACGGTGATAAGACGGAAGTCGTCGTGTCCCGCTTGTGGGATCGGATGCAGGAACAGCTGGGGAAAGCGTCCGCCTCGTTGCTCGGGTGGTACCACAGCCATCCGGGGCAGGGCGGCTTCCTCACCGCGCACGACGTCGAGACGCACGAGAAGTTCTTCACCGACCCGTGGCACGTCGCGATTCTCGTGGCGGCCGAAGCGGGCGGCGTCACCGGCCGGTTCTTTCGCACGACGCAGAATGCCGACTGGCACAAGACGCCGCTGCCATTCTATGAGCTGCTGCAGCCCGACTCGATCAAGCCGGACGGGAAGAAGCGTTCCTTCATCATGTGGCGGAATTACAAGGCATACGGTCCGACGCTGACCGGACCCAAACCGCCGAAGCCGGCGCCCGCGCCACCTCCCGCACCGAAGCCACCCCCGCCGCCCAAGGCGGAGGAGCCGGAAGAAGAGGAAGCCGAATCGGTGGAAGAGACGCAGGAGACCGCTCCCGCGCCCCCCCCGGCCCCCGAAAAGGGCTTCCGCATCATGCGCTCGAGTGCGGACGACATTCCCGTCATTCGCAGCAGCGCCGACGACGAGCCGGCGCCGCCCCCCAAGCCGGAACCGCCGCCGCCACCGGCGCCTCCGCGCAAAAGTGCCGCGAAGACGCAACCGGCGGCACCAGTGTTCGTGCCGGACGAACCTCCCACTCCCCCTCCACCTCCCAAACCGCCGCCCGCGCCGCCTTCAACGCGGAAGCCAATTGATGACATTCCCTGGACGGTGACACCGGAGTCGGTGGCGTCGGTGCCGCCGCCCGCGCTGGCGCCGCTGGCGCCGCGAGAGCCGCGGCGCACGCCGATCCCCACGTTCCGGCTGCTCGACCAGGAAGAGGAGGAGAAAAAGGCCGCGCCCGCCCCCAAAGTGCGCCGCCGGAAACGGCGCGGGCCCTGGTTGCGGCGGTTCGCCATGCTGCTGTTGCTGGCCGGCGTAGGGGCGGGCGGGTACTGGTACTTCGCGCTGCGCAATCCCGGCGTGCCGCCGCCGTGGGCGGGCTTGCTCGACAAAGCGAAGCAGTTGGTCTCGCGCGTGACGAAAAAGAGCCCATCACCGTCACCGGCAGCGGGTCCGCGTCGTCCCCCTCGCACGACGGCGAGCGCACCCCCTGCTGCGACGTCTCCGGTTGCCGCTCCGCCGCCGGCCGCGTCGCCCCAGCCACTCCCACCGCCACAGCCGCCCCCGATCGTATCACCGTTCGCGCGGTTCGATCGGTTGAGCGATTCGTTGACGCGGGCCGTCCGCAATTTCCAGGATCGGACGCGCCTCTTCGCGAGCGGTCAGGTGGACTGCGCCGGACTGGCCACGGGACTCGTGTCCGTCGAAAACTTGTGGATCACCTACAGCACCGAGCGACGAGCGCGCGTGGCATCGTTCGATCAGCGGCGGTCGATGCAGGATCAAGCGCTCTACGCGGCGGTCGACTCGGTTTCGCGGCGCTTCGACAACTCGGGATGTCCGCGGCCGTGAGCACCTTGCTCGTCCTGCTGCTCGCCGTGCAGGGCGGGGGGTCCGCGCCCCTTCGCAAGAGCGACCTGGTGCGTCTGATTTCCGGCTCTGTGATGGCGCCGGCGGAGCTGGCGCAGCTCGTGCGGCGGAACTGTCTGACGTTCGACCCCACTGACCGCGACCGCAACGACTTTCGGGCGTTGGGGGCCGATGCGGCGCTGCTGGCGGCCGTCGACGATTGCGCTCGCCGCGTCGCGGCGCAGCGGGCACCGCCCCGCCAACCTCCACCGCCTCCACCATCTTCCCGCGTCGCGGGTGCGCGTTCGGGCTTCGTGTCAGGTGGCGGCCAGCGCGGCAATGTGGGGGCGCTGTTGCCGCGCGCGCTCGTGTTTGAAGCGCGCGACTCGGCGGGCACAGCGCTGTCGCGTCAGGCGGTCGCGTTCACGGGGATCAATGCGCGCACCCAGCCGGCGGCCGCCTCGACCGACGCGGCAGGACAAGCTCGCGTCGGCGTGACGCTGGGCGAGCGTGCCGGCGCGGCGACCGTCATCGCCTCGATCGGTGTGATCGAGAGACAGGTCGCGTTCAACGTGGCGGCAGGACCAGCGGCGCAGCTGGTCGTCATGTGCGGCGAGGCCAGCGTTGCCACGCGATTCGTCATCCGTCCCGACACCGTGATCACGTTGCGCGTCTCCGCGCAGGATGGCTTTGCCAATCCGACGCCGCTGCTGGGGCTGCGCGCGGCCGTCGCCGACGCGCGCATCTTCCGCGTGCTGAGCGTGGCGCAGGACAGCGTCGCTGGAGTCGTGGCGCTCAAGCCTGACCAGCCGGGGACGACGAGCCTCGCCGTGATTGCGAACGGGATGCGCCAATACCTTACGGTCACGGTGCCACCGCGCGCTGCCCCTGGGAAGGTCGATTGTCGCTGAGAGACGGTGCGCTTTGGCGAATGATCCATGATCATTGACCATTGATCATTGGAAGTGGAATGCCCCAGGCACCCCGCAACGAATCCCGACATCGTTTAGCGCTGCTCCCTGCGGGGGCCTGACGCGGTTCACGAGCGGAAAGCCTGCGGACCTGGGGCAGGAGAAAGCTAGCCAGGTTAGATTTCGTTCTCAATGATCGCCCTCGCCCGCAAGTACCGACCCAAGCAATTCACGGATTTGATCGCCCAGGACCACGTCGCCGCCGCGCTCCGCGGAGCGGTGGCGCAGGGCCGGGTGGCACACGGCTACCTCTTTGCCGGCCCCCGAGGCGTCGGGAAAACGACCGCCGCCCGCATCCTCGCGATGGCCCTCAATTGCGAGCGCCGTACCCCGGCGGCAGCCGGCGAGCCCTGCGGCGAATGCGATCCGTGCCGGCGCATCTGGACGGGCGCGGCCAATCTGGACGTGGTCGAGCTCGACGCGGCCTCCAACCGCGGCGTGGATGACGCGCGCGACCTGCGCGAGCGGGCGATGTACGCCGCGAGCACCGAGTCCGGGTCCAAGGTCTATATCGTCGACGAAGCGCATATGCTCACCCGCGAGGCGTGGAATGCGCTGCTGAAAATCCTCGAGGAGCCACCGCCGCGCGTCGTCTTCGTCTTCGCCACCACCGAGCCGCAGAAGATCGCCAACACCGCCGCGCCGATCCTGTCACGGCTGCAGCGCTTCGACTTCCGGCGCATCGGCCCGCACGCGATCGTCGCGCGTCTCAAGGAGGTCGCCCAGGCCGAGCAGCTGTCGGTCGATGCTGACGCCCTGCATCTCATTGCGAAGAGCGCCAACGGCGGGATGCGCGACGCGCTGTCGCTGCTCGACCAGGTGCTCTCGTTCGGAGAAGGGCCGGTTACCGCCGCGCGGGTGCGCGAAGTGCTGGGGCTGATTCCCGACGAGCTGTACGGCGAGATGCTCCGGACCATCGCGGAACGCGATCCGGCCGGCGTCTTCCCGCTGGTCGAGCGGCTGCTCGAGGGTGGCGCGGACCTCGGCGAGTTCGTCAACGGCGCCGCGGAAACATTGCGCGCGTTGCTCCTCGTCGGCGTCGGCGGCCAGCCCGAAGGCATGACGGAAGGGCTGTTGGCCGTTGTGCGCCAGCACGCGCCGCAGCTCCCGCCCGGCGACATCGTCCGCTTGCTCACGATTCTGAGCGAATCCGAAGAGCGCCTGAGCCGCAGCGCCAATACGCGGATGCTCGTCGAGGTACTTCTTCTGAGATGGGCGATGCTGGATCGGACGGTGGAGTTGTCGGAGGTAATCGACGCGTTGAAAGAAGGGAAGGCGGACGAGGGACGGGGGAAGGGTTTGGCACCGGCTCCGGTTGCACCACCGGTGGCCCCCATCCCTCCTCCCGCGTCCCCCGTCCCCAGCAAGAAAGTCGAGCCGACCCTCGACAACATTCGCTCCGTGTGGGCGACTGTGGTCGCGGACGCCCGTGGGAAGACGCCGATGCTCGGTAGCCTGCTGGCGGAAGCGGATGTCGTGAGCGTCGAGGGACGCGTCGTCACCCTCCGTCCCGGGCATGCGATCCATGCCGAGGGACTCGAGCGGCAGCGCGATGTGATCGCGCAGAGCCTCGGGCGTTACGTGAGCGAGGCACCGCGCGTGAAGGTCGTCGCGGGCGGCGCGACGTCCCCAGTCGCGCCCCCCGAGCGCATCACCGAGCAGGGAGCCAATGCCGAGCGGCTCAAGCGTCTGCGTGCCAAGGATCCCACCCTGAGCGCGGCGGTGGACGCATTAGATTTGGAGTTGCTCGAATAGCTTGCCAACAGTCTCAAGCGGGGTAACTTTCGACGTATGGCGGATTTATCTAGCCTGCTCCAGCTCTCCCAACAGATGCAGGGGCGGCTTACCGAGATCCAGTCCCAACTGGCCCAGCAGACCCTGACGGCGTCGGCCGGTGGCGGCATGGTTGAGGCGACGATCGACGGGCGGGGTCACATTCGGGCAATCAAGATCGACCCTGAGGCGGTGAAGCAGGGCGACGTCGAGATGCTCGAGGATCTCGTGCTGGCCGCGGTGGCGGAGGCGCAGAAGCGCGCGGCCGAGATGTACCAGGCCGAGATACGGAAGGTCGCGTCAGGCCTGCCATTCCCGTTTCAGTTGCCGTTCTAGGCTGCCGTGTCCGCCATCGAGGAGCTCGTGGCGGAGCTGGCCAAGCTCCCCGGCATCGGGCGTAAGACTGCCCAACGACTCACGTTCCACTTGCTGAAGCAGCCTGCGGAGGCCGCCGAGCGGCTGGCGGATGCGATCCGGCGCGTCCGAGGCAAGGTCGTGGCGTGTGCGGCCTGCGGCAACCTCTCGGACGAGGATCCCTGCCCGATCTGCCGCGACCCGCGGCGCGATGCGGCGCTGCTGTGCGTGGTAGAGGAGTCGGGGGACGTCGGTGCCATCGAGCGGGCGGGCCGCTACCGGGGTCGTTATCACGTGCTGGGCGGCCGGATATCTCCCCTGGATGGCATCGGGCCGGATGACTTGAGCGTAGACCGTCTGCTGGCTCGGCTGGCGAACGGGTCGGAGGTTCGGGAAGTCATTGTGGCGACCAACCCCTCGATGGAGGGAGAGGCCACGGCGACGTATCTCCAGCAGGTGCTGAAGCCCAGCGGCGTGCGGGTCACCCGGATCGCGCGCGGGCTGCCCGTGGGCGGCGACCTCGAATATGCCGACGCGGTGACCATTGCCCAGGCGCTTGCGGCCCGGCGCGAGATGTCCGAGACTGACTGACTCCCTGACCCACCTCTAGGAGGCGCATGGCCGGGGCTGCAAGCTGGTCTTTCAACGAGAACGATTTCAAGCAAATCCAGACGCACCTGCAGGCGTTCCTGCGTGACTCGAACGCCCGCTGTGCGCTGCTCGTCGATCGCAACGGCCAGCTCGTCGCCACCGTCGGGGAAACGCCACAGTTCGATCCGACCGCCTTCGCCTCACTGACCGCCGCCGATTTCAGCGCCAACGATCAGCTGGCGAAGATGATCGGCGAAGCGGAGTTCGCGTCGCTGGTCCATCAGGGCGAGCGCGAGTCGATGTACCTCGCGGACGTGGCGAAGCGGGTGATTCTCGTCGTGCTGTTCGATCAGCGCGCCACGCTGGGACTCGTGAAGCTCAAGGCGAAATCGGTCGTGGGAGAGCTCAACAAGGTCTTCGCGGAGATGTTCAATCGGGTCGGCACGGGCCAGGCCCAGCAAAAAGGCCTGCTCGAAGGGGCGGAAGACGAAATTGACAAACTCTTCGGTTAAAGGGACGCGCCCATGTCGATGATCAACTACGCGTCCCGCGAGATCAACTGCAAGCTCGTCTATTACGGACCGGGCCTCGGCGGGAAGACGACCAACCTCGAGCACATCTACGGGAAGGTCTCGCCCAACACGCGCGGCAAGATGATCTCGCTCGCCACCGAAACCGAGCGCACCCTGTTCTTCGATTTTCTGCCGGTCGACCTCGGGACGATTCGCGGCTTCAAGACGCGCTTCCATCTCTACACCGTCCCCGGGCAGGTCTACTACAACGCCAGCCGCAAGCTCATCCTCAAAGGTGTGGACGGCATCGTGTTCGTTGCCGACAGCCAGATCGAGCGCATGGAAGCGAACGTCGAGTCGATGCAGAACCTGTACGACAACATGGCGGAGTACGGCTATGACCTGACCAAGATTCCGTTCGTGATTCAGTACAACAAGCGCGACCTGCCCAACGCCGCGCCGATCAAGGATCTGCAGGCGTCATTGAATCCGGGCTGGCCGATCGACGATGGCGCACGCCAGAAACAGACGCCTGACCCGGCGCATCCCGGAGAAAACCTCATCGAGAAAGTCGGGGGGGAGTGGGTCGGGCACGCGGCCTACCACGAGGCTGTGGCGGTCCGCGGGGACGGCGTGTTCGATACGCTGAAGGCCGTGAGCAAGTCGGTACTCAAGACGCTGAGCTGAAGGTCGTCCCGATGCGCTGGACCCTGCCCAACATCATCACCCTGGCACGCATTAGCCTGACGCCGGTGATCGCGCTGTTGCCGTTCATTTCCGGATACTGGCCTAAAGTCATCGCGTTCGTGGTTTTCCTGATCGCCGCATTCTCGGACCTGGTCGACGGCTATCTGGCGCGGCGCTACGGCACCGTCAGCGACCTCGGCGTGCTGCTCGATCCGATCGCCGACAAGCTGCTGCTGTTCGCGACGCTGATTCCGATTTTCTGGATGACGCGCCACCCCACGATTCTCGCTCGCGATAAGGTGGATTACGCGATTCCGTGGTGGGGCAGTCTTCCCCTCTGGGTCGCGCTGCTCCTCGTCGGCCGCGAGGTTCTCATCACCGCGTTCCGGTTCTTCGCCAAGCGACGCGGCATCGTCATTCCCGCCATGGGCGCCGGAAAACTGAAGGCGGTCGTGCAGAACGTCTTCATCGGCGCGACGATCGCGTGGTTCGCCTGGAAGGATGCGATCGCCCAGATGCACCTCGCCGGCGACTTCCGCAATTTCTGGGATCAGTTCCACGGCTGGTTCGTCGCCGTGACGCTCGCGGGCGCGATCGTGCTCACGGTGTATTCCCTCCTCGTCTACCTCTACCGCTACCGGACACTCCTCAAAGTCGGCAAGTGAAGCTCGAGGTCGTTACCATCGGCACCGAGCTGCTGCTGGGCCAGATCATCGACACGAATGCCGCCGAGCTGGGCCGGGCGCTCGCCGGAGCGGGAGTGGAAGTCGTCCGGCGCAGCTCTGTCGCCGACCGGCCCGACGCGATTCGCGCCGCCGTGGCTGAGGCGCTGGACCGCACCGGCTTCGTGATCACGACCGGCGGTCTCGGACCGACGCGCGACGACATGACGAAGAAGGAAGTCGCGGCCCTCTTCAACAAACCATTACGGTTGAACGCTGACGTGCTGCGCGCGCTCGAGGAGCGGTTCCGGCGACTGGGCCGCGCCATGCCCGCGGTGAATCGCACGCAGGCCGAAGTCCCCGACGGTGCCACCGTCCTGCCGAACCCCCGCGGCACGGCTCCGGGGCTGTGGGTGGAAGACCGCGGCCGTGTCGTCGTGATGCTGCCCGGCGTGCCGTCGGAAATGCGTGGGCTGCTGGCCGATGAGGTGCTGCCCCGGCTCGCGCAACGCAGCTCGGGGGCGGGTCTCGTGGTGCGATCACGCACCGTGCGCACCACCGGCGTCGCCGAGTCCGCGCTCGCCGAGCGGGTGGGCCCCATCGAGGACGAGATCGCGCCGCTGACGCTTGCCTATCTGCCTTCAACCGACGGTGTGGAGCTGCGTGTCACGGCGTGGGGACTGGCCGCCGATGACGCGGAGCGCCGTCTCGCTGCGGCAATGGCGCAGCTGCGCGAGCGAGCCGGCGCGGACGGCTATGGCGAAGATGGGACCGATCTCGCCGCCGTGGTGCTGGCGCTGCTCCGCGCGCGCAATGCGCGCCTAGTCGTCGCCGAGTCATGCACGGGCGGCCTGGTCAGCGGTCGGATCACGGCCGTTCCCGGAGCGTCCGACGTCTTCATCGGAGGAGTGGTAGCGTACGACAACGTCGTAAAGAGCGGGACACTGGGCGTTCGCCCCGAGCTGCTCGACAAGCACGGCGCCGTGTCGGAGGAAGTCGTGCGCGCGATGGCGGAGGGTATGCAGCGGCAGTTCGCCGTGGATGCCGCGCTCGCGATCACCGGCATTGCGGGGCCCACGGGAGGGACGGCGGAGAAGCCGGTCGGCACTGTGTGGTTGGCCGCGCGCTACGGCGCCGAGGTACGTGCGCTGAAGCGCATCTTCCCCGGAGACCGTGGCGAGATTCGCGCGCGCGCGGCGCAAGCCGCCCTCGACCTGTTGCGGCGTCTGATTGCGGGCGCGCCGTGAATCGGGTCAATGCACCCGACGGCACACCACTCGTCTACGATGCGTACGAGGCCGCGCGTCCCGCCGTCGCGGTGCTGTTCCTGCACGACTGGAATCCCCAACCCGCGACGCCAGCTGAGCAATCGGCGGCAACAGGAGCCCAGCTCCGCGCTGCCGGCTACGCGGCGTACTTTCTCGATCAGCGCGGCCATGGCCGCTCCGGCGGACGACGCGGCCACCTCTC
>Ga0137409_10000367_pt1 | contig 48983 bp, 71 predicted proteins | sample CZODoug1_16funga_FD_122059 | JGI IMG/M metagenome (GOLD analysis project Ga0137409, IMG submission 122059) | Vadose zone soil fungal communities from Angelo Coast Range Reserve, California, USA - CZODoug1_16fungal (Hybrid Assembly) | ecosystem: Environmental > Terrestrial > Soil > Vadose zone...
AGGACGAGGGCGGTGGTGGATTTCGAGCCGCGGAACTTGGCAACCACGCCGCTGATCTCAGAGCCGGCCGTCGCCGCCGAAGCTGCGTCCGTGAACTTGCCGCGGTCAGTAGCGACCGTGGACGAGTGGGAGACCTTGGCGTCTTCGAGCTCGGTCGCGCCCGTGAGGGTGCTGGAACCGACGCCCCAGATGCGGCCCTTACGAAGGACGGGGACCATGTCGCCGATGGCGTATCCGCCCGGGACGGCCATGTCCTTGTACATCGCAACGCCGCCGAAGGTCGCGATCTCTTGACCCGTGCTCTGGGGAAGGCGGACCTTGCCCGAGACCACTTCCACCGCGAGACCGAACGGAATCACTTCCGATGCAGGCCACGTGGCGATGTGAATGTCGTTCCCGCCATCGGCGAGTTGTCCTGCGACGGCGATAGCGCGGTCGGTCAGGTACGTAGTCTGGGGCATGTTACTTGCTCACCTTCCAAGCATTCGCTTGCTTCTCTTTGAACTCGCGGGTCGCCTTCTCCGTGAGGGACTCATTGGCGCCCGAGGCATCCTGCGCGAAGGCGTTGCCGAAGTTCTCAGCGACGCGCGCGAGACTCGACTGGCCCTTGGCATACTGCTCGATGACGGCATCGAAGCGCGCGCGAAGGTAGTCCTGCGACTTGCCCTTCGGGTCAAACTTCGAGTCGTGCTTGGTCAGCACGACCATCGTGAGTTCGGCATCGGACTTGGTCTTATCGACCTCTCCGAGCACCTGGCGAACGCCCTCGAGGAGGGCAACACGAGCATCGACGCGCGAGGCGAACTTCTCTTCCGATGAATCGGCTTTGAGGGCGTCCGTGGTGGCGCGAAGCTTGTCGTTCTCGACCTTGAGCGTGTCGCGCTCGGCCGCAGTCTTGTCGCTATCGCTCTTCAGCGACGCGAGATTGTCTTGCTGGACTTTGATGAGTGCCAGCGCCTCGTCGAGCGTCATGGCTGGAATGAAGCAGGTGCCAATACATACCTCTTCACCAGAGTCAAGCTTGATCTTCACGTCATTGCCCGCACGACCCCAATCCTTCGGGCCGAGGGCGACGTGATTGTACCTGATTGCCGTCTGGCGGGAATCGTAGCGCTCTCCTTCGAAGACGCCTTGCTCCGGGATGACCGTGCATTGGTACCCGCAGCTGATCTCCGTGAGCCTGTCGTCCGTCTTGCTCATGACCCTGGAGACGGCCTTCGAGTCCTGAACGATCAACTGACTGGCAACGAAGCGCCCATCCTGCTGCACGTCACGGACATGGCCCACGGAGTCGGCCTTCCAGCTCTCTGCCGTCACCACGCCGGGGTGTCCGACGGTGACAGGGGCATCGGCCAGGCTGGCCAATGAGTCCGCGGCGAAGACCTGCTCCGGGTGCCTGAGCTCCCTGGATGTAGTCCCATCTGCGTTCTTGTATACGAACACTCCGGTTCGCGTGAGGTTCGCGGGGACGCGGATGCCTCCGGATGGCGTACGCGACAGGTTGGGGGCCATCCCCCCCACTACATCTATCCTCCACTGCATGACGCAAATGAAGCATCCGACGACTGCAACCGTAACAGTTTCAGTCCCTACCGATCGGCTTAAATTCCTTAGCTAGGACCTTGGACAATTAGTCCGATCGGTAGGGGCTCATGCAAGGCCCGTGCCATAGGACCTTTGCGTTACACTGCTCGCAGTAAAGTTACAGAGGGAATGTCAGACCGATCGGACTGGGAGGTGATTGGGGGGTCTAGCCCCCATCCCGTTACGACCACCTCTTTTGAGATGGGGGTTGATATCATTGAGGAATTCCCAATTTACGGCTGACTACCTCCCTTCCCCCTTATGGGCTATTCAGCCAGGGGTACCCCCCGCCCTCCTACCCCTCCCCCTAGGGCTATACTGTATACCTATATATATATAAAAGGTAGTAAGGTAGTAATAAGGGAATGGTGTCGGGGAGTTAGCTTCTTTACTACCCCCCTTGGGGTCGTAGGGGGTGGACAGCAAAAAGCCCCGGTTCGCGGGGCTTTTCGGTCGGTTAGTTCTGCTTGAGCTTGGCTGCTAGGGCGTTGGGCGTGTCCGCTGGCTTGGCCTTAGCCAGAAACTCAGGGACGATCCAGTACCGATAGATCCCATTGGTGCCCTTCTTTGCTCCTAGGCGCTTCAGCACGGAGGTTATGCGCATCTCTTTGACCTTGTCTAGGGATCCTTCCTCTGCCTTCGAAAGGTACGCCCAGACGGCAGACACCTTCACTGTATCTTTGCCCTGGCAGTACACGGCAATCGATTCGGACCATGCATCGAGGTCGCGGAATTCTTTGAGTCCGACCTTGGCGATGCCCTTCTCCTGCTCCGTGAGCCAATACTGCTCCCCCGAGAGCGCCAACGACAACGCAGCCGCCCAGATGAGGTCTCGGTGCTTCGCCAAATATTCGACATCGATCATCTTGCGGACCTCAATGACCCAGAATCGTCGCTCATGTGCGTCATCGTGGAAGATGTTCTTGTCGTTCGTAGTGCAGATCAGCACACATTCGCGCTTCCTGTCGTAATACGTGGCGTCATGCATGTCGCGCAGCCAATCTGCTTCCGTCGTCATGAAGGCCTTGACGTCTTCGACCTGCGCATTCCGCATGGCCGCCATCTCCGCGACCTCGAGGCACCATTTACCGACGAGCTTCCGTGCCGATTCGATGTCGCCTATCGTCGTCTTGCCGTAGGGCGCGGACCATGCCGAGGAGAAAAGCACACGGACGAACATCGTCTTCTTCATTCCCCCATCGGCCTCATAGAGCGTGAGGGCGCTATCGGCCTTGCACCCGGGTTCCAGGATGCGCATGACGGCCTGGATCAGGAACTTGCGAAGGAAGACCTCCTCGAGCTGATCGACCGCGCCGAAGAGGCGTCCAGCGAGGCCCCCGAGGACGGTCTCCGATTGCTCTCGGGACAGCACGGGCAAGGCAGCGAAGTAGTCGTGGACCGGATGGTACGATTGGGCCTTGGCAGCAGCCTGCGCGGCGGCACGCATGTCGTCCTCCTTGACGGAGACCCCGAGCTTCCAAGCGAACCAGGAGCGCATGAGGGTGAGATCGTTTTTGCTGATACCCATGCCTTTCTCCGCATCGAGGGCAAGGGGAGGATCGATTGCCTCTGCGCGGTTCGAGAATGAGTTCCAGCGCAGGACGCCCTCCCAGTCGGGGAGGGAGATCAGGGCAGTCATCACGGACGTGTGATTCGTCTTGCGGAGATCGGTCGCGGCGATGAACGTCGGATGGTACGAGTATTCATGCTTCGGATCCTTGACGCGCAGGGGTGGCAGATTCGCCGGGGTGTCCGGCACCTCGATCGCAGCCGGCTTGGGCTTGAGCAATTCCGCCTCGACGGAACCGAAGGGAACGATGCCGAGGGCGGCCAGGAAGATCGTCGCCGCCGGCCAATGCCGGTTCAGCGCAACCCCGCCGGACACCGCAGATCGAAGCATGGGCGCGACCCACTTCTCCTCGACGCCGCCGTCCTCGGACGTGAAGGACAGGGCCTCCCAGGGGGAGAAGCCGGCGGAGTTGATCGTCCTGGCCAGGAGGCGACGGAGCTCGTAGGTGTCCTCCTTCGGGAAGCCCTGAGCCTTCATGATCGCCCGCGCCGCGGGGACGTCCGGCTGGCCGACGCGGTCCCAGAGAGGATCGGCCTTGGCCTTTTCGATCCAGGGCGCGGCCGCGGGAGCATCGAGAACCTTGAGGGGTCTGCCCTCCGTCACGAACCGGCGGAAGCCCGGACGGGCCACGGGGACGATGCGCGCGCGGGACATGTCGGTCTGCCCCGTCGAAGCGCCCGGAATGCGAGAGCAGAGGTCTCGGACGGTGGCCGCATACTCCTCTTTGGTCGGCACGCGCTCGAGCACGATCCAGACGCACCATCGCGGCGCCTCCGGCGTGCTCGAGAAGGACGTCCAGGCGACGGCTTGGAACTCGGACAGGACGGAACGGAGCGCGCCCTCCTCCACCGTCTCCTTGTCGACGTCGAACCGAGCAGCCCATAGCTCGCGGCAGTTGGCTTCGTTTCGGACGGCGGGCTCGAACCGAGAGGGAAAGATGAAGTCGTAGGCCTCCTTTGGCTTGCCATCGGCCTCGGGGGGCATCGTGACGAACTCGTCCCAATCGATCTGGACGCATCCGCGCACGACGGAACTTTTGGCGTTGACGCCAGGGGTGAAGGACAACGGGTACAATACAGGCATAAGTCTCCTAGCGGGCAATATGCCCACGATACCGTGCCACGGCGCAATGAAGCGGTCAAGGCGCTTGCTTCATCGAGAGGTTCGTGGTAGCGAGGGGCATGACCGATCTCGAATCCGAAGTGCATTACAAGGTATCGCCGAGCCAGCTTACGACGTGGAACGAATGCGAGCGTAAGTGGGGATTCCAGTACATTCTGAAGATCCGGGGGCCAGCCCCCCCAAGTGCGCAGATTGGAACCGAGACGCATGCCAAGCTCGAGGCCTGGCACAATACGGGCGTGCATTGGTCGTACGAGCCGACGCCGCTCGACCCCAAGGGCATCACCGGATACATTGCGGATGCGGCCCTTGAGCATCTCCCGCCGCCGGGCACGGGGAAGACCGAGGCGGCGTTCTCGCTCGGAGTGAACTACGATCCCGGCAACCCAGGCCGGCCTCTCATGTTCCACGGCTACCGAGACCTCACGGTGCCGCCGAGTCCTTGGGGGCCATTGACGTACGTGGACTACAAGACGACGAGCGACTTCCGGTACGCGAAGACGAAGGAGGATCTGCTAACAGATCCCCAGGGCGTCATCTATGCCGTGGCGACGATGCACGAGTACGAAGCGCCCGAGATGAATCTCATGTGGCTGTACTTGCATAAGACTCGGTACACGGCCATGCCCGTGAAGCAGACGGTCACGCGCGTTGGAGCACGAAAGGAATTTAATAAGCTCGTGACCCTTGCGCGGAAGGTCGAGAGGGTGCATCATGCTGGGGTCGACCCGTTGACGCTGACACCGAGCCCGGACATGTGCCGCGCGTACGGAGGATGCCCATTCCAGAGTCGATGTAACCTGGGCCCGGACCAACTCCGGCGCTCCTTTTTCGCAGGTCCCGAGGTCAATACCGACATGTCATCCGTCATCGAACAGATAAAAGCACGCCAAGCGCAAATCTCCAATGCATTCACGGAGACTCTTACCTCCCCCGTGACACCCATTAGCGCCCCGGCGCTACCTCCTATCCAGACCATCGTATCGCCCGCAGCCACATCGCCCGTCATCCACACTTCTCCCGCGGGCCAAGTCACGACCGTGAAGTACGACGAGACGAACGCGCCTCCGCGAAAGGCCGACCCGATCAATTGCCCCGAGAAGCCTGTCGTCTCCGTGCCCGCCACGGTCACTCCAGAGCAGGTCGTCGCTGCGGTCGAGAAGGGTTTCGCCCCCGTGACCGGGCAAGGCACGTTCCCTGACCAGCAGCCCGCGAAGAAAGCGCGCACGCCCAGCGCCGAAGTCCACGCGAAGAAGGTCGCTGAGGCGAAGGAGCTCCTGATGAAGGAAGGTCTGGTCATCCTGGAGTCCGAGACGTTCAAGACCCTTCTAGAGAGCCCGGATTCCCCCGGGCCGTCCGTCGAGGCCGAGAAGACCCTCTACGTCAACTGCCGTCCGTCCTGGGACGTGGTCTCGGCCACGGTCCTCTACGTGGAGGCGAACAAGCAACTCGGCGCGCTCAAGGGCGTGCAGGACTACCGGCAGATCGCCTATGAAGGTGCCGGGCTGTTCTCGACGCTGGTGGCGGAACTCGCCAAGGGCGGCCTGGACACCGTGCCCGAACTCTTCATCGACACGAATACTCCCGAGGGTGCCGTGTGCCTGTCCAAACTCGAAGTGCTCTTCGGAAAGGTGGTGCGGGCATGACCTCGCAAGCCATCTACAACAATCGCCTCGTACGTCTGGCGCGCTTCCTCCGCACGGATCCCGTGTTCGACTTTTCCGACTTCCTGTCGAACATACAGGCAAGGTTCAAGCCAGATCTCTCGTGCGGCACGTCCGCGTGTGCCCTGGGATGGGCGGCGGCGCTTCCGGAATTCCGTGCGTTGGGGGTCGAATTGTCCGTAGACAGGAATCAGACTTTATTCCAACTCGACGGGAAAAACTGTTCTTTCCACACTGTTTCTGCGCGTCTCTTCGGGCTCACGGAGAAGGAAGCTCGTTACCTGTTCATGCCCGCTTATCGGATAGCGGGCTATCCCTCTAGCCCCCCGGGAAACGCTACGGCACGACAGGTCGCCAACCACATTCTCCGCTTCGTGCGGCTTCGGAGGGCAGGATGAAAGCCACGATCATCGAGTCCTCGGCAGATATGCATGATAGGGTTCAGATCACCACTTGCTTCGGCGGGGCCGGCCTCGTAATGCGCGTAGAGGAAGGACGGAATACGGCCGCGATTATCCTTTCCCTCCTTGAAGTCAAGGCGCTTCGGAAGGCTCTGCGACTGCATGCCGAGGACAGCGTCGGGAAGGTGCGGCGCGATGGGAGTCCGTGACATGGCCTACCGGACATGCGCCGTTCCTCCTCCGGAGGAAGCGCCTCCGGAGATTCCAGCAAGGACCTCGATCCTCTCCCGTCTCTGGAGCAACGACGTGGCACGAGGGACGATCGTCCTCGTCGGCATCTTTACCGTCGGCGCGCCGGCAGGCATCCTTTTCCTTCTAGCGTGCTTCAAGTTCTGGTTCTGGGTTGGCATCAAGCTAGGCCTAGGATGAGGGCGATCGCCCGCACCCCGGAGTTCCTCCGCATTGATGCCCTCCCCCGGCGCAAGGACCGGAACTGGGAAGAGATCACTGCCGAGCTCACGGACGTCCTCAAGACACGCTACGGCACCTGGAAGCTCCGGCCCATCCAGGCCCAGGCGCTCATCGAGCTCGCGGAGAATGGCGGCCTGTTCGCGCCTATCCCCGTGGGCGGAGGGAAGACTCTGATCTTCCTCTTGGCGCCGTACGTGCTCGAACTCAAACGTCCCCTGCTGCTCATGCCCGCCTCGCTCATCGAGAAGGTGCGGAAGAATCAGCAGGACCTCACGACGCATTGGCGCATCGCGCAGAACATCACGATGTGGTCCTACGATCGCCTCGGAACGGAATCGGGCAAGGGGCTTCTCGAAGGGCTACGCCCGGACGGCATCTTCTGCGACGAGGCACATCGGCTGAAGAACCCGAAGGCCGCGGTCACGCGGCGTGTCGGCCGGTACCTCGATGCCTACCCGGACACCAAGTTTGCCGCTGCGTCGGGGACGTTCCTCGTGCGCTCGATCAAGGACCTGACGAAGACCTGCCGCTGGGCGCTCGGCGAGGGCGCTCCGGTACCGAAGGGCTGGCAGGAAACAGAGGAATTCGCCTCGGCGCTCGACCGGGACATCCCAGAATACAAGCGCATGCATCCGGGCGCCCTGACGAAGTGGTCCGGAGGCAGCGATGACCTCGAGGACGTGCGACAGGGATTCCGAGACAGGCTCCTGGAGACGCCTGGCGTCGTCGGCGCGACGGCCACGGAGGTCGGTGCCTCTCTCTACGTCCGGGCGATCATGTACCAGCCTTCCGCGATCGTGGAGCAGCACATGACCAAGCTCCGGAAGGACAAGAAGACGCCAGATGGCTGGGCGTTTTCCGACATGAACCAGATCTGGATGTATGCACGGCAGCTCGCCATCGGCTTTCACGGCATCTGGGATCCTCGAGCACCGCCGGAATGGCTGATCGCGCGCTCGGTATGGGCCGGCTTCGTTCGGGAGATCCTCTCGGACTCCCGGACCCTGGACTCCCCCGGAGAGGTCGAGAGCGCGGTCCGCGCGGGCCGCATTGGAGGGCAACAGGAACTTCGACTTTGGGATGAGATCAAGGACACGTTCCAGATCCGTCCGAAGGATGTCTGGCACGATGACACAGCGCTCAAGGTGTGCGAGAAGTGGATGGCCGAAGGGCCCGGCATCGTCTGGGTGTCCCATCGATTCTTCGGTCACGAGCTCTCCCGGAGGACCGGGGTGCCCTACTTCGGACAGGACGCGACGAACGAGAAGGGCGTGCATCTCCAGGCCTACCATGACGCCGTGATCTCCAAGCCAGGGTGCATCATCGCCTCGTCCCGCGCGTGCGTCGAAGGCCTCGATCTCCAGCGGGCCTGGGATCGGAACCTCATCACCGCCCCCGACCCCGGCCCGAAGCCGTGGGAGCAGCTCATCGGCCGCACGCACCGATCTGATCACCGGTCCGAACAGGTCACGGTCGACGTGCTCGTCGGCTGTCTCGAGCACTGGGAGGGCATCCAGCGCGCCCTCGAAGGTGCCCGGGCGACTGAGGATCTCATGGGTGCGCCCCAGAAACTCAATCTGGCCGACGTGCTTGTGCCGAATGAGCTTGACATCAAGAGCCAGCCGGGTAAGATCTGGCATAGATGAAGCACATCATTCTTCTGTCCGCATTCCTTGCGGTCGGTTGTCGCGGGGGCAGAGCACTACCGCCTTGCCCTTCGATCTCGGAAACAATAACGCACCACGTAAAGGGAACGCCGTATCGTGCCTTCCCGGAATTGAAAGACAATGTCAAGCCTCGCTGAGCAACTTTTCGGAACGGAAGCAATTGCGAACGTCAAGATCACGGAACGCGGCGTGCCACTCCCCCTCGGGACGCACATCGTAGAGATCAAGAAGATGTTCGAGAAAGACACACGGAAGAAGGGTCCGGCGTTCATCGCCGAATTCGTCGTCCACGAGACGGACAGCACCGAGACCAAGGTCGGAGCCGAGCACTCGTGGTATCAGGGCATGGCGGGTGACCAGGGCACCGTCGGGATTCAGGAGATCTTCAAGCTCTGCTTCGCGGCAGAGAACATCGATCGCAAGGGCCTCTCCGTCGCCGAGCAGAAGGCGTGCATGGCCGAGTTCGCGGGCAAGCTCCGTAAGAACGATGACGGCAAGATCTACACGGGCAAGTTCGTCAAGATCCGCATGACCTCGCGCGAAGGCAAAGGCGACAAGGCGGACCGTACGTACAGCAACCCGGACTTCTACCCCGTCGGAGGTTGACACCGTTCGGGATGTGACGTAGATTCACGATGCCCCTTCGGGGGTATGCAAGAGAGGCTCAATGGTAGAGCAGGGTATCACACCCGGGTTGCAGGTTCAATTCCTGCCTCTTGCACTAGGACTTCTCGCTCTCATCGTGGTCTCCTCACGGGGAGCGAGAGGTCCGCTATTGAAAGGAAAAGGATTATGACACGACTGGAATACTGCAAGACACGAAAAGGATATTGGCGCAAGGCCAATGGCACGGAAGAAGCCCTATCCGAGCTCAGCGACGAGCATCTCAATAATCTCCGGAATATGCTCTGGCGGTGGATCGACGAAGCGGATCGTATGAGCGACTGGTCTCAGTATCAAGAGGACCTATCCTCGGCCGCTACGGACAAGATCTTCGAGAGTCTCGAAGAGGGCATTCGCCGCACGAACCGGCCGACGGAGACGCCGAACGCCGCCCGCGACTGGTACCGTGCCAAGGTGTCCAAGTGAGCGAGTGGCTTCGCTGGCGCTCGTACTGCAAGAAGATGGGCGTGCCGGTGCGCTGGTACGATACGACGCACACGCTCAAGGGGAAGCTCTCCGATGCCATCTTCGCGATGGTCTGGACGCCGATTAACCGGTCCTACCTAGGAGATCCCGATGAGTAACTTCCTCCTTGTGCGGCATGACTACGGCGGACTCCAGACGCTCCTCGAGGGAACCGAGACGTTGGACTTCGCGCTCATCTCTGCCGAGCGCGCATCACGCCCCGCCGGTGTGGCCAAGGTCATCGTGACCCGCAAGGCCGGGGCACGGTTCGTGGCCGAGGCCGTCGGAGGTAAGGCGCGGATGATCGATGCGTGCACGGAATGCCCTTCATGGGATGTCTCGCCATGCTCAAAGTGCTTCGGAATTGGATATGTTCGGAACGGAAAGGATCGAGGATGAAGACCGATAAAGAGATTCTGATTGAAGCGAAAGCACTCATTGCCACCCCGGACAAGTTCTGCACCGGGGCCTACGCACGAGACAAAGAGCTGCAGAGGGTGCACCCGCTGTCTCCCAAGGCCGTGCGCTGGTGCGTCCTGGGCGCCATTGGACGCGCAAAGGGAGTGCATCCTGTTGCCTCCGATCGTATCTCGGATCTCATGCGAAAGACGGCAAGGCAACAGATGCTGTCGGACATCAATGATACCGTCACGGGCTTCCAGGACATCCACGATCTCCTGGACCGCACGATCGCGAGGCTTCCGTGAGCCCTACGGTCGAGAGCCACTACCTCTCCCGATTCCTCTCCTCTCCCGAAGGGGAGGACGCCCTTTTCCGCTGCCAGAAACAAGAGGTCGACCTCGAAGCGCTCGTCATCGGCGCCTTCCGCGCAGGTCGGGATTCCGTCTCGGAGGAGCGACAGATCGTCCTCAAGGAAGCGATCCAATGGGAACGGACCAAGATCGCTGCCTCGTTGGTGACCTTCGCCGAAACGCGATCCGTGGATCAGGCGCAGCTCCTCTTGAAGGTCTCCAGGAGCATCCTTGCTGGATCTGAATGAGGCACTCGAGGAACTCGGCTACGGACAACTCTATGCTAGATCGGTGGACTACATCGCCCAGCGAGAGATCGCTAAAGAGGCATTGGCACGGGACACGCCTTGGCGGGAGACGAACCTCGCGACCCGTCGGTTCCGGCAGAACCTTCCTTACTCCCTCGAGCGGCGCCGAGAATACCGCAATCGGCCCGAGGTAAAGACACGCGCGAAAGAGAAGCGCACCGAGCCCGCATACCAAGAGCATCGCCGGGAGCTTGACCGGATCCGCTGGGCGAGCCAGAGTGAGACCCAAGCGGAGAAGAAAAGAGCGGCGCGCCGTGCGCGTTGGGTGCCCAAGGAACGAGCCCTTCGCGGGCCGGACGGACTCACGGACAAGCAGAGAGCACAACACGGAAAGTCATGAGCAAACATACGAAACATCCCTTCGCCAAGACGAAGGCCGCCCAGCGCGTCAATTCTGGGGTGCAGATCATTCGAGGGGAATTCTACCACCGAGGACGACAGAAGATCCGTCGAACCTTCCGCGAGATCGAAGGGCGTTGTGCGAAGGCGGATTACCTCTTCGATCGTCCCTGGTGGATGGCATACTGCTTCTCGAAGGGCTGGGTGCTCAAGTGACTTCCGTTGTTTCCTATGACACTGAAACTGCCCTGATTGCTCCGGGGCTACTCGCCCCACCGATCACTTGCGTGACATGGCAGTCGGCCATCCAGAGGGACCGCGCGCTGTACGAGCTCTCCGTGGGACAGATCGCTCACCACTCGACGGCCCTTCCGATCCTGACCCAATGGCTGGAGTCCGAGTGCATCCTCGTCGGGCAGAACATCGCCTTCGACATGGCCGTCATCTGCGCCGAGTGGCCGAAGCTCTTGCCGCTCGTCGTGCGCGCCTACGATCAGAACCGCGTGACGGACACGATGATTCGTGCCAAGCTCCTCGACATCGCGGGCGGACTCTACGCGGGATGGCTGGACAAGTCGGGCAAGTGGTACAAGCCAAAGTACTCGTTGGCAGATCTCGCCCGACGGTTCTCGAAACGGACGCTGGTCAAGGATGGCTGGCGCATGTTCTATGCCGAGTTCCGCGATGTTCCGATTCAGCATTGGGTCGAGCACGCACGCGAGGTGCAGGACAAGTACCGGCCCGAGTTCGGACTCGCAGAGCACAATCTGCTTCTCGATCCGGACAACTCCGAGGTCAAGCAACGCTACGCCGACCTGAAAGAGATGCTAACGGCGCCGGTCGAGCGCTGCATCGAGTACCCGATCGAGGACGCCGTGGCCGCCTTGGAGGTCTATGAGTGCCAGCTTGCCCACGAGAAGTACCTCGAGAATCAGTGGGAGCAATGCCGTGCCGCGTTCCGCGCGCATCTCCAGAGCTGTCGAGGGCTCAAGACAGATCCCGTCGCGGTCGAGCGACTCCGGGCGGCCACCGTGCACGCGCATGTCCAGGTACAGGAGCGGTTGCAGGTGGTCGGTATCGTGCGCAAGGACGGGACTAGGGATCTGAAAGCCGCGGCCGCGGCCATGATCTCCGCGTGCGCCGAGGAGGGTATCGAGGTCCGCATGACGCCCCCATCAAAGAAGTTCCCCGAGGGGCAAGTCTGTCTGGATGCCGACGCGTGCGCGGCTGCGGATGACCCCATCATGGCCGACTATGCGCTGATCACGTCCTACGGTAATATTCTGTCCAAGGATATCCCGATGCTCCTCGCGGGCGCGGTCGTCCCGGTGCAGAGCCGCATCGGCCTCGCAGCAACGGGCAGGGAGACGTCCAGTGGGCCGAACATTTACAATCTGCGCGGCATGACGATCGAGACGGATAACGGGGACGAGCTCTCGGTCCGTCCGTGCTTCGTGGCCCGGGATGGCTGGGACATCGCGCAAGCGGACTATCCGGCGCTCGAGCTGCACACCCTGGGACAATCCTGCCTAGACCTCTTCGGGTTCTCGAAGCTGGCGGAGATGTTGAACTCTGGCATCGATCCTCACACGGCCTTCGCGGCGAACCTCGAGGAGATCTCCTACGAGGAGGCGGTCGAACGCGCGAAGGACAAGGGATGGCTTCCCCGCAAGATCGCGAAGGTCTTCAACTTCGGCAAGCCCGGGGGCATGGGGGATAAGAAGTTCGTCAAGTACCTTGCCAACAACGGCATCGACGTCGACCTGAAGATGGTCGTAGCGTACACGAAGCTCTGGAAGGCGACGTTCCCGGAGATGGTCGAGCTCTTCCGCGCTGCTGGGGATGCGTGTCGCACGGGGTCCGGCACCGTGGACCTCCCTCGATCGAAGCGTTCCCGGGGAGGAGCGAACTACACGGCGTGGTGCAACACGTGGTTCCAGGGCCCCGGCAGCGACTGCACGAAGCGTGCGGCGTGGATGATCATGAAGGCATGTTACGTCGACCAGGCCTCTCCCCTGTACGGCTCCCGGATCGTGGCCGTGGTGTACGACGAGTTCCTGGTGGAGATCCCCCGGGGGCCAATGCAGCACGAAGCCGCATATGAGCTGGCCCGGCTCATGAGGATCGGTGCGAACGAGCTCGTACCGGACGTACCCTTCGGGGAGATCGAAGTGCTGTTGATGCACGCTTGGCACAAGAAAGCAGAACCGGCGTTTGACGCGAACGGACGATTGATCCCCTGGGAGCCTAAATGAAACATTGTCAAGGCTGCGGAAGAGAGATGCTCGATTGGCAGCAACAGAAACCGTGCCCGCGCTGTTCGCGGGAATGCTGCCTCCGCTGCGTCTGGGCGAAGGGAGATCCTCCGAACATAGTGTCGACCTTCTGCTGCAAGCCGTGTCTGGAAGACGCGGCGCTCGAGGGACGTGCGTGATGGCGCGGGGCAATGAATGCGGACATCCGGAGCGTAAGCATAGAGCCAAGGGGATGTGTGGGGCTTGCTACCATGCGGCCCGATATCTGGCGAATCCCGAGAAGTATCGGGCCAAGGCCGAGGTCCTGCGAAAAGCGAATCGGGAGAAGTTCCTTGCCAAAACTGATGCCTGGACCATGTCGTACCCATCTCCCGCGGTGGCGCACACATGATCGACAACTTGGTTCCGGCGTGCGGATCGTGCAATTCGAGCAAGGGCGCAAAGAACGTAGAAGAATGGCTTGCAGGGCGACACCATCCGTGCCACTCTGAGGCATGAACAAGTCTCTCTCGATCTGCCTCAAGCTCGTTGTCCTCGTCATTCTACTTCTTCCCTTCGCGGCATGTGGGTCTTGCGCGTTGGCGTCATGTGGCATCATGACTGCCGGAATGGTGCACGAGGCGGGCAAGTGAAGACAGCAATCATTCTCCTTCTCCTGATCATCCTCCTTGGCACGTCGGCCTCCGCCGCAACCCCCCAGTGCTCCCCACCGGCCGGGTACATCGAGTACGTCGCCTTCCTCCGTGCCCCGGAAAATCCCTCGAAGAAGTGCATCGAGACCGCGCAACGTTACCACTCACCGTTTCACTTCGTCTTCGAGTCCGGAGAGTTCGACTTCTCTGGGAGCGAGGCCGAGTCGGTCAGCCAGGAGACGAGCAAGAATAAGTGCGACGTCGTGACCGGGGTGTCCTTCGGCGGCGATGATGTGCGCTTTCTGGCGTTCCGCTTCGATCGGAATTGGTACCGCGGTACGGGCGTGCTCGTCGATGACGGGTGCTCGATGCCTTTTCGGTTCGTGCGAGATCCTTCTTGACGCCGCTCGGCACTTGTGCAAGGATCATCCCATGAACGAAGGAATCTGCCAAGTAGCTCTATGCGGCATATCGGAGGAGAAACATGGCTACTGCTCCGGGCATCAGTATCGGCACCCAGAAGCAGTCTCTGCTTTGCGCAATGCCTTCTACGACGGAGAGAAGCACCCCGTCCCCGCCGGCGCGCGGAAGTTCGACACGGGAAAGCTTCGATGGGACCTGCTTCCCTTCCGTGCCGTGAAGCTCGTCGTGCAGGTCATGACCTTCGGCGCGGCGAAGTACGAGCCAAACAACTGGCAAGGCATCGAGGTTGAGCGCTACGAGGCGGCCATGTTCCGGCACTACGAGGCATGGCGCTCGGGCGAGGTCAACGACACGGAGTCGGGTCTGCCTCACCTTGCTCACATGGCATGCTGCTCGCTTTTTATTCTGGCCATCAAGCACGGAATCGATCCGGTGCGGCCATGAGGATACGAATCGTCACGATGCCCGAGGCCTACCAAGTGGCTCTCGAGGAGCTGATTCTTCAGGGCAAGGTTGTCCTGCAAGATGGGGTGTACCAGCTACGGGACCGGGCCGAGATGGCCACGACGGGAACAGATAATGGCGACAGTGAATGAGCTGCTTCTCGACATCGAGAAGCATGAAGAGGACGTAGCGAAGAAGTTCCTCCTTCGGGACCTGGCGGCCATTGCCGGCGCCTTTGCTCTCGGCGTGTCCACGGGGCTCGGATTCGATCCGGTCGTCGTCCTGGTCGCCCTGGCGCTCTTTGCGGTCACGGGGTTCTTTCATTCGGAGATCAAGGCCGGCGTGATCAGCATCGGACAGCTCGAAAGCGCGCTCGCGGAGAAGGCGATCCGATTGGACGCGGGGAGGGCACCGTGAAGTGCCCGTGGGCCCTGAAAGCCGCCGCCGAAAAGTGGGAGAACCGTGCCAATGGTTGTGTCATTGCCGCATTCTTTTTCCTCGGGGGTCTCTTCTTCGGCGGGGGATGGTGGACATTGATAGGGGTCATCCTGGAATTCGCAGGCGCAATTCTTGCTGCGGAGATGGGGATACGTCGACGCATCGAAGCAGAGATTGCGCTCTCGGACTACTCCCGATGAAGCTCATCGGCAAGAAACGGATCTGCGACATCGTCCACGAGGTCTGGCTGGCCTCGAAGAAAGAAGTGCCTGACCTCAAGGAGAAGGACGGGTTCAACTCCGGATGTGCCATGCCCTGGTTCGGGAAGATCTACGTGCTCGAGGGCACGCCCCCGGACCTGATCCCCGCCGTCGTGCGGCACGAGTCCGTGCACTGCATGATCTACCATTCCGGCCTTGCTTTCGCCCTGCGTGACGTGTTCAAGATCAAGCGCTATGCCGAGGTCGAAGAGACCATCGTGCAGGCCCTAACCCCCTGGCTCGAGGATTCCGAAGATGAGTAAGCCCACGATTCTGCTCGACGTCGATGGCGTCATCGCGAATTTCATTGCGCGTGCGTGCCGCACGATCGTCCTCGTGACGGGAGAGCGCTACGCCCCCCAGGACTTCAAGTCCTGGGATCTGAAAGAGACACTGTCCGCGCAGGACATGCGCGTCCTCGACATGGCGATGAAGACGTACGGATGGTGCGCCTCGATCCTGAATTACGGCGCCGCCGCGGAATTCGTCCGGGAGCTGAAAGGCCTCGGAGAGGTCATCGCCCTGACCGCGCCCCTCGAGTCGGAGTTCTGGCTGAACGAACGCAAAGCCTGGCTGAAGGACATCGGGATCTCGGACGTGATCTTCTGCTCGGGGAAGAACAAGCCGCGCGTCGCGGCTGACTTCCTGATCGAGGATAACCTCCAGACCGTGAACCAATGGGCGGAGAACAACGACGGAGATGCTCTCCTCCTCGACCGTCCCTGGAATCAAGGGGAGACCCATCCGTATGTCACGCGCTGCGACGACTACCGCAACGTCCTGAACGCGATCGTAGGCATCGAATGATCTTCGACATCATCCACCATACTAGTCGCATCGCACGGTCGATCGGCTGGCTTACCCTCAAGCTCGTCTGCTCGGAACGGGAGCTGCGTGCAGCAATCAAGACCGCGCAAGAGCAAGGCTTTCACGTCCACATCGTCGGACAGAACGTCTTCACGAAGCTGCCGGTCACCACGGGCCCGACGATCACGCTCGGCACGGCCAAGCCCGGGCGCTACAAGATCGCGCACTACACGGACCCGCATTGGGGATCGAAGCATTCGAGCAAGCAAGGGCAGATCGACTTCCTCCGCTTTGCGTGGAGCGAAGGGTGCCGAGTCGTCGCAGCCACCGGGGACAACACCGACGGCGTCAAGCCGCTCCTCGTTCCAGAGCAGCGCGTTACCGGCGCAGACGAGCAGATCGACGAAGGCGTTCAGATCTGGAAGCGCGTCGTCAAGATTGGATGTCCTTTCTCGATCGCGGCCATCTCGGGCAATCACGATGGCTACTCCAGCCATGCCATCGGCTCCGACATCGGTCGGCTCACGGAGGAACGCATGCAGGCCGAGGGCATCGATTGGCATCACGCCGGTACGTGCATCGGCAATGCGGTCCTCCACGGCGCGCGCACGCATCTCTGGCACCCCATGGGCGCGGCGTCCACGACGAATGCCATCCGCCGCATGCTGAATAACAAGGCGGAGAAGCTCGACGTCCCGACGGACCTGATCCTGTCAGGGCATCTTCATCATTATGCGGCCTTCCACGCCGCCGCCGAAGACATCTACTGCGCCGCCGGGGGTACCTTTCAGATGAAGCGCTACGAGTTCGCCAATCGCATCACCGGTCCGTGGGATGTCGGCGGATCGATCCTGACGTTCACCGTCGACCGCCGCGGCCGCGCGTGCGAGTTCTCCTCGAAGTTCTACCCGATTGTCCAACGATGAAACCCCCCTTTGACGTAGCCGCCCTCCTCTATCGCCTGAAGCGCTTGCCCCCGAAAGGCAAGGCCGCGGAGATGATCCGGGCGCAGATCATTCAGCAGTACGAGCCCTTGATCAAGGGCATCTGCGAGAAGTTCAACAGGAAGAAATTCCTCCCCGCGAACCTCCGGGACTTCGAGGACCTTCAGCAAGCCGGCCGCATGGGACTCCTTGTCGCGATCAGTCGCTGGCGCAAGCCGAAGGGCGCCGTGAATCCGGGTGCATGCTTCACTCGGTATGCCCGCCTTTGGGCGCTCCGGGAGATCCAGCTCGTTATCTCGAAGAATGATGTCGTCCACCGCGCGCGCCAGGAAGGAATGCCGGCGCCGATCGTCCGTGCCCTCGATGCGTTCCGCGCGCAGCATGGGAGAGAAGCTACGGGGGAAGACCTCGGATTGCCTCCGAACAAGATCGAGAACTGGCGGCGGATCCCTCATTGCGTCCCCATCGAGGGAGGCACGCGCATGCATTGCCGGCACGTCCTTCACCCCGTTCGCCTTGCCTTCGGACAGCTCCTCACCGACCCCGCGGCGTCCCCCGAGCGTGCGGCCCTGGAGAAGGAGTTCACGGACTCCCTGGCCGAACTCTCCCCCCGCGAGCGCGAGGCCTTGTCCTTGTCGGCCGAAGGCTGGTCCCACGAGGAAGTAGCAGAGAAGGCCTGGCTGCGGGTCGATGAAGTGTCGGACCTCGTCGAATGGTTCAAGGAAAAGATGAGATGAAACCTCGGCAGATGATCCGGGACGGGGAGCTCTATCACGAGGTGCCCTGCGTCGGCTGTCAGTCGCTCGGCTGGGTGCCGATCCTTGCCGGGCATGAATGCACCCCCTGCTGGAAGAAACGCAAGGAAGAATGGCGAACCTTCTCGTCGACCTAGAAAGAGAGATCGGGCTTCGAGGATCGTTCTACGACTTCGTTCGGATGGCATGGCATATCGTCGAGCCCGGTGCGGACTTCATCGAGAATTGGCACATCGAACTTATCTGCTTGCACCTCGAGGCGCTGCACCGGGGGGACTGCAAGCGGCTGATCATCAACGTCCCGCCGGGCTGCATGAAGAGCCTCCTCGTGAGCGTCTTCTTCCCGGCGTGGATCTGGATCCGCGAGCCCGGGTATCGCTCTCTGAACTCGTCCTTCGACGCGGGGCTGACCCGCCGAGACGCCGGCAAGCTGTTCGACATCATGCAATCCGCATGGTTTCAGGCGCGATGGGGGAATCGATTCAAGCTCCCAAACTCCGTGGCCCTTAGCGACTTCAGCAATAACCATATGGGGTTCCGGTTCTCGACGTCGGTGCAGGGTAAGGCTTGCGGTCGGCACGCCGATTGCCTCGCGGTCGATGACCCCCTGAAGCCGAAGCAATGGGACAGCGCAAAGGCGCTCGACGGCGTGATCACTTGGTGGGGCGGCACTCTCGCGACCCGTTTCCGGAACCCAACGAAGGGCGTCAAGGTCATCATCATGCAGCGCCTGCACGAGAGAGATCTGGTCGGACATGTCCTTGCGAACAATGCGCACGAGGATTGGGTGCACCTCCGTCTGCCGATGAGGTACGAGTCCGCGTTCCCTTGCGTGACTCCTTTCGGCTCGGACCCACGGACGATCGAGGGAGAGCTTCTCTGGCCCGAGCGTTTCCCCGATGAGACTGTCCGTGCGCTCGAGCTCGACCTAGGTCCGATGGCCGCGGCCGCCCAGCTTCAGCAACGCCCGGCGCCCGCCGGCGGCGCCATCTTCCGTGCCGATTGGTTCCAGACTGCGGACGAGCTCCCTACGGACTTCGATGAGATCGTTCTGTCCTTCGACTGCACCTTCAAGGGATCCAAGACTTCGGACTTCGTCGTCGGGCAAGCTTGGGGCCGCGCGGGGGTGAAGTACTTTCTCCTCGATCAGGTCCGGGGGCAATGGGGCTTCACTGCCACGGTGAAGGCCATCAGGGACCTTTCGGCGGCGTGGCCCCAGGCCAGGGTCGTCCTCGTCGAGGAGGCTGCTAATGGGTCTGCAGCGTGCGATGCCATCGAGCAGGGGATTGAGATCGAGGGGGACAGCACGATCATCACGAACCTCGTCCGCGTGAAGCCAGAGGGAGGCAAGGTCAGCAGGGCGAACGGCTGCACTGGAATCTTCGAGGCAAGGAATGTCTTCCACCCATCGCCGGAGCGCGCGCCGTGGATCGTGCATCACCAGGCAGAGATGCTTTCCTTCCCCGCGGGCGCGAACGACGACACCGTGGACACGACGACGCAAGCACTGAATTATATGCGTTCTAACCAGAATTGGGCTGAGGCTGCGATGGCTTCTCTCTTTGGGCGTTGACAATCCGGAAGGGAGTGTTACCTTCTGATCTATGAAAACGAACACGATGTCCCTCGCCGTTTCTGCCGAGTTCGAGTCCAGCCCCGATTGTCGCCGCGCGATGCGTACGCACTTGCAATTCGAAGCCAACGCTACGGGAGAGACGATCGAGCTTCACACGTGGGACGGAATCTGCCTTCAGATGTTCGAGCCGGTGTCCGAGTGATCCGCGTCATCTGGAAGAGCAAGCCCCTGCCGCCCCGCCCGGAGATGCCCCCGGTCCCTCGCCGGGGCCGGCTGGTGAAAGGAAAGAGATGAAGTGCTATTACTGCGGAAAGCCAGCAGACAAGGATCGTAAGTGCACCTCGTGCCAGAAGCGATTCGGCGGCACTGTCAAGACGTATGATCCGAAGCACGTGCAGATCAAGGTTGGAGGCATCATCCTTTCCCCGGCGGGCCTTGGTCCTGGAGATGCGGCCTATCACGAGACTCCCATCTTTCCCGAGGTGTATTTCGTTCTGGCTGCCGTCGTGGGGGTCACCCACGTAGAGGTCCGACGAGCCTGTACTGTAGGGTGGCTTGAGATCTGGGTTGAATGGTCCGGAGGGTATCTGACAGAACGTCTCATCGGAGATGAGCTGAGGGCGTGTCTATCCCGTCTCGGGTGGAAATCCCAGGGAATGCACGGGTTTACGGATTACGCATTCTTGCAGGGCCGCCCCGGGCCTGATCATCGGCCGGTTGCAGATGGGGGAGATTCTTACAAGACCGGTTGGCAAAGGACCCCATGAAACGTCTATCAATCACACCGTCCACGCAGTTGACTCTTCAGTTCGAGGACGAGCTTCAGCAGACCCGGCGTCGCTGCAACGAACTACAGGAGCGGCTTGCGCTCATCGAGATGTACCTATTCACGAAGCTGAACATCAAGATTCCGGAGATGCCGTGATTGCACAACATTCCTCGAAGAACGACGCGTGGATGACCCCCGTCTGGCTGATCGAGGCGGCACGGGATGTGCTCGGAACCATCGACTTGGATCCGGCATCGACCGCCGAGGCGAACCTTCGGGTCAAGGCGACTTACCTCTACGGTGCGCCGCAGAACAATGATCTCGTGGAACGCGATCATCATGGCATCGCGCAGATCTGGGGTTCCCCGGAGTACCCGCAGAACGTCTGGTGCAATCCCCCCGGCGGCAAGACCGGCCCCGCGCCGAAGGACCCAAGCCGCACTGCCTTGTTCTGGGATCATCTGCTCGAGGAGCGGACCCGCGGACATATCAATCACGCCCTCTTCCTGCTCTTCAACATCGAAGGCCTTCGGACGTGCCGTCACGCGACCTCCTTCCCCTTCTGCATCTTCGATAAGCGCATCGCGTTCGACAACCCGGATGGATCCTCGAATCGCAGCCCGACGCACGCGAATGCCCTGATCTATGTCCCCGGACATGCAGATTGTAGCGACGTCTTCGCCGAGACATTCCAATCTCACGGCAGCATCTGCGGGCCCTGGAAATGATCCTCTTCTTCACACACGCCGGCGCGGTCGTGATTGGCATGGCCCTTGTCGTCTACTCGGGCAAACTGATCGATCTCTACCGGAGATACCGATGAAACCGAAACCGCAACCAGATAGGGAATGGGATAGCACATGACACGCATTGAATGTGAGTACGGAGATAGTCTTGACATTGAACGAGACGGACCGAGAGTCTTCCTGACGACGAAGGCCGCGGGTGCCAGGGCAACTGTTGTTCTCCCCGACGCCGAATTCCTCCGGAAAGAGCTCGGAGAGGAGGAAGAGATCAAGGCATTCCGTGCCGCGCAGTTCCAGGACGGGAAGATACTCACCCAGCAGAGAGAAGAGATCTCGGCCTTGAGGCTCATAGCCAAAGGCATCTCAGAGGCCAGCCAGGAGCACGCACGCCGTGCAGAACAAGCCAAGTCCTCCCTGGACATCATGGCCGCGGAGATCGTCCGGCTCAAGGCCTCCGTCATTCATGCGACGGAGAATTGCCGAAGGGCTCAGCTGAAGCAAGTGGAAGACAAAGTGCATGCGCTGAAGGAGCAGAACCTAGAGCTCACATCCAAGCTTGACCTCGCAAAGAAGTGTCTTGTTGACGTCCGCAGACAAGCGAACGACGCTCTTGCCGCGAACGCGCCGATCATCGAAGAGGCGCGGCAGTGGAAGGAGCGCGCGAAGGCCGCGCTCCTCGAAGAGATGAAGAAGGACGCACGGATCGTAGTCCTCAAAGACGCGCTACGGACGGCCAGGTCGCAGGTGAAGCCATCGGAGAAAGATCTCGAGCAAGATGCTCTGGGCCACAACGAGCTCATAGCGCTACTTGTCACGGCTCCCTTGAATGGTCGGCGCCCTTCGACGCCAAAGGAAACGCTGAAGAATCTTCTCGAGGACGAGAGCACGGCCCGCGCCACGGCACGCCGTTCTGCTGCACGCGTGAATGAATTGGAGCGCCGGATCCGCACGGCGGAAGAGACCCTTAGAGGATCCGTCCCATGGGTATGATCGTCTATGTCATCATGCTGAACGACTTCCCCGAAGGCGTCCGTGCAACCGAGAAGGGCGCTGAGGACTTCGTGGATAATCAACGGGCCGCCTGGCTTCAGCGAGGCGTGAATTCGGCAAGACTTTACTTCAAGATCCATGAGTTCCAGATGCCAGAGGAGCCATGAGCCAAGTCATCATGCGAATGACTTCGACGGTCCGGGGCACGGAATGTAATATCTCGTGCTCCTACCGGGGAGGCGAAGTGCCGGAGATGATCCTGGATCTCGCGGATGCGGAGAAGAAGGCCGCGCAAGGCGGACTCAAAACATTACAGATCATTGTCGATGGGTTCCGATGGGAGTGGTTCAGATGAGCGATCCGAATTGTCTGACTGACGGGTGGTGCGGGGATCCTCTCGTGGGATATTGCTCCTACTGCAAAGGCAAGAGAAAGGCGGCCGAGCTTGCGAGCGAGCGTGCTGCGGGGCGGAAGGAGGCGATTGCGGAGCTGAATCCGATGCGAATCGTGCTCGCAATCGAACGCGACCTAAACGACCGACGTGGCTTTCATCTGAGCTCGCTCGATGCGGAGATTCGGCGGAGCATCAGGAAGCGTTGGTTGGAGCTGGTCAGAAAGGCAATCACCGCTCTCTTCGCCGCGCAGCACTCGAAGCCAAAGAAGCCTCAGGTCAACGAGTGCGCTAACTGCGGCTCGTACAGACCCGCGGTCGGCAATGGTGACCTTTGCCAGGAGTGCTTGGACGACATTGAAGCAGGAGAAGCAAGGGAAGCCGCGCAGCATTCAGCCCCACACAAGACGCGCACTGTTCGCGTTGAACCGCCGTGTGAGCCATGCCTGCTTGTAGATGAGGAGCAGCTCAAGACCTATTGCAAAGAGTGCGGCCGCGTCACGTTTCTCGTCTACTTGAAAGACGGGAAGTGCATGGGTTGCCAGGACGTCTTCGAGGTGCTGGAAGCCGCGAGGCTAAAGCAATGACCCGCCTTCTCTTCCGCTTCTCCCTCGGCAAGAACGGGGCCTGTCGTTTTGGCGCGGCCTCGGAGGAAACTCTCGACTACTTCATCCGTCTCGGGGGCTGGGACGACGAGGCCATGGCCGATGCCTTCATCGAAGAGTTCCCGACGGTCGAGCTGAGCAAAGCCGGATATGCTGCGTGCTATGTCTGGTTGCAAGAGCAGGTCCAAGGCTTTCTCTGGGATCGCGGGCTCTACGCGCTGATCGATTACGTCTTCGAGTGGACTCCCGACAGCGCCTTCCGAAACGAGTCGATGCAATGATTGCCGCCTTAGGTTGAAGGTGCCAGGAAACGCGCCAATGAGTTCTGACCCGACCGAGTTCCCGAAGACACCGAAGCCGATTGACTGGGGGCCCTGGCCCCCTACGGCGCCTGGTTGTGGATGAACTCCAGCAAGAATCGATCCTTCAATTCTGGCACGGCCTGCCGCCCTCGACGGAGCAAAAGCTCGTAGTCCTGGGCGGTCAGGCCTTGTTGCGTTTGAATCTTCTGATCGATCTCTTTGCCGATCGCCCGTAGCTCTGCCCAATCGATCATCGGATTCCTCGAATCTTCAAGACGCGTTCCACGAGAGTGTAGCCGACGGGATCGTGTTCCGCCAGAGCATCCGGGAAGCGGCGGTAGGCGGCGTAGGTCTCAGCGAAGTATTCCAGGTGATTCGTGCGCGCGTAGGTCGAGATGGGATTGATCTCCCCTCCCTGGAATGCCGCCGTGATTGCCTTGTCGATGGCCGTCGTCTTCGTCGAACCCCATGCACCGGCGTGGATGTGATGCCCGAACTCGTGGATGAGGGTGGAATCGAGCGACTCTGCTTTGCCCGAGGCGGCCTCGGAGATCGTGCGCGTCACGCCGGGCTGCAAGGGAACCTTCGCAAAATTCCAGGTACGATCTGTGGCGACCTCGAGGACCTGAGTGCGAGCATGGTACAGACCCCATGCCTCGGGCAGCGTCGGATGAAACTGCAGCGATGTCAACGGAGTCTCTTTCAAGAAGGCTGCATGGCCCGCATCGGGCACAAGCAGATCGGTCAGGCGCGTGAGCTGCTCCGGCGGCAGGTTCGATGTGTCCTTGATGCCGTAGGCGTGGACGCCCACCTCGAAGGAAAGCTTCGGCTCGATCTCTTCCTCCGGCGGAATCTCGTCTGGCGCCTGGGGCGTGATGTCTTCCTCGACCGGTTCTACTTCCGTTGCCGACGCTGTCTCCTCGTCCAGATCCGCGAACTCTTCAACGAACGGAATGGCGACGCAGCGACATTGGATGTCTTCCCCGGGGTGCCCTGGTGCCGGCGGCGAGGTCCAATCGAACTGCTCTCCCTCGAGGGCGGCATGCTCGTCCCGAACCCGGTCATCCCCCGAGGTCGACCACGTATAGCTCGTGATGCCCGCGTTCTGCTGGCGGACCTTCATCATCTGCCCGTTCAGCTTGAGCGTCTGGTCCCTGGCGATGAGCGCGGCACGTGACTCCGAGACATTCCCTCGTTCCACGAGGAGCTTGCGGAGCTCGTCCTGAGACCGTCCGTAGTTCTCGGGGTCACTGAAGATCGCTCGGACGTCCGCGGCATAGGCCTGATGCGCGCTCTCGACGAGCCGGATGTTGGCGTCTCTCGCGGCGACGATGTGCGCGCCGATGCCAGCATCGTTCGGAGTGATCCCCACAACCGAGAGCGCTTGCTTGTTCGCCACATTCGTCCCGGCAGACATCGTGCCATAGGCCGTCGTGACCGCTGCAGGAATCGCTGCCATGATGCGGGTGCCGAGCATATCGAACGAATTGTCGAGCGCGTCCTGCTTGATCAGCACGGCTTCGTAGGCCTTGTGAATCTGCCGCATGATGCTCTGCAAGGAGCGGACATATCGCTCCTCCACGGCTTTCGTCTTCGTCATCCCGCGGGCGAGACGGGCGCGCATGGCGCGGTTACTTAGCGGGCGGGAAGGGCGGCGCGCCATTGGTCGGGGCTCCGGGGACAGGCGCCGGGGGAGGATTCAAAGCGAGATCAATCTCGGCGGATAGAGAGGCTTTGCGCGCAACGACATCGATCTCGACCTCGCCATTCGTGGCATCGGAGAACTCGGCGAGCGCGACCTCCTCGGGGAATAGAACGCCCGCGGCGATCCAGGCCGCATATTCCTCTGCTTCCGTCTTGCAGGTCTGGGCTTCGACGAGCTCCGTGTCCGCTTGCTCCTTGTCCGACGGCTCCCAGAGGGGGAGCCACTCGACGCAAAGGTCTTCGGGAATGGGCATGTTCATCACGGAGATCGCCTTCAGGATCAGGGGCGTGATCTCGGTATCGCCGTAGGATGCGATCTTGTCGTAGAACATCCGGACGTCCAAGTCCCCCGTGGCATTCATGCCCGCGGCCGCGCGGCCGAAGAGAATCGAAACAGGGATGTCACACGTCGCCGAGAGGAACTGCATGTATCGATCGAGAAGCTCGGGCAGGCCGGCGAAGGAGGTCGCCACGCGCTCGAAGGATTCCCCGTCCGCGTCCAGAAGAATCGAGCGGGAGGATGACCGGGTAAGGTCCACCATGCGCATCCGATCCTGCAGCGCTTTGACGCCCTTGCCGACGACTTGCTTCCAGAGATCCTTCAGCTTGAACACGGCCTGGCTCGCATCGGAAAGAAGGGCGGTCGTCGAGCCTACCGCCGTCATGAATTCCCGGAGGCGATCATAGGGCCGCTGCAGCACGGACAACGTCCAGCCCGCAAGCTCTCGGGACTTCACGGGATCGACCGGCTCGCCCTCGAACCGAAGCGCGCGGGATTCGTTGAAGTAGGTCACGCCTCCGACGAGGCTTGCGACCTGATAGATCTCCGGCTCGAAGGCCACGCTGAAAACGAATTGGCTGAAGTTGTCGTAGTAGCGATTGACGGTGGCATAACGGCGGTCCGCCGTCTGGATGAATTGCAGCCCGGTCGAGCGCTCCGGGATCAAGGGCAGCGTGAGATCTTGCCCGTCGTTGACGCCCAGGAGGATGAGGGAGCCTCCGTAAAGCCGCGCCCATCGGATGGCCGACTTGAGTTCCCGATTGAATCCTAGGGCATCCAGGCCCTTCTGCAGGGCATCGGCCTGATCTTGGTTCGCCTCGGACTTCAGGCAGTAGCCTCGCCGGAAGAGCTGGTCAGGAACGACGTTCACGATCTTGGCGGCGATGGCGTCCCCGTAGTAGAGCGCGGACAAGCGCTGGTCCGAGAGGATCCAGGAGGGAAAGAAATCACCGGCTTGGACCTTGTCGAAGGACGTGCCATAGCCGAGGGAGACGTTGACCCATGAATCGTCGCGCACCTCCGGCTGTTCTGCGGGGACCGCGTCGATCGTGACCCGCGGAGGGAAGGCTCGTTTTATCAGTCGGTCATAGATGCTCACTCGGAGAATGAAGCAGTCTGCTTCATATTGGGCTAATATGAGCGACCCTGTCCCTCCGGTTCCCTGGGAACGCCAGCCCGGCGAGCCCGACATCTGTTTCACCCAATTCCGCTACTATCGGGACATGCCGTTGCCGCGGAAGATCCTGGGCGTGCGGGATGGGTCGACGGCGGACAAGTGGGAGTGGTCGTCCAAGTGGTCCTGGGTTTCCCGGGCCACCGCCTACGACGACCACATCTCTACCCTCGCGATCAAGGAACGGGAGGAGACGGTCAAGCAGCAGGCTCGGGACATCGGCGCCGAGCACATGAAGATCCTACACGGGCTGCGCGAAGTCCTCGAGCGGGAGACAGGCAAGTGGATGGCGCGGCTTCGGACTTCGGAGAATTCGACCGAGCCGACCATGAAACCAAACGAGCTCTTGAAGCTGGCGGATACGGTCATCAAGCTCGAGCGGCTGGTGCAGGGAGAGACGACGGAGAACATCGGCGCGCCGAAGACAGATCTTTCCGCACTATCGCCAGAAGAACTTTCGCAGCTTTTGGCCCTGTACAAGAAGGCAGGTCTGTAGCACAATCCCGAGATGATAATCGCAATCGACCCCGGTATCTCTACGGGTTGGAGCATCATCTCGGAGCATGCGGGTCTCGTCGCATGTGGCATCGGCGAAGAATGGGACCTGAAGATCTGGGGTCCCGTTGAATGGCATGCCGTCATCGAGATGCCTCGCGTCTATCCCCGTGAACGCGTAGACCCGAACGACCTCATGGTCCTGGCCCGGCGCGTCGGGAGGTATGAGGAGCGCCTTCTGAACTTGGCGGCCATGAGCATCGAGACCGTCTTCCCGCGTACGTGGAAGGGCACCCTGGATAAGGAGACGCATCATGCGCGCGGGCGCCGAAAGATGCAGCCGAACGAACTTCGGATCGTAGATGAAGCCGTGACCGGGCTCTCGAAGAAGGCGACGCTCGATGTCCTCGATGCCGTGAACCTGGCGCTCTGGAAAGTCGGGCGCCTCCCGCTGCAGGGACAGGCCTAGGCCGTCGAGGAGATCGCTACGACTGCAGGGAACTTCTCGTTCGTCGCGCCGGGATAGAAGGAATCGAAGACGTTGCCGATGATCGGTCCGCCGTAATGATCGAACTTGAAGATCGTGCCATCGTCGGGCGTGATCGAATAGACCAGGGTGCCCCCGGTGCCCGCCGCCTTTGTCGAATAGAGCATGCGCGCGATGACCGCGGGCGTCACGGTATTGTAGATCTGAACCTCGAAGTTCGCCGGATAGAGCTCGTTGTAGATTGCGGTGTTTCCGCTGGCTAGGTTCGCAACCTGGATGATGTCCTCGGCGCGCCCTTGCGATCGATTCACCCGAATGCGAAGGCGGACGGCGGCTCGGTAATCCGTGTCATTGCGCCCGAGCCTGCCCTCTCCGACGAGATCTCCCAGCTGATCCAGCTGATCCCCGACGGCCACGCCGAGCATGCGCTTGTTGATGACGTCCCAGATGACGCCCTCGAGGATCTGATTCTGCCTGAGGTAGACCGCCAAGTACTTCGGCAGATCGACCGTCGCCTTGAATTGCTCGACGAGGAGCGCGATGCCTTGCGCTACATGGTCCGGATTCTGCGTGGCGATCATACGACGGTCACCGCGATGTTGGTCGTGTCAAGCCGCGCTACCTGTCGAATGCCGACGACGAGATTGGCCGTGCCCGAAGGCGACGGGGAGAACCCGAGGAGCAATGTCGGCACGTCGACGACGCCGGGCACGGAGAGTGCCGCGCCCTTGAATTGCAGCGCGATGACGTCGGCGCCGAGGGTGAGAATCTGCGACCCACGGAGAACCGCCGCGGCCTTGATCTGCGCGATGCCATCGCCGGGAAAGAACGCGGGATCAGTCACGACGTTCTGGAAGTTCATGTACACGGTGAGCACGGTCGCGCGGGAGAAGTAAACCGTGCGCGTGGTGCCGTGAGAATCGACTGCAGTGCCGCTCGTCGAACCATAGGTCGCGATGCCCGAAGGCTTGTCGTTCCAGATGGTCTGAAGAATCGCCGCATCGGACGCCGTCGGCACGGTGCCATCGAAGATGACGACCTCGAACGAATGGGGAGGCAGGCCGTTGATGTCGACCGCGTCCGTCGTGTTCTCGAAGACGAAGCACTCAATGACGCCCGGCACGCGGAGAACGTCGGCGCGGATCCCGTCGACCGTGGCCGAGCCTGTGGCCGAGAGCTCATTCCGCTGGCGCACGCGGTACGCCGTGTCCGTTTCGATGTTCGTTCCGAGGGAAGCGTCGAGTGCATTCGTCACGCTGTTCCAGCCCGAGACCGGAGTCGTGATAACCGTGAGCGTTCCGGCGTTGGCGACCACCGGCCCCGTGACCGAAGCCTGGAAGACCGCGGAATAGTTGCCGGCCGTGGTGCTCGTGACCGTGTCTCGATTGACGAACTTGGTGTTGGGTTGTCCGACTACGTTGGCCGTCATCACGCCCGGGGGCTGCGAGAATGAAGCACCGAGATTGACCGTGCAGGTAACGAAGGACTTGGTGGCGGCGAGCCTCGGCGTGCCCGTAAGGTCCCCGATGTTGTCGAGCTGCACGCCCTCGGCGGCATTGCGATTGAACGCGTTGTAGGCGATCTGTCCGACCTCCCAGATCTCCGCATCCTTCTTCGCGACGATGCCGATGAATTGCCCAATGAATTGGTTCGGATCTAGAACGAGAGTCGGGCTGATCGTGGTCAGGGCATCGGTGCCCATATCCGCTACGATCTCTTCGAACGATTCTCCAACGAATCCGGTGCTGTCTACGCCAGGCATTATCCGACCTCGATGACGATGAAGGGCGCGCCCGTGCCGCCGGTAATGATGGCGCCCTCATCCGTCTGAACCTTCAGGGTCACGGAAAGATTGCGGTCCGGGGCAAGCGTCACGGTAAGCTCGAGCACTTGCGCCACGCCCGGCGTGGCCAGGCAGGCCTTGCGAAAAAGCCGCTCGATCAAACGGAGGTCCGGATTCTTGACGCCGAGGACGAACGTGAACCAAGGGAATCCGATGCGCGTATCCGCGAACCATTCCCCCTCGAACAGCTCGAGGTTTCCCTTGAGGGTCTGGGCTACCTGCTGGGCATTGTCCGTGAGCAACACCCATTGGCCGTTCACAACTTCAATGTCGTTGGACGCCGTCTGGGAGAAGGTGGACATCTCCCGGGAATGAAGCAGTTACTTGGCTTTGACGAGGGTCGCAGCCACGGGTCCCTGCGCGGACATGGGCGTTGTCGGCGCGGACGTGGCGCCTCCCGGAGCAGGGTGGGTATGTGTATTGAAAGTCGTTCGGATGTTGTCGAGCGCGGTCTGGACCAGGTTCGCCAGGGCAACGAATGCCGTAGCGCTCGCTCCGATCTTGATCTCGCTGGCGGTCATCCGGATCTGCGCATCCGCGCCATCCTTGCCAAGCACCATCCCCGCGCCGCGCGCGCTCGAGTCCCCGGAGGCCAAGGGCTGCGGGTCAGGCCATGCACCGGGCATGCAGACGGCATTGGAGAGGTGATGCTTGCGGGTGTCCCAGGGCTCGGACTCCTGTCCCGTGGCGAGCCATTCAGCCATCCCGGAATCGGAGCACATGACCCAAACGAAGTCCCCGGCCGTGAGCGGCACCGACATCACCCATCCGCCGCCGCGGGGGAACATGACGGGCAGGGCCGGAAGGAGGGGAAGGGAGTCGTAGGTTTTCGTCCCGTCATCCGCCAGCGTCTGTCGCTTGAGCATGGGCTGCACATCCGCGGTGCCGGCGGCGACATCGAAGGCTACGACCTTGCCGGGGAAGCACTTGTTGATCTGGTTCATCTGATGATCCAGACCCGCCGTTACGGCTTGATTCCAGTCTATGTCTTCGCCTGCCATGGGATCCTCAGTACTTCTTTGCCTGGCATTTACAGTACCATTCCTGGCCGGCAGTGTCGCCCGTGTATTCCACGCGGATGATCCGATAGCCGCCGGTGAGGTCGCGCGTCTTGAAGGAGATCTTTCTGCCCGGAACGATCTGCGGAATGAGGAGCGTCGTGAATTCGGCGAGCCCCTTGTTGTCCACCGTCGGGCTTCCGACCATTCCCCCTTCGACGGAGATCTCGACGGCTAGCCCTTCGAGAGGCTTGTTCAGATCCAGGAATTGGAACTTGCCGTCCTGCATCGACCATTCGATTCCGGCGCTCGCGCAGAAGTCCGTGAGCTCGTCCCGAAGATGCCCGGAGATGACGGCCCGCTTCCCGTAGACCGAAGCGTTACCCGCAGCCTTGAGCTTGTTGACCATCTGCGCCGCATTGCCCGCGCCGATGCCGAAGCTTTGCACGAGGAGTTGCAGGACTTCGTAGGGACTCTTGCCCGAGACAGGCACGTTCAGCTTGGCCTTGCGATGGGGATCTGCACTGTCCGCCGAGGTGAGCTCCGTGACGGTTGTCGGGCCTTCCGTGGATGTACCGACGCTCCTCATCTCTCCGAGGTAGATCGTGGCAAGCGCGTCGATGTATCCGACATCGAGACGGACCGGAAGTTTCTTCGGCGTGGCCAAAAGATTGCGGTGATTCTGCGACAGATTCCGAATCTTGATCTCGCACGTGTTCGGCGCCGGCTTGAGCGTCTTCTTCACGGCGAAGGAGATGTCGAGGTTGGACAGATCAAGGTCCCCGACGACGAGCCGGTAGGAGCGCTTGAAGAGGCTCACAACAGCTCCGACGCATCAAAGTAAACGAGCGTGACCCTCTTCCCGATCCCGAGCGCGCCCGTGCCCGGAGTGCTGTCGTCGTCCTCGTTGGCGATGGCCATAAGGATCCCCGGCGGCAGATGCTCTTGTGCGAACCTTCCCAGAAGATTCACCCCGCAGACGACCTTGACCCCGGAGATGAGCCGTGTCTCATCGGACAAGGAGATGCTGAAGTACCAGGCATCTTCCCGTTGATTGTAGCGGAACTCCAGGATGTAGTCCGTGCCATCGAGGTCAGTGACCTGCGTATAAAACGGATCGTCGGACGTAGGGACATTGAAGACGCTCATGGCTTGAACAGATTCCCGAGGAGGGCACGTGCCACGGACTTAGGCTTCGCCGGCGGCGTCGGCTCGGGGCCTTGCGGTCCCTTCTTCAGAGCAGGCTTCGCGCGCTTCTCCGTCGGCACCGGAGCGTTCACGAGCTTCACCTCGACGATGCGGATCTGTCGGAATTGGAGATTGAACTTGCCGCCGTTGCCGACCGAAGGATCCCGTGTGCCCGTCCACTTTTGAAGGACCATGTTGGTGTATTCCTTCGTGGTCGTGTATACGTCGATTAGCTGGCCGCCCTTTTGGAGGATGTCCAGGATGGCTTGCGTCTCCGAGACGGCGTCGAACTCCTGATCGAACGTGAGTACATAGGCCTGCGTCGTGACCGGCGCCGAATTGAACGCGCGCGAGAGAGCCCCTCCGATGGCGGAGAAGAGTGCTCCCGGTGTGGGAGCAAGCGGAGGATCATAGGTCTTGACGTCCAGCGTTTTGCTCTTTAGCGAGGCGCCGCGATCGTTAATGTCGTAGAGCGGCTCATTCGAAACGAAGACATCGAGCGTCACGGAATCCAGCTTGGCCCGGATGTTGTCCGTGAACGAAGGGCCTTGCTCGACAGGATGCTCCGTGATGTCGGACTCCCCTGTCTGGACTTCGCTCGGAACGACATCGAAGAAAAGCTTCTGTCGCGAGCCGCCCGTTGGAAGCCAGGAAAGATATGCAGATGTTCGAGATGCCATGGTCTATCCCCCCGTCGCCGCGAGGGCGCCGAATGCATCCTTGGCCGCTTGGCGCATCGCATCTGTCACGCCGCGCTGGACATTGTCCCCGGTCTCCTTGGGATTCGCCCCACCCTGGACCGTGACCTGGACATGATTCGTCTGATCGACGTTGCCTCCGTTCGGTCCCTTGCCGTTGCCCGCGAGGGCGGCCGGAGGCCCGTAGGTGAAGCCTGGCGTAATGCCCCCGATGGTTTCCTTGGCTCCGGTCGAAGCGAAGTCCTGGGAGTTCTCGACTCCGATGCGGGAGGCGTACTGGGCCATGCGAAGACTCCCGCTGTCCACTGCGGCCTGTCCGACGGCGCCGATGGGAGATGATGGTCCGGGGCCGGCTGCTTGTTTGATGGCGTCCCCGATGGTCTTCAGAGCGGCACCGGAATTCAGGAAGGTGAGAGCCTTCGCGATCCCGGAGATGGCCGATGCGATCCATTGAATCGTCTGCACGACCCCCGCGAGGAGGAAGCCCAGGACATTCTTGAAGACCCACGTGAACGCGGCGGCCAAGACTTCGAGCTCGGGACGCATCTCGTGGAAGGCCTGCATCAATTCGTGGACGGCATCCGTGACTTCTTTGACGAATGCCTGAGATGCCCCGACGCCGCCGATCGAATCGATGAAATCCCCGATGACGGAATCGCCCCCGGTGAACAGAGCATAGAGATCGTCGAGCGCCAGGTAAGCCGCGAGGAATGCGGCAACGACGAGAATCACTTCGATGTCCAGCAGCGCAAAAGCCGCGATGATTCCCGCGAGCGAAAGGGACGCGAGCGCCGTTTTGACGAACGTGGTCTGATCGACGAACTTCCGAAGCCCGACAACAAGCTGCGTGAGCCATGTCGTAAAGGACATGATCCCCGGAAGGATCTGTTCCACGATCGTGGTCTTGAGCCCCATGATGGCGAAGTTCAAACGGAAGGCCTGGTCTCCCGCCTTGTCCGCCATCTCGAGGAAGCTCTTGGACATTCCCCCTCCGAGATCGATGAATTCGTCGTTCAGCTCTTTGACTCCCTCGGAGCCCTTGGAGAGGAACGGAAGCAATGCTTGTCCGGACCTACCGAACAGCTTCATTGCGACAGCCGCACGTTCCTGCTGGGACTTCATCTCGGCGAAGGCATCGGCGATCTCGGGAATGAGATCGTTCGCTTCACGGACCTGGCCGTTGTTGTCCTTGAGGTGGATCTTCAGATCGGAAAAGGACTTGGCCGCCTCCTTGTTTCCCGTGACTGCTTCGCCGACGTTCTTGTTCAGCAGCGATAGAGAGAGTGCTGCCTGGTCTGCTCCGACTCCGAAGATACCTGCCGAGTATTGGAAGGCCTGTAGCTCATCGGCGCCGACGCCGAGCTTGTCCGCAAGGTCTACGAGAGCGTCTCCCGCTTCGACTTGATGCTGGATAAACTCGGAGATCTCTTTGCCGATGAACAATCCGCCGACGATGCCGGCGAGTTGCTCGAGCTTCCCTTTGACGCCTTCGATCTGATGGTCGAACTTCTCGAGCGCATCATGGTCGACCTTGACGCCGAACTCGGCGAGTATCTCTCGGAGTGCCATGGCCTACCCGTTCTCCCGTGCTTCACGCGCCTGCTGGATCTCGATGTTGTGGAGAGCATCCAAAGCATCATGTGCCTCGAGCAGATCGTCGAGAGACCATTCTTCGCAGATCGTTTGGTAGGAGTCTTTCACGTGCTTGTTCAACGCGACCCCCCAGATGAACCAGTCGAAGTCTGGCGGCGTGGTTAGGTCGTACTTTTTGCCTGCGGGCCGAGACGCTTTGAGACTTCGTCTCGCAGTACCTGAAAAAAACTGGAGAAGTTCACCTCGAGAGCGAACGCCAGCCAGAGAGCCATCGTGCCATAATCGCCTGCGAAGTGATCGTCGAAGGCGTTGTTCAGCTGCGGTCGTTTGCCGTCGGCGAGCGTGACTTCCGTGACGGGGGAGAGCGTGTCGCAGAAGTATTCGAAGTCCTCCTCGGACAGATTCTGTACCGCCGCGGCGAGCCCCGCGACCACTCCCGCAAGACCCTGTTCCCCGGTGAGTCCTGCGAGCCCCGCGCCGCCGACCTTCATCAGCCGAATGAGGACCTTGCGTCCTTGCTTCGCACCGAGCTGGACGACCTTGTAATCGAGGCCATTGATGTTGCGTACCTCAGAATCACGCGCCATTAGTTACTCCCGTCGACACGCAGCGTAATCTTGCCGCGGATCTTCCACTCGCGCACGGTGTCCGTGGCGTCGAAGGAGACTTTGGCCGGGGGCTTTGCAATCCAGGACTTGGCGAAGAAGAAGACCGATGTGCCCGCGAGATCTTTCACCTCCGAGGATCCGATCCCCGCGCCATTGGGCGCATTCTGGTCGAGGTTGTACAGAGCGGAAAGGAGGGCATTGGAGTCCGATGCCTGCATCAAGCGCAGGGTCATCGTGCACATGCGGTTCAGCTTCTTCGAGCGCGTGACATCGCCGCCCGTGCCGACCACTTCGACGAAGCCGTCTTCGTCCTGTTCGATGTCGACCATCGAGCCTTCGGCGAATCCGCCCGTGACGGGGATACCTACGATGGCGATGCTGATCTGATCCGGATCGTATGTCTTTACCGCGCTCATGTTAGATACTCACCGTTCCGAAGACCGTCGCCTTGTGGATGGCACCTTGCATGGTGCACTGGAACTTGATGTTAGGGAACAGCCGCGCCGCGCGGTCCGCCGGGGATTGGGCCGAGACCTTGGGAGCCGTCACGATCGGGGCCGGGTCCGAGGCGATGAAGCCCACGGTGATGCCCGTGTCGATCGAGCCGCTGATCTCCGTCGTGAGGATCCGCGCGCCCTTGTCCGTGTAGGGAATCTTTTGCAGGTTCACCATCTGGGAGAAGATGCGGGTTTCGATGTCGCTCTTCAGCCAGTCGAGGCCGCGCACCTGGTCGGTGAAAACGCCACTCGGGGACGTGCCGTTCTGCGTGATGTTGATGCCCGCGAGCGGGGTGTAGACGTTCGCATTCTTCGCGATGACCGCGGCGATCTCCGTCTCGGTCAGAATGTCGCCCTGGACGCCTTTGAGATTCTTGAACTTCCAGGTGTCGCTTCCGGGGTTCTGGGCGAATCTCTGCGACATGATGCCGAGGTCGATGTACGACAGAAGCTGCCGCGTATAGAACAGGGGGCTGCGATCGTAGGCGAGTCCCTTCAGGATGTAGGCCGTATCAGTCGTCGACGTCGAATCGGCAACTGCGGAATCCGTGGACCGTGCGACGAAGATCAGGCGCTGCGTTTCCGCCCACGCCGCCGCGGCCACTGCCTCGGCTTTGCTGCAAGAATCGAGTGCGAGCCCATACCAATCCGCGTCCTCGAGACGCATCGCGTTCAGGTCCGCAACGACACCCGGGTCCGTAGTCACGTCCGCGAACGTCATGTTGCGGGAGAGATTCTTCGTGTCAATCAGGACACCGGCTACGTTGCCCGTGTTGGCATAGGTGATGACCGCGCCCGAGGATGTGCTGTCCACGCCGGCGATTGCTTCAATGAGCAGCTCGATGGCCGTGGCCACCGTGGTCGTGGTGCTCGAGGCAGGGACCGTGTAGGTGAAGTCGACGCCCGCGATGTTGCCCGTATAGACGTCCCCGGTCACGGCCGAAAGGCAGGTGATCTGCAGCGATTGCGTGAACTTGTTCGCGCGCCGCCCGATCTTGAGTTTCTCCGCCGAGGGGTTCTGGGAGAAGTAGATGGTGGCGGCCTTGTAGGTCTGTCCGGTCAGGCTGTACCCCGCGGACACAAGATCCTGCAGGCTGGAGTAGACTCGCACGCGGTTCGTGAAGGCGACCGGTACATCGGTCGTGGCCAGAAGCCCTACTCCGAAGTTCGGCCGCGTGGGACTGATCGTCGCCGCGGTAATCGATACGTTGATCGAATCAGTGAGGGCCATAGCCGGAATGAAGCAGGGCTATGATTGCCGGGGATCTATCAACTGCAGGACAGAAGGAGCTCTTCATTCAGCTCATTCCGGCGGATCACGGTGCCCTCTTCTGGCATGATCTTGCATTCGTCGGCGGCCGTTTGGTAGTCCTCGTGCGTGAAAGCCCGCAGAAACTTGGGGAACTTGTCCCAGAAGTTTGAGCCCATGGCCCATGCCATCGAGTGGACGGCAAGCTGCGCGTCCTCGGGACGGTCTTCCCAGTCGGAGAATCGAGCCGCGAAGGTCCGATCGTGCTTTCGGAGCTTGCTAAAGATCAGCGCGTGGATGTCCTCTGCGTCGAGACGAAGGGTCGAACGTTTGGCCGCGTAGGTCCAGCCCCTCTTGGCGCAGACAGGGTCATCCTTGATCGTGTGCCAGGCCGCAATCGCGTCCGCGCGCGGCGCGAGAGATCCATCGGGCAGCTTCCAGGCAAGGACCAAAGCCGCGCCGATCGGGTCGATCAGGTTCCCCATCGCCGTCGTGATGAGGCCTTTCTTGTCCGCGTACATGCAGGACACGACGCCCTCGAGGTCGCGATTGAAGTCGATCCAGCGATTCTCGACGGCCGAGTTCACGGGCCGAGGCCCATCTCCGCTTTCACCTTGACGTCATAGGCCGCGGTGATCGCATCGAGGACAGCTTTCTTCAGCTCTTCTTTCGAGAGCTTGCCGTCGCGCGCTGCGTTCAAAACCTCTTGAATGAGGTCGGCATGGTCCGCGAGCTCGGTCAAAACGAACGCTACAATGCTGAGTACGTCGGGCATCACACGCCTCCGTCTTTTTTGCACGCAAGATATGCGTCATACCCGGGTTGGCACGGGCCGCCGTCGACGCATTGGGTCTTCTGCACCTCGCGCGCCTGGTCTTCGCAGGTGTCCAGCACCTTGACGCGGGTGCTCACATCGACCGCATCTTGCGGGGTAAACGAGGAGCCGCACGCGCAGAGGGCGAGGCAAAGGACGGCAAACTTCATGGCTGGCCTCCAGCAATGATCTTCAGATCGGGTTTCGCGCTGGCCGCTTCGACCGGCACGGGGGAAGGTAGGCGAGCATCTTCGCCAGTGCCGAGCTTGATGACCGCGGCGAGAAGAGTCGTGACAACACCGGCAACCATGCCCGCATTCGTCCCCAGGAAAAGGAACGCCACGATCAGCGCGGCAACGAGGCCGAGGACAGCGGTAACGAACAACGTGGGGGAAAGTTTCATCGACGAGGTCTCTTACGAGGGTGGGGGGTAGCGGATATCCGTTCCGGCTGCAGGATGGTTTTTACGGAGGCCATGTCCGTCTTGAGCATTCCGACATCGACGGTCAATTGGGCGATGTCCGCCTTCATGTTCCCGTCACTTGATGTCAAGGAGCTCATCTTCCAGCTCAAAAACCACACGGCTCCGAACACGGAACCGAGCACGGTGACGATTGTTGCTACCTCGGCCGGCATGTCCCGAATGAAGCAGCTGCTTCATTCTCCCTATGTCGAGGCCTTCCGCAGCGTCTTATACCGTCCCGACGTGGGCCACGAACACGAACTATCCGGCCGGCGGCGCGCCCTGGTCCGGCCAGCCGATCAAGGTAGCCTTTGCCTCGCCCGCGGGAGGCTTCGTGCCGGGGTCCGGCGCCGCGGCGGAATACTTCAACAAGCTCTTCTTCGACACGTTCGGCACGGATACCTCGGCGAAGACCTACTTCGGGACACTCGCCGACGGGCTCGGGCAAGCCGACGTCATCAATTGGACGCAGGAACCGACGTTCAACAACGTGTTCGGTCCGACCTATGACACCGTGAATCACCGGTGGATTGCCTCGGCGAGCACCGGCGGCGGCGACCTTCCTTGGATCTCCTACGACGGGGGGCAGGTCTGGGTCTCTACTTCCTGGTCGAGCACCCCGACGAACAAGCCGGTCGTTGGGTCGAACCCCGCGGGCCTCGTGGTGGGCGTCGACGGGGCGAGCAACAAGGCCTATTGGCTCCCTGCCTCGAGCCCGAGCACCTTCTCGAACACGACCGCGGGCATCTCCGGACACACCGTCTTCTACCGGGACGTCGTCTGGCTCGCGAGTGGCTCCGTCTTCCTGGCCGCGGGGCGCGAGTCCGGCATCGGCTCCCATCTCATCAAGTCCACGGGCACGGCCGCTTGGACAGATCTGACGGCCAGCATTCCCGGCACGGTCAATTCGATCCACGACTGGTCCGCGGATGCCTCCCCCACGCGCGCGGTATTCATCCCGAAGAACGCAGCCATGGGTGTGAACTACATGACGACGGACGATGGGACGACGTTCACGCTCCGAACGACCCTGCCGATTACGACCAACTTCGTGCCCAAGGCCGTGCACTACAATGCGACGCAGGGGCTCTGGATGTTCGGGGCGCTCTTCGTGGGAGGCAGCGCGAATCAGCTGAACTTCTGGACGAGCCCCGACGGACTCACCTGGACCGTGAAGGCCCAGCCCGCTTATCCCAACTGGGAAATTTACGACATCTCAAGCCTCGGCGCTGTCTGGGTTGCGCTCGTCGCGCGCGAGGTCGGGCTGGCGAATGAGCGGATGACCGTGCTTTATTCCACGGACGATGGCGCGACATGGCGTCCGAGCGACCTCTCCCTCCCCGTGGCGACCGGCGGCGTGGATCCGAACCGGAACGTTCTCTCCGCTGGCGGCGCGCGGCTGATGGCCAACCATGCAGTGAAGCTGGCCTGGTCGAACGGTGCGTGCGGACTTCGTCTGCCGATCACTTGACAGGTCCCGTCCCTGGGTTACGATCAGGGAATGAAAACGCTCATCATTGCCTCGTCTGTTTTTCTTTCCTCTTTGGTCCTGGGTTGTGCGGGCGAAGTGTTTACGAACGACCCCCCGCCGCCGGCGGATGCCGCCGCGCCCCCCGTGGTTATCCACGAGTTCGGTTCGCTCTGCAACCGAGTGCATTACAACGAGGACGGATCTTCCGTCTGGTCGGCGCAGAATGAATACCCTGAGCTGACTCAGCAGGAGATCGCGGCGCGCGTGACCGTGACCGGCCGGGGCTCGACGGCGATTCCCTCGGGGGACGATCGCTCCTTGGACGCCGTCATCGACGGACACACAATCTCCGTCAAGTGCGCGGATGAAGGTGCGGACTTTGCCTATCACGGGTTCATCGAGGTGACGTTCACGCTGGCCGATGCCTCCGCGCCGGCGCCCGCCGCAGCTCGCCACGATTACCTCGTCATGTGCGCCGACGGCGTAGCGGTGCAGCCTTTCCCGGGACGCGGCGCCGAGGCGTTGTCCCATGAAGTCGTGGCCTACTCGGTCGGCAAGGGCCCCGCATGCGCGCAGCTCCCCATCGTCACGGACGATGCCGCCTACTTTGACTGCGCGGCCGCGCGCGCGACGCAGATCGTATTCTCGTGGGTTTCGCGGTGAATAGGGGCGTGAAGTGAACGCCACATTCTCCGTAACCGTGGGCAATGAGGTCTTCGTCTACGTCAACGGTCGCCTAGTAATGAAGAGGTGGCTTGACACTGGAGTGAGCGCTACATTTCACGTGGCACCCTACGGTATAAAATGTCCAGCCCCGATAGATCAGGCGATAAAGAATCCGTTGAAGTTGGCGATGTTGCCGCCGATGTTCACGCAGCGGATCTTCAGGTGCCCGGACACGTTGTACACCATCCACGAACCCTGATCGTAGGGGGCCGCCAGCGTGCGCGTATCCTTGATGATGTTGGTCACGGCATCCCGGATCTCGACCGTCTGGGAGACGGTGCTATTGCCGTTGCACACGAAGTACATGGCAAGCTGTTTCGTCGAACCGTCCTTGATCTTGATCTCGATCTCGGGGGGAAGGAACGAGAACGACGGGGTGAACGTGAAGTTGTAGAGCTGATTGAGCTCCCTCGTGGTATTGCCCGGGTTCTCGAGCGCGATGGGGTTCGAACTCGGAGAGGCGATGACGCCTTGCACCGTGCCGACGATGGTCGAGAAGTCGATGTTCGAGCCAAGGTTATTCGTGTCGCCGATGATGTAGTTGCCGATCGCTCCGTAGATGCCGTGCCACGAACCCTGGTGCGTGTTGTCCCTCGAGACGAACGTTGCCGTTGCGGCGAGCGCGGTGCCCGTTGCCGAGCCGCTGAAGTTGCCGAGCGCGGTGCCCCATAGCGCGCGCACGCGATAGGATACGGACACCCCTGGCGTTGTGGATGTGTCGATGTAGAGCGGTGCGTTCACGTTGGCGACCAACGTCTCGACTCCCGCGATGGTGCGGTATACATTGAATGAATCGATGAATCCGTAGGCGCCCTGCCACGTGACCCGAATCCCTCCGTTGTCGCCCACGGCGAGCATGTTGGTGGGCGTTCCGGGAGAGGCGTTGAGCAAGTTCAGTCGCTGGGGGGTCCAGCGGTAAAGCGGCTGCTTTGCCTGGTACCCGCTGGCCTCTGACAGAATGAGATATTCGCTTCCGTTCTTTCGGATGCGGAACACGATGGGGTCTACGAACGCCATCGATGCATTCACTTCAGGTCCGGGATTGATCGAGTAGACGTGGTTGCCGGTCTTAGCATCGAAGACGCGAATCTTCGCGAACTCCTCGACGGCCATGAAGTAATCCTCCCCGGCTGCGAAGGCCTTGCAGAAAGGGTAGATCGGACTCCCCGAATTCACGTAGGGACGCTGGACGACCATGTTATCGTCGGTCTGGATCGACGGCGTTGTCTGGGGCAACTCCGTCATGTACCGCGGCGTCGGATTCGTGAGCTTCGTCGTTGACCAGTTGTCGTACCGTGCCACGACAATGCCCGCGTTAGGGAATTGCGAAAACCCATTGGGCGCCGTGATCGTCTGCGTGTTTCCGCATAGGTACATCGCATCGTTCGGTTGATCGTAGCGAATGCCTCGTGCAATCGCGGAGCCGATGAACGTGAACGGAGTGGGCCATGCAATCTCCTCGTAGCCCGCGCCGCTCAGGGAGTAGAGAGCTTGTCCTGCGCCGCCCACGCCTTGATAGGCGAGATGCATGATGCCCGGGCCGAGATTCCACCAGATATCTCCCAGCTCGTCGACATCGAAGAACATGATCGAGAGGCCGCCCGAGGAATTGAACGGAGAAGCGTGTGTGGTCTCTTCGCCGCCCGTATCGATGCCATCCCCGTTCGTGTCCAGCCAAAGCGTCGTGGTCCCAGGACTTCCGGACACGGTCTTCACCGAGCCGCACGGAATCGCGGTCTCTCCTACGAATCGGTAGATGACGATGCGGAAGTTGCCTTCGTCATTGAAGTACATGAATCGCGTGCCCCCCAGGGTGCGAATCAGCGTGGCGCCGGCCGTCGGTGTGCGAGGATCTGTATTGGCCCGGAACGGGTTGTGGGTGTACCCCTTGTACGCCCACTCACTGCCCGGGGCGGTCTTGGATAGATCCAACGTGTAGTGCTTCATCCGGCCCATGTAATCGAGCGCGGTCGGGTCGATGTCGCCCACGGCAAACGCGTCATTGTCCGCGTTCAATTGCCATGTCAAAAAGCCGGAGGTGTTGAACTTGCGCAGGTCAGTGCCGCTGCCGTCGCATGCGACGTAGACGTTACCCGCGTTGTCCAGCCCCACGGACGTCAGGCCGTAGAACCTTCGATGAAAGCCCGCGGCAGGGTCATAGACAAGGCCGGGATTACTGCCCGACCAGATGCCGCCCGTCTGTCCGAACGTGCGATTGAGGACCGGTGTGGTAGCCAGCCCAGTGAAGATCTTGATGTTGGAGTCGACCGCGCCGTCGCATACCCAAAGCTCGTCGGCGATGGGGGAGATATGCACGTGCGTCGGGAACGGGACCGCGGTGCTCGTGATGACCTTGCCCGTATCGACGCCCGCCTTGGTATAGCAGCGAATGCTCGTGGTCAGCGTTGTGGCGTACTGATGCAACATGGGGCTCGTGACGCCCTCTTGAATGATCCAGAGATCTCCTCGAGAGTCCACCGCAATCGGCCCTGGACGCCCCTGCGTGAACGAGAACGCGCGGCCCGGGAGCTCGGCATGCGTCACGGTATCGAACACCAGGATGCGGTTGCCGGTTAGGTCCGACGCGTAGAGCTCGTGGGTCGCGGGGGAGGAGCATGCAAGCCCAGTGCACCCGCCGGCGCCGAACGTGTTGGTGAACGTGAAGTCGTACGTCCACGAGCCAGTGCTTGCGACGAGCGCACGGACGTACTTGCCTACCACGCTGGAGAGATTCTTTTCCTCGGAGTAGATGTAGACGTTCGTTCCGTCCCCGGTGATGCCGCCCTCTTTGGTGTGGTTGCCGTTGGTGATCAGCGTGCCATCGTTCAAGCCACGGAAGATCGTGCCGTCCGCCTTGTAGGCCTTGCAACTCTGGCCGGCTTCGTCCGTTTGCGCGCCGACGTAGCTGACCCCCGACACGGGGTGGACGTACATGCATTGTGCATTCAACGACACCCAACTATCCGTGAGGTTTCGACTCGTGCCGGAGGACGCGCGGGAGTACGTGTTGCCGACCCACGAGGATTCGAACTCGAGCCGCAGCGGTCCGATGTAGATGTTGTCGACGGTCGTGGAGGCGGCCACGGATTGGGAGTTACTCGCGACGAAAAGACCGATGCGATAGATCGAACCGCTCACGAATTCCGGCACGCCGAACAGGCCGAGCGCCATCCAATTGATTCCGTCTCGGGCCCAATAGGCGCCGATGTCCCCGCCGATTCGTTGCAGCTTGAACCAGATGAACCCTGCGAGGTCGGGGTTGGGGATGTGAGGGCAGACGCGCGTCGGGGTATTCACGAGAGGATCGGTGCTGGTCGTGAGGCGCGTGGATTGATGCACGACGGAGCGGGGAGTGCTGTCCCCGGGGGCGCTCGCGTTGTTCGCCGCGGGCGAATAGAATACCGCCACATCCCGATCGCTCACGCCGAAGCCTTCTCGGATCGCGAGGCCTACTTGCTGGCGCGCGGTCAGAGCGCCTGTCGAAAAGCGGCACACGAACTCCACGTCACCGAAGAAGGGTACATTGAAAAAGTTGTACTGGTCGGGGTTGTAGCCGTTGATGTTCGTGTAATACTGATTCGGCTTGCCCGTGCCGGCGCCGGTCATCGTGATCAGCATGTTCGGGCCGAAGCCAATCAGGGAGGCCTGTTGCCCCGCGGTAGGCGTGGCGCCGATCTGCATGGGCTGGAAGTTCGGAACGACACCCCCTCCGCCGCCCCCGCCGCCCCCTCCGCTTTGGCTCCCCAGGGTGCCATTGATGATGACTTCTACGCTGTCTTGGATCGACATTATACCCCTACCGTCCCGATGATGGGCTTGACCTTCTCGATCCAAGCGTCCGTGCCGTTCGCGTTTCCGAGTTCGGCGGTGATGTCGTTGCTCATGCACCAGTTGAATTGCGCGTCAAAGACGACCGTCTCGTGCGTCTTGTCGTCGATCGGCGTCTCGCTGTAAATGAGCTGCGGCAGATCTTTGATGCTCATGTTCAGCGCCTGTAGCATGCCCGGAATCTCGATGCCCCCGAAGCGCCGGCGGATGTATCGCATGCGCGAGAGCGCGTGCGTGAGGCCGTACTCCGTGAGTCGACCGGTGATCGTGACGAACCCGCGGGAGACCTGCGTTGTGTACATGGCCTCGTTGTCGACATCGAACTCGGTCGGGTAATCGTCCTTGCCGACGTTCACGTCCGTGGTCACCGTCAGCAGGAGATGTCCTACGAGATTCCCATTGGAGTCGAGAGACCCCATGAAGGGTTGCCCCTCGGACGAATAGCGCACCTGCTCTATCGGCAAACCCGAGGCCGCGACCCATACCGCGCGCAGCGCTTCATAGTCGAATGAATCACTCACCGCTCTTGCCCTCTGCGACGACGGCGCCGTCCTGGATCACAACGTAGGTGATGGCCGAACGGAGCTGGCCGGTGTCGATGAGAGGCACGTCGGACCCCTTCTTGGCGATCGTGGATGCCGCATTCTCGGGGTCGATGCGCTTGGAGATCCGTTGCTGAATTCCTCCTACGAAGGCGAGCCCCAGAACTTCCAGCGCCTGCCGCGTCGTGCGTTTGCCGGCCACCACGGATTGCATCATGCGCGAGGCCATGACCTTGCTCTTCGCCTCGTTCTCATCGAACCAGCCACGGAGGAAGGAACGCTCTGGAGTTCGATCTGTACCGAACTCGTTGAACGTGGCGATGTCCGCGACCGTCAACCCTTCGGAACCCTTCGCTCCGACGCTGCCCGCCTTCTCCGTGATGCCGACGAAGAGCTTAGCATTCGCCTCTTTCATCCGCTTCAGGAGATCTCGGTAGCCGTGATCGGCATCCTTTACGTTGGCCATGCCACACGGAACCCCGAGGACACCGTCCGAGCAATGCTCTCGTAGTGGATATTGTAGGTCGAATTGCCCTTGGAATCGACGAGCTTCGCGCTCATCCCCATCGGGCTCAGAGCCATCTTGTGCAGCGCGAGCCAGCGGGTCGCCGCGTCATACTTGTCCCCGAAGATCTCTGCGTCGAGCTCCGAGGCGGCCTCATCAAGGAAGGCCTGGATAAACGCGTCCGCGGCGCCCTTGAATTCGGGGTGCATGAGGCGGACAGTGGCGACGGTCACCATTGTCCGAATGAAGCAGGGGCCTACTTTTTCTTGGCCTTCTCCGCTTCAGCTTCCGCGATGGCGACCGCTTGTTCTTCGGACTTTCCGGCCTTACGTTCGGTCTTGATGTTCTTGCTGATGGCGGAGGAGTAATCGCCGGGTTCGAGGGGCATGCCCCTCATGAAGCGGGAAACAGCAGCGAGGAGAATCCGGTGCCGATGAGAGCCGTAAGCGTGCTGGCCCCTTTGCTCTGCATCTGAATCGAGACTGTGGCCGAAGTCGTTGAGCTGAGATTCTTGATTGTGGCATAGAGCGTGCCAATGTTGGTGCCCGACAAGGAGAGCGTGGAACCCTGCGTTACACTCTGAGCAGAATTAGCTGCGACGTCGAAAGCCCCTCCTCCGAAGTTCGAGCTCGACTCGACCATGAGCTGGACACTGCCTTGCACGTTGCCGTTCGCCCCCGAGGGAGAAGAAACAGTGAGACCGTAGATATACCCCTGCAGCGTACTCGACACATTGCAGATCAGCGTACCGCTCACGGAACATGCCTGCAGCGGGAGCAATGTGAAGGTATGCCCCGTGATCGTTACGAGAGCGCCCGCGGACGTCGCCTGGTTGCTCGAGAGGATAGATGAGACCGCTGAGGGCAGCAGGTCCAGCTGCCGCTTCGTGACAAGGTCCCCGGGGTAAACGGCATCGGCGGCATTGTTCACTCCCGTGCCCTGCATGTTCAAGTTGACATAGAGCTTGCTCATCAGTCGATCCGCGTTGCAAGGATGAAGTCACCGATGGCGGTCGTAGCCGAAGTCCCCCCTGTTCGGGTCATACTTACCGAGTACGTGCCGGCCGCCGTCGAGGTCATCGCGCCGTCGAGCATGAACCAGTACGTCTGGGCGGTGAGCGCGCTCGAGACGGAGGCGGCGTTGAATGCCGTCAGGAAGGAATCGGTCCAGGCCGTCGTCGCGTCCAGCCGTTTGCAGAGCACGCGCATCGAAGTAATCGCGGGCGCGGACGTGGGCGAAAGAGTGAGGGTGAATGCAGTCGGCGCGCCGACCACGACGAGGGAGATCCTTCCCTCGAGGCGCCAGATGCCCGCCGTCGGGATGGCCAGGGAAAGCCCCGCGACCGCCGTGATGGTCGTACCGATCGCCGTTGCGGCCGCGGCGTAGGCGCCGATGGGGCGGCCTTGCGCGCCTTGCTGCCGGGGCATTAGCCCACCACGGTGAATTGATAGTTGCTCAGTGTCTGGCTCGAGGCGAACGTAAAGACCGTGGCATTCCCCGTGCCGTCGCCGGCGGCGTCCACGCCAATGACCTCATGCGTGCTGATGAGCTGACAGCAAGGAATCGGGAACAGCTTGCCGAGGTTATGCGTGAAGGTAAACGTCGTGCCCGTTCCGGTGCCGGCCGTCGTGGCCACGCGCGCGACCGTGCTGTCGACGGGGGTCGTGACACTGAGGCCCGAGGCGCCGACCGTAAGGGTCGTACCGTTGAGCTTGACCCCGAGTCCGGATGCCGTCTGGAGTCCGCCGGCGGCGTTGAGTCCGACATGCATCTCGTCCGCATTGACGACGAGCGACGTGTCTCCCGTCACGACATTGACCGCGCTGCCCGTGGACACGAGTCCGTTGCCCGCAGAGAAGGAGCTCGGGCCAAGGACCCAGAGCTGTCCCGTGAATGATGTGAGCTGCACCGAGTTCGTATAGTTCAGGCCACCATTGACCGTGCCATTGATGACCTTCATGGCCGCGCCCTGGAGGGCGACGAACGTCGAACCACTCAATGTCCGGGTCGCAGGAGTCGAGGGGCCGTTCCAGTTATATGGCCCTTTTTCGCTATCGGTCGTTTGGTCCTTCGCGAGGAACGTATCCCCGGACTGGAACGCGTACCCATCCAAGGACGCGCCGGGCGCCGCGAGATTGATGTTCCCCGTGCTGGCAGCATTGACCGCATCCTTCCAGGACAACCCGATCAGCGCGGCGTCGAGCTGCTGCTTAGTCGTAGCGTCGGTCGGGTTCGTGCCGTCCGCGAGGCCCGTGACTTTATTCCCTTGTAGGTCGATATTTACGTAGCTCTTGAAACTCATGATGCGACCGCCGTGCCCGATTGGGGGGTGTTGAAGTGGATAGTAGCCGTCGTCGAGGTGAGGGCGATGACTTCGGCAAGGACGACGGTGCCCCCGATGAGGACCGTGATGGCGGGCAGATACCCGAGGTTATGCGTGAACACCCAATCGCTCGCAGGCGAAGAGAAGATCTGAGAGGCCGCGGCGGACCCGAACCCCGGCGCACCCTGAGGCCCGACGGCCGTCAAGGCGATGAGCTCGGACGTGCCGCCGACGGATACCGTGACGGGCTGCTCGGTAGGAGAGACAACGATGGCGGCCCCGTCGATTAGCACCGAGCTCGTCTGGGCGAGGATATCGATCGTGTACGCGGGAGAGTCTACTTCTATTACACTATCCGCCATTAGTACACCGAAGGAACGAAGAACACCCGCCCTTGAAGAAGGAGTTTCGTGACATTCGTTGGGGACGTGAGATACAGGTCCCACCATCCTCCCATGTGTCGATTGCGCCCGCCCCCGCCCTTGTCGTCAAACACCGGTGCATGCCACCAAAGGGGCAACGTCTCGGAGCCTGGCACGGAGAGCTTGATGTTCCCGCTGCTGTCCAGGGAGATTCTCGCCGGGCTGTCCCAGCGGAAGAGCGAATCGAAGTCCGGGCCGGCGCCCTTACGCGCGCACGCGGACGCGGTGTAACCAGTGAGATTGACGGGCACGCTACCTATCGACCAGACGAGAGACAGATCGACACTTTCTCCCGGATGAATCGTCAGATTGTAGGTCCCAGCCATTAGCGCGAATGAAGCAGACCACTCAATTGGTGGGACCTTGCGCTACCTTGGGGACGTTCACCGCCGGCCCCTCGTCCGTGATGAGGATCTTGATGGCGAGCGCCAACGCCCGTCCGTGCGCCTCACACAATGGCAGAGGTCCCTTGCCCGTGGCATGCACGAGTGCCGCGGCTACCCCGACGACGAAAGCCGAATCCACGGGGCTCGGAGTCGCTGCTGCTCTACAGGCATAGCACATGATTCCTCCAGAAAAGAAAAAGGCCCCGGACCTTTCAGTCGCGGGGCCGGCCGAGCACTATTGCCCGGAGTTTACAGGGAACTGTTCAGAATGCTCATGTACGAGATGGCTTTCGGGTATCGAACGGTCACGCCGCCGCAGCGGAGGTGAACGGGGACCACGAAGGCGAGGTTACGTTGCTGCGGAGCGAACTGTTCGAACTCTTGCGAGATGATCGTGCTGAGGACGTCCGGCGCGTTCGAGTAGGCAACTGCCTTGTCGTGCGTCGAGTCGACCTGCGCGTCGAGGCGGAACCAGGGCTCGAAGGTGACGCCGGGGTTCGTGCGTTGGAGGTACGAGAGCAAGGTCTCATCGGAGTACTGATTGAGCTTGCTGAAGGCCAGCTTGGCCCACACTTTGGTGGAGAAGAGGACCTTGTTCACTGAGCGGATCTGAATCGTATTGACCCACACCGACTTGATGAGGTTCTGGATGTCCGTGATGACCGTGAGATGGTCCGCATCGACGTTCGCCGAGGTCCACGTGCCCGTCGAGGTAACGGCGGTGCCCACTGCGGCGCCGGCGCTGTCCTTGAGGAAGCCGTCGATCTTGACGTTCGCATCGCCGAAAGCGATGAGCTTGTCGAGCTTGGTCTCGACCATGTTCCGGGCCAGGTTGGCCTTTTCCGAGGTCAGGTTGAAGCCTGCGAGCTGCGCTGCACGGAGGTCCTGGATCGAGTAGATGTAGCTCGCACCGATGGGGACGATGCCCGCGGTGTACTCTTTGCCGATCAGCTCGCCGTTCGGAAACTCGTCGCTGTAGTCGACGATGTAGTCCGCTTCGCCGAACTGGTCGTACTGGCGGTACGTGTGGCTCTGCGCGCCAGTCGGCACCTGGTAGTTGATGGGCGCAACACTGCGACCCTTCAGTGCCGGGTACTCGATCTGGAACGACTGCGTGAAGATGTACTCGAGCTGACGGGTGAAGGTCAGGGTTTCGTTCGCGTCCAAGTGGACGCCGAGGCCGGCGGCGACCGTGCGGGTCGCCGCGCAGAAGGCATCAAATCGGAGGTTCATTATTGCACCCCTCCCGACGGGAGGTTGAGTTCAACGAGGACGAGGGCGGTGGTGGATTTCGAGCCGCGGAACTTGGCAACCACGCCGCTGATCTCAGAGCCGGCCGTCGCCGC
>Ga0137409_10000368_pt1 | contig 48969 bp, 47 predicted proteins | sample CZODoug1_16funga_FD_122059 | JGI IMG/M metagenome (GOLD analysis project Ga0137409, IMG submission 122059) | Vadose zone soil fungal communities from Angelo Coast Range Reserve, California, USA - CZODoug1_16fungal (Hybrid Assembly) | ecosystem: Environmental > Terrestrial > Soil > Vadose zone...
CATTGCGCTGCGCAGTCCCTGCTCCGCGCAAGCCCGGGGCGACCATCCATGGTCGCCCGTGCGACGCATGCGTCGCACCCTCGCGACGGCGATCATTAGTCAGACAGGCTCCTAGAGGAGATCAAAATGGATGAGTTTGAAGCGGTAGAGATCTTGCTGGTCGAGGACAGCGACGCCGATGCGGAGCTGATCATTCGAGCGCTGCGCAAGAGCAGCCTGGTCAACAAGGTGGTACGGCTTCGCGACGGAGTCGAGGCCATCGAATTCGTGTTCCGCGAGGGCGCCTTCAGCCGGCGAAGCGGCGGCCAGCCCCGGCTCATTCTGCTCGATCTCAAGATGCCGCGGCTGGGCGGCATCGATGTTCTGCGGCGGCTGAAAGCCGACGAACGGACCAAGCTCATCCCGGTGGTGGTGCTCACGTCCTCGGCGGAAGAACAGGACGTCGTGACCAGTTACAAGCTGGGGGTCAACAGCTACCTGGTCAAGCCGGTCGAATTCTCGGCGTTCACCAGCGTCATCACCCAGACCGGGCTTTATTGGGCGGTCATGAACCGCATCCCCAACCAATGACCATGCACCGCCAAATCAAAGTGCTGCTGGTGGAAGACGCCGCGGAGGATGCGGAGATGCTGCTCCGCGAAATACGCGTAAAGGGCCTGGACGTCGTCAGCCGCCGGGTGGATACGAGCGCCGATTACGAAGAAGCGCTCGCCACTTTCTCGCCTGATCTCATCCTGTCCGATTACACTCTGCCGGGTTTCGACGGCACCGACGCGCTGCAAATCGCCAAATCGCGCAGTCCCGACACGCCCTTCATCTTCGTCTCCGGCACGATCGGCGAGGAGCGCGCCATCCAAGCGCTGAAGCAGGGCGCCGTCGATTATGTTCTCAAGGAAAGCCGAGCGCGGCTGGTGCCGGCGATCGAGCGCGCGCTGCGCGAAGCCGATGACCGCGATGCCCGGCGCTGGGCGCAGCGCGAACTCGAGGAGAGCGAAGAGCGCTTCCGTTTTGCCATGCATTTTTCATCGGTCGGCATGGCCCTCGTCGCGCCTGACGGCCGGTGGCTCGGCATCAATCCTGCATTGTGCGACATCGTCGGATACAGCGAGAACGAATTGCTCGCCACGGATGTTCAGTCGGTCACTCATCCGGACGACAGGGACGCCGACCGCGATCAGGTGCGCCAGATGCTCGACCGTGAGATCGAGACCTATCAGACCAACAAGCGCTATGTCCGGAAAGACGGTCGTGTCGTGTGGACTCAACTGAGCGGCTCGCTGGTCTGGCTGCAGTCCGGCGAACCTCACTATTTCATCTGTCAAATTCAAGACATCACCGACCGGGTCAACGCAGAACGGGCGCTGCGAGCGAGCGAAGAGAGATTTCGCTCCATTGCCGAGGCCACCCAGGAATGGATCTGGGAGATCGACGCGGAAGGCCTCTATACCTTCTGCAGTCCGGCGGTGGAGGCAATACTCGGCTATCCGCCCGATCGGCTCATCGGAACCAATTGCCTCGACATTTTATCGCAGAGCATCCGGCAAACCCTGACCGACCTACTGCAGCGCGGAATCGCGGAAAAGCGCGGCTGGCGCGACCTGGTGCTGCGCCTTCAGCACGCGAACGGCGGTATTCGCTGGCTCGACAGCAACGCGCTGCCGCTGCTCGACTCCTCCGGAACGGTGGTCGGCTACCGCGGCGTGGCCCGCGATATCACGCATCACCGGCTGCAGCAGGAGAGGATCGCGCGCTTGAGCCGCATTCAGGCCGTGCTCAGCGGCATCAACTCGACCATCGTACGCGTCCGGGAGCGGCGCGAGTTGCTGCGAGAGTCGTGCCGCATCGCCGTGCAGCAGGGCGGTTTCAGGATGGCGTGGATCGGATTGGTAGAGCCCGGCGCGCTGAAGGCGACGCCGCTGGTCTGGGAGGGCGTCGATCAGGGGTATTTGCAGGAGCTCGGATTGGAGCTCGCGAACCGCGACGAGGATCCGGGCCCCGTGGGCGAGGCTCTGCGGCGGAAGAAGCTGATGGTCGTGAACAATATCGAGGCCGCCTCCCAGCCGCAGCTCAGGCAGCAGGCGCTGGCTCGCGGCTTTCGCTCGCAGATAGCGATGCCGCTGATGGTCGATGACCAAGCGGTGGGCGTTCTGGTGCTGTATGCGGCGGAAACCGGATTCTTCGATTACGAGGAATTGAAGCTGCTGAGAGATCTCGCGGCAGACATCTCCTTCGCGCTCGATTACTTAGGCAAGGAAGAAAAGCTCACGTACGTGTCCTACTACGACACGCTGACCGGATTGCCCAATCGACAACTGTTCTTCGACCGCCTCGCGCAGGCATTGCATTCGGTGCGGGCCGAACGGCGGCAGCTTGCGGTCATGATCATCGACTTGCAGCGTTTCAAGCGGATCAACGACACCCTGGGGCGCCACGCGGGCGACCAGGTTCTGAAGGAACTCGCGAACCGGCTGCAGCGCACGATCAGCGAGTCCGCCACTCCGGCGCGCATCGGCGGCGATCGCTTCGCCGTGGTGCTTCCCAATCTTGAGGGTGCATCCATGGCGCGCTGGATCGAGGACTGGATCGTCGATTCGTTCGCGGAACCGCTCATCATCGACGACATTGAATTGCGTACGACGGTGAAAGTGGGGATTGCCGTGTATCCGGCCGATGCGGACACCGCGGAGAGCCTGTTCGTGAACGCCGAAGCCGCGCTGAAGCGGGCGAAGGACTCGGGCGATCCGTATCTCTTTTACTCGCCGGAAATGAACGCGCGAGTCGCCCAGCGGCTCCACCTGGAAAGCCGCCTGCGCAAGGCCGTGGCTCAGAAAGAGTTCGTTCTGCACTATCAAACGAAAGTCGACTTGGCGAGTCGCCAGATTCGCGGGCTGGAGGCGCTCATCCGATGGCACGACCCCGAGTTCGGCCTGGTGTCGCCGCTGGAATTCGTCCCGCTGCTCGAGGAATCGGGACAAATCGTGGAGGTCGGCCGCTGGGTATTCGAGCAAGCGGTCGCCGATACCAATCGGTGGAAATCCCTCGGCCTGGAGGTGCCGCGGGTGGCCGTCAACGTTTCGGAGGTACAGCTGCGGCATCCCAATTTTGTCGCGACGGTGCTTGGAGCGTTGGGGCCCTCCTTCGGTCACGCGACCGGCATCGACGTGGAGATCACCGAGACCATGATCGCTCAGAACACGGGCGCCAATGTGCAGAAGCTCCTGCGTTTGCGGGAAGCGGGACTGCGGATATTCATGGACGACTTCGGCACCGGCTATTCGGGCTTGAGCCAGATCGCGCACCTGCCGCTGGATGCCCTCAAGATAGACCGCGCCTTCGTCGCCGGCATGACCATCAGCACCGAGCACATGGCCATCGTCTCGGCGATCATCAATCTCGCGAAGGCGTTGCGCATCTATGTGGTGGCCGAAGGGGTCGAGACCGAAGAACAGGCCGGCCGGCTGTATGCGCTCGGCTGCGACGAAGCCCAGGGATATCTCTTCAACCGGCCGATGCCGGCCGAGGACATCTCCAAGCTCCTGACTTCGCTCAGTGCGTGAGCGGCCGTCGAGGGCCGCCGGAGTCTAGCCGGCGGTCAGCGTCGCCCAGCTCAGCCAAATCGCGGGTCCAAAGCTGCCTGTGCCGGAATCGAGCTGCAGCTCGATCTGCCCTTCGCCCATGGGCGGCACGAAGGTCTCGTCGCCCAGGATGGTCACCTGCAAGCGCACGCTGTTCGCGCCCTCGATCATCAGTTGCCCCGCGTACGGGTAGAGGTGCGTCTCGGCCGGATCGACGATTTGCTTGAATTCCCGCGTCGTCGCTACGGTGATCTTGCCGTTGAGCTTCGAGCTTGCCAGCGTGTAGTTGAACGACGAGTACAGCTGGTGCGGAGAAACCGTCCGATCCTCCTCAAAATTGAAATCGAAGTTGGTCAGGGTCACCGAATCGGAAACCGCACCGCCCTTGCTCACCGAAATTGAAAGACTCGAGCCGGTGAGCCCGAATGTCGCCGTCGAGACACCGCCGCCGGCCGTTTTGCTGGCGGAAAAGGAAAACGCGTAATCGCCCGTCTCGGCGTAGCTCACCGTTCCCACGACGATGGTGAGGGCGTCGGTGACGTTCGCCGATATCGAGTCCAAGGTGCTCTGCGTCGTGAGCGTCAAATTCGTGTAAGTCTGAGTGCCGCCGACGGACGTCCCCGCAACCTCCGAGCAATCGGCAAACGTGACGGTCAGCGTTTTACCGTCCGCGGATGTGACGGCGGTGAAGCTGCCGCCGACGGCGCACGGAATCGTGACCGTCCCCGCGGCGGTGGGACTGACGTTTTGAGACGAGAACCAGCGCTGCACCACACGCCGGTCGATGGAGCTGAGCGCGGGCGGGACGGCAGCCGGCGCGGCGCTCGCGCCCGCCGCCGTGGTCGCGGTCTCGGCCAACGTTGCCGGTGTGACTATCGCTTCCGCCGCCGTTGCGGTTGCGTTGCCCTGACCGATCGCGAGCGGCGCGTTCGGTCCGGCAGCGGCCGACATGGCGCCGCCGGCTGAAGCACCGCCGCCGCATCCCGCCAGAGCGCCGGCGACCAGGGCACCGAAAACCGCAACCCTGGCCAGCAATATCTGCGAGCTCGTCCATCCATGTATTCGCATCGGCCTACTCCACGTGACACGCTCGGCAAAATGCGAACGCAGTCTATCAGCGGATGCGCCTCTCTCTGTGAACTTCGCACCATAACGCAGCGCATTCGATTGACCGGGCCTGGGGGTGGCAGCTAGCCTAAGCAGCCGTCTCGCTAGGAATTGCTGGTGCACCGCAACATCTTCGAAACCTCAACAATATCCCGGCGATTCAAAGGCCTGATGACTCGGCTGGCGCCTTATGCCGCTGCGGCGAGTTGCGCGTTGATTCTTTGGCATGCCGCACGCGATGCCCCCGCCTCGGCGGCATTTGCACCCGCGCCCCTGATTTACCCCCATGCACCGGCCGGCGGCGCTGCACCGCCGACACAGGCTTTGCCTGCGGTCCAGGGTGGCCCGGCGGCCGCCGCGGGCCAAACCAGCCCCTCGAGGATTGCGCAACAGGCCAGCCTCGGCGCGACCATCGAAGTGGTGGTCGGCAGAAACGACACCCTGGACGCCATTTTTCGCCGCATGGCGCTCGATACGGCCGATCTCGCGGCAATTCGTCAACTGCCGGGCATTCGCCAGAGTCTGGATTTCCTCAAGCCCGGCGACGCCATCAAGCTCACGCATACGGACGGAGAGATCAAGGGACTCACCCGCAAGGTCAGCGAGACTCAAACCCTCGAGGTCGTGCGTAAAGACGACGGCTTCGCCGCGAAGATGATCGACAATCCGGTGGAAACGCGGACTCGCACCGCCACCGCCACCATTGATTCCTCACTGTTTCAGGCAGCCGAGGCGGCCGATATTTCCGACATGGTGGCGCTGAAACTCGCCAATGTATTTGCCTGGGACATCGACTTCGTGCTCGACATCCGCGAAGGCGACCGCTTCACCGTGGCCTACGAGCAAATCTATCAGGACGGGAAATACCTTCGCGACGGCGAGGTGCTGGCGGCCGAGTTCGTCAATAGCGGCAAGGTGTATCGAGCGGTGCGCTTCGCGGCGGATACCGGCGCCGCCGGCTACTACACCCCGGAAGGGCTGCCCATGCGCAAGGCTTTTCTCAGGGCACCCGTCGAATTCACCCGAGTCAGCTCGGTATTCAATCCGCATCGCATGCATCCCATCTTGAACCGCATCCGCGGACACATGGGCACCGACTATGCGGCACCGACCGGCACGCCCGTGCACGCGGCCGGCGACGGAAGGATCAGCTTTGCCGGGCGGCGCGGCGGCTACGGCAATGCGGTGGTACTCGCCCATAGCAATAGCGTGTCGACCCTGTACGGCCATATGTCGCGCTTCGCCAGGCACATTCGCGTCGGCACCCACGTCCAGCAGGGCGACGTCATCGGCTATGTCGGGATGACCGGACTCGCAACCGGTCCTCACCTGCATTACGAGTATCTCGTGAACGGCGTGCACAAGAATCCGCAGACCGTGCAATTGCCGGGCGCGGAACCACTGCGAGCGGATACGCTGCAAAAATTCCGTCATCTGACCGCGCCGCTGCTCGCCGATTTGTCGCTGCGGCAGGCCCCAGCGCCCGCCGCCGGATCGCCCGCCGCCGCAGCGGCCGTCAGCCCGCTCACTGCCGGCCCGCTTGCCGCAGCCGCCGGCCCGTTCGCCGACGAACCGCCGGCGATCAGTGTGTTCAGCGTCTCCTCCGTGCTCAGCGATTCGAATTCCACCTTGAGCGACGATCGATCGCGGATCTCGAGCAACTGATCCGTTTCATCACCCTGTCACACGACTCGCCAAATTCCTCCGCATGAACGATACCGACCTCCAAACGCCGCATCTCTATATCAATCGAGAACTCTCGTTCCTGGAGTTCAACCAGCGCGTTTTGGAACAGGCCAAGGACACCAGCATCCCGCTGCTCGAGCGAGTGCGGTTTCTGTGCATCTCGTGCGCGAACCTCGACGAGTTCTTCGAGATCCGCGTCGCCAGCCTCAAGGAGCTGTTGGAGGCCGGGGCAGTGCAGGGAGGACCCGACGGATTGCCCGTACCCGAGCAACTGAAGGCGATTCGCGCGCGCGCCGTGCGCCTGGTCGACGAGCAGTATCAGTTGCTGAACGATGTACTCATGCCGGAACTCGCCCAGAAAGGCGTGGTGTTCGTCTCGCCCGAGATGTGGACCGAGGCTCAGGCCGCGTGGCTTGCCGACTATTTCGGCCGGGAGGTGGAGCCCGTGCTCAGCCCGCTGGCCCTGGATCCGGCTCGGCCCTTCCCGAAGATACTCAACAAGAGCCTGAATTTCGCGGTGGTGGTCGAAGGCGAGGACGGATTCGGCCGCAACAGCGGCCTCGCGGTGGTGCAGGCCCCGCGTTCCCTGCCGCGCCTCATCAGGTTGCCCGACGAGCTCGGCAGCCGGAACTTCGTGTTCTTGGGCACCATTGTCGAGGCCTTCGTCTCCAAGCTATTCGCCGGCATGCACATGCGCGGTTGCTACCAATTCAGAGTCACGCGCAACAGCGACTTGTTCGTCGAGCAGGAGGAAGTTGACGACCTGCTGCGCGCCGTCGAAGGCGAGCTCGCCTCGCGCCGCTTCGGCGACGCGGTCCGATTGGAAACCGCGCACGATTGCCCGGACGAAATTCTCACCTACCTTCTCGGCCAGTTTGGGCTGACGAGCGACGATCTGTACAAGGTGTCGGGACAGGTGAACCTGAACCGCCTGATGGCCGTGTACGACTTGGTGGACCGCACCGAGCTCAAGTACACGCCGTTCGCGCCGAGCATACCCGAGCGTCTGCGCATGGGCAGCGATCTCTTCACCACGCTGCGGGCCGGGGACGTGCTCTTGCACCACCCGTTCCAAGGCTTCGGGCCGGTTACGGATTTCATCAAACAAGCGGCCAGCGACCCGCAGGTGCTCGCCATCAAGCAGACCCTGTATCGCGCCGGCAGCGATTCCACCATCGTCGACGCGCTCGCCGAGGCCGCGCAGGCAGGCAAGGACGTGACCGTCATCATCGAACTGCGCGCGCGCTTCGATGAAGAAGCGAACATCGACATTGCGACCAAGTTGCAGGAAGCCGGCGCCCACGTCATGTACGGCGTCTTCGGCTTCAAGACGCACGCCAAGCTGGTGATGGTGGTGCGACGCGAGGAAAGGGGTCTCCGGCGCTACTGTCACCTCGGCACGGGCAACTATCATCTCAAGACCGCGCGGCTCTACACCGACTACGGGTTGATGACGGCCGACGAGTCGATCGGCGAGGATATCCACGAGATTTTCCTGCAACTGACCGGACTCACACGCGTGCCGCACCTGCGCAAGCTGCTGCATGCGCCTTTCAGCCTGCATCAGGCGCTGCTGGCCAAGATCGACAGGGAACGCGCCCACGCGAGGGCGGGCAAGCCTGCCCGCATCATTGCGAAACTGAACGCACTCACCGAGCCCACCATCATCCAAGCGCTGTACAAAGCGTCGTGCGCCGGCGTCAACATCGACCTCATCGTGCGCGGATTGTGCTGCTTGCGGCCCGGAGTGCCCGGCGTCTCCGATCACATCAAGGTGCGCTCCATCATCGGCCGCTTTCTGGAGCATTCCCGCGTCTATTACTTCGAGAATGCCGGAGCGCGTGAAATCTACTGCGGCAGCGCCGATTGGATGGATAGGAACTTGTTCCGCCGCATCGAAGTCGCCTTCCCTGTGGAGGCGCCCGACCTGCAATCACGGGTCGCCGACGACTTGAAGCTATATCTCGCGGACGACACTCAGGCGTGGATTTTGGACTCCGACGGCCTCTACTCCCGTGCCGAGGGTACGGGCCATGCCTGCGCTCAGACTCGCCTCTTGAGCCTGTACGACGAACGGGTACCGCTCACCGACGCCTAGGAGCCTGAGCCTCAAACGATATTCAGGCGAAAACCGGCGTCCTTCAAGTACCCTCGCTCCTCCTCGAGATCCTCGAGAGTGAGCGGATGATCCTTCATCCACCCCTGCGGCAACTTCATGTTCACGGTGCGGCCCTTGACGCTGAGCTGCACCTCCGGCAAAGGTTGCGGACTGCGTCCGCGGTGCAGCAACACCGCCAGCCGCAGCAGCACGATCAGAAACTCCGCGAGGCGATCCCAGGGCGGCAGCAAATCTTCCATGGCTTCGAAGGACAATTGGCGGCGATGGCCGCCGACCAAGGCGGACATCAGCAGCTGCTCCTCGCGCGGGAAGCCCGGCATATCGGCATGCTGGAGCAGGTATGCGCTGTGCCGCTGGTACTTCGAGTGCGCGATGCTGAGGCCCGTCTCGTGCAGCCGCGCCGCCCAGCGCAGCACGGATTCCGCCAGCGGGTCTTCCAAACCCCATTCCGACTCGACCTGCTCGAGCAGAGCAACCGCCGTCGCCTCGACCCGGTCCGCCTGCACGCCATCGACCTGGTAGCGCATTTCCATGGCGCGCACGCTGCGCACGCGCGCGTCTTCGTCCGTGAAGCGGCCCATCAGGTCGTACAGCAGGCCTTCGCGCATGGCGCCTTCGGCCACTCGAACACGGTCGATACCGAAGTTCTCGACGACTTCCAGCAGAATCGCGAGACCTGCGGGAAACACCGGGGCGCGCTCGGCGTCCACGTCCTCGAGATCGAGCTCGTCCACATGGCCCGCGGCGATCACGCGCTCGGCGAGCGCGTGCAAGTTGTCGAGAGTGATGCGCGGAGATTCGGGGTTGAGCCGGCGCAACACATCGCCGATGACACGCACCGTTCCGGAACTACCGGACGCCTGCAGCCAACCCAGCTTGCGGTACGCCTCCTGTATGGGCTCGAGCTCGAGCCTGACCGCCGTGCGCGCGCGTTCGAAGCGCTTTTCGGAAATCCTGCCGTCGTCGAAGCAGATTGCGCTCAGGCCCACGCACCCCACCGACAGGCTTTCGAGCAGCAAGGGATTGAACCCTTCGCCGATCACCACCTCGGTCGATCCCCCGCCGATGTCGATCACCAGCCGCTTGTCCGGGCTCATGGGACTGGTATGCACGACACCGGAGTAGATCAATCGCGCTTCTTCCAGCCCGGAGATGATTTCGATGGGGTGACCGAGAGCGGCGCGGGCGCGCTCCAGAAACCAGCGCTTTCGCCGGGCGCGACGCAGGGCGCTGGTGGCCACCACGCGCACGCTGTCGGCGTGCATCGCGCGGAGCCGCTGCCCGAAGCGTTCGAGGCAGCGCAAAGCGCGTTCCGTCGCCGCGTCGTCCAGCCGTCCGCTGTCGCCCAAGCCTGCGGCCAGACGTACCATTTCCCGGAGGCGGTCCAGAATGACGAGCTGGCCGTGCGAATGACGCGCCACGACCATGTGAAAGCTGTTGGAGCCCAAGTCGACGGCGGCAAGCACGTCGGGTACGACACGGCCGCCGCTCATCTACGCGGTCAACATTCTAGGCCGAGAATGAAGACCCGCAACCGCAGGTTGTTTTGGCGTTTGGGTTTCGAATGACGAACTGGGCGCCCTGCAGGTCCTCTTTGTAGTCGATTTCCGCGCCCATGAGGTATTGCGCGCTCATCGGGTCGACCAAGAGCTGCACGCCTTGGTTTTCGACGCAGAAATCGCCGTCCTCGACCTTCTCATCGAAGGTGAATCCGTACTGGAAGCCCGAGCAGCCGCCGCCGGAGACGAATACCCGCAATTTGAGGGCCGGATTGGCTTCCTCGCGGATCAGCTCGCCTACCTTCCCCGCCGCCGCGTCGGTGAAAACCAGCACATTGGGCGGAGGAGGGGCCAAATCGGCCTGGTTCATCGTATCTGATGTTGCACTCATGGTCGCATTCTACCCCGCTGGCCCCTGGCCAATCAAAGTTCCGGACACTGTTTGGGACTTGGGTTCACCCGTCCGGGTTCCCCGGCGGCTCCGCGCCGGCCGGATTCGCCCTGTGGATCAACTTCCCATTGATTTGGGCGCCGACCGCAGTTTCAATGATGGTGTAGTGAACATTGCCCAGAACGCGCGCCTTGGCGCCGAGTTCGACCCGATCGGCCGCGTCGATGTCGCCTTTGACGATGCCGTTCAAGATGACATTGGGCGCGATGACCGAACCCTCCACGCAGCCGTGCTCGCTCACCGACAAAAAGGTGCGCTGGTTCGAGTCGCCCTTGACGTTGCCGTTGATGTAGCCGTCGAGATGCAAGCCGCCCGTGAATTCGACATCGCCGTTGATTCGAGTCTTGGGGCCGATCAAGGTGTCGATACTCGCGTTCTTAGTCTGTTTCTGTTTGAACATCTGCGTCACCCTTTCCCGGAGGATTCCCGCTTGCCTCGGTTTCCACCGACATTCCCTGCGCCTTCCAAACGAAGGCCTGACGGAAACTGTGGCTCAAGTCTCTGTCTTTGCCGCTGCGAATTTCGATCCCGACGCGCGTCGGCTCGAACCCCTGCGGCAATTGTATGGGTTCGTCATAATCCTGAAAGTAACGGAACGAGTATGCCAGGCTGACGCGCCGGTTAGGCGCTACCTGGCCAAAACTCAAGCTTGAAGGCTTGCCCCGCAGCAGCCCGTCGACGGTGATCGCGGCGCTGCCGGCCACCACGGTGTCCGGCTTTCCGGTCTGCATCAGCACGAATTTGAGGCGGAATTGACCTGGAACGGTCTCCGGCACGATTTGCATCTGCTGGACTTTCACGTGAATGACCGAATCGGGTTGCACCAGACCGCGGTAAAATGACAGGTCCTGTTTCAGCCGCGCAATTTGACTCTGCATATCGCCGAGGTTCCGATTGACCTGCTTGTAGCCCTCCTCATCGACGCGCCGCGCCACCTCGGCCGCTTCCAGCTGGGTGCGCAGCCTCTCATTTTCCTTTTCGAGATTGCGGATGCGCGCGCTCGCCGAGAACGCGCCGCGCACGGAATCGACCACACGAAAGCCCGCATCGTATCGGCCGAGCTCGAACACCGCGTACAGTACGCCCAAGGTCAACAACACCGCGAGGCCAAGCAGCACCGCACGACGCCGTGGCGTATGCGATCTGACGACCAGTTTGCCGAACGAATCCACCATGCTTCCGCGCCACTCCTGCAGGGGAAAGAGACATTACACGCGCGGCGCCCGCTAAGACAGACCTTCTGGGACTCGCGCCTGAGCCGTATGGCGCCATATGGCGACAGCCGGGCACACGCGGCGACAATCGGTGCGTCACGGTATCATGCCAAACTCAAGCGAAACGGGATCATTCATGCTCTGGCTCAAGGCATTTCATGTCATCGCGGTGGTCACGTGGTTCGCCGGCTTGTTCTACTTGCCTCGCCTCTACGTCTATCATGCGGACGCCGATGACTCGATCAGCCTCGAGCGCTTCAGAATCATGGAGCGCCGCCTGTTCGCCATCATGACCATTGGCGCAGTGGCAAGCGTGGGATTGGGCGCCGCGATGGTGGCGGCAGCGCCCGCTTACCTGACGATGGGGTGGTTGCGGATCAAGCTGCTGCTGGTGCTATTGCTGATCGCCTACCACGTGTCCTGCTACAAGCTGATGCGCGATTTTGCGGAGAATCGCAATAGTCACAGTGCGAAATGGTACCGCGGCTTCAATGAGGTTCCCTCGCTGCTGCTGATCGCCATCGTACTGCTGGCCGTGGTCAAGCCTGGTTAGAGTCGATTTCGGGCCACCATTCCGGGTAGGGGGGCAGGCCGGCCGGAAACATCAGCCGGCCGAGATCGTGCAGCGCCCGCACGTAGACCCGCCGCTTGAAATAGATGACCTCGCGCACCGGCGTCCAATAGTCGGCCCAGCGCCAGCGATCAAATTCGGGCGTGGCGGTGGCATCGAATCGCAGCTTCGATTCGTCGGCGACGAGCTTGAGCAGAAACCAGCGCTGCTTCTGCCCGATGCAGCGGTCGCGGACGTATTGCCGAGGCAGGCGATAGCGCAACCAGCCGCGGGTGGAGCCCAATACCTCCACGTCCTTGCGTTCCAGGCCGATTTCCTCCTTGAGTTCGCGAAACAGCGCCTCTTCCACCCGCTCGCCGCGGTTGACGCCGCCTTGGGGAAATTGCCAACCGCGCCCGCCGACGCGGCCGCCCAAGAACACTTCCCCGGACCCGCGCGTCAGCACAATGCCCACATTGGCGCGAAAACCGTCCTTGTCGATGTAGTCGATGGCTGACTGGATGGACATTGGCTCAATTGTTCCATATCACCGGCCGCTTGTGGTCGCCGCGCAGGGGCCCTATGGTACGCGGCACATGAAACCCAGCAGCCTGCTGCCCTTATTGTCGTTGCTTGCGCTGACGAGCGTCGGGCTGGCCGTTTCGGTCGGCAGCGCGTCCCTGCGCCTCGATACCGTGCTGGCGGCGGTTCTGGGCGGCGGTCACGATTCCGTGGCGCGCGAGGTCATCTTGGATCTTCGCCTGCCGCGCGCACTCAACGCCTTCAGCACGGGCGGCCTGCTGGCGCTGGCCGGCGTGCTCATGCAGGTATTGTTGCGCAATCCTCTGGCCGACCCCTATGTGCTCGGCATATCCGGCGGGGCTGCGGTCGCGGCGCTGGGCGCGATGTTATTGGGCCTGGGCGGTTTGATCGTCGACTGGGCCGCGGGAGCCGGAGCGCTGGGCGCGACCCTCCTGGTGTTCGCGCTCGCCCACGCCCGCGGCGGTTGGACTCCGCAACGGCTGTTGCTGAACGGCGTGGTGGTTGCCGCCGGCTGTACCGCGGTAGTCAGTCTGATGCTCGCCTTGGGCGATGAAACTCGATTGCGCGGCATGCTGTTCTGGATGATGGGCGATTTATCGTTCTCTCCCTTCTCACCCGCGGCGCCGTGCATGTTATTGGCGATCGGTGGACTCGCCATCGCCGGAGCGCGCACCTTGAACGTGCTGGCACGCGGCGAAATCGAATCCCAATCCTTAGGGGTGGCACTGTCGCCGGCACGAATAGCGTTGTTCTGCGCGACCGCCGCGCTGACCGCCACCGCGGTGATCACCGCAGGAGGCATCGGCTTCATTGGCCTCGTTACGCCGCATTTGGTGCGGCTGGTCGCGGGAAGCAATCACCGGATCGTCGTGCCGGCATCGATCCTGCTGGGCGGCACCCTCCTGACCTTGGCCGACACTTTGGCGCGAATCGCCGCATCACCGCGGCAACTACCCGTCGGCGCGCTGACCGCGCTGATCGGGGTGCCTCTGTTTTTGATTCTGATGCGCCGGGAACGGCGCATCAATTCGTAATCGACGCCCCTCTCCGGCCGCCGGCGACGAAGTTATTCCCGCTTGGCCGCTCCCGCGAACAAGTCCAGCACCGATGTGTTCAGTTTCACGGCGATGGCCAGCAGAGTCAGCACGGTGACGTTGTAAGAGCCTCGTTCGAGCCGTCCTACCACATTCGGATGGACTCCCGCCTGACGCGCCAGCGCCTCTTGGCTCAGGTTTCGCTGTTTACGGCGTTCCCGGACTTCTTCACCGAGGCCCCGGAGGATCGCGCTCGTGCGCACGCTCATCGCTCCTCAATCTCGGCCATCAGCGTCGATGCCTTGACACCAAGGACCTTCGCGATCTCGATGAATTCAAGGACGTTGATCTGTCGTTCAGCCGCTTCGAGCTTCCAGACGAATGAATTCGACCTCTTTAGTTTTGCCGCCAGTTGCCGTTGCGTAAGGCCCGCGGCCTTTCGCGTCGCCACAAGGACGGAAATCAGTGCCCGATGTTTCGCGCTCCGCAGTTGTTTCAACGTAGTGCTTCCAAATTGGATGCACAACAGCTAACCGCAAAGTTCGCTTGCCTCCATTTTGGTCGCACAGGTAGGATATCCGTAGCGCGACCAAATTAGAGGCACCGCGCTGAATACGCCGCAGCTCATAGGCTGCCTCTCTTCTGCTGCCGCCACACAGGTAACCGCCCATAGCGTTTGAAACGCCGGAAACATGAACCATGGCATCGCGTCCTGCGCATTTTGATGGCCTGCTGAAGTTCCTGCGGCGCAAGGGGCGATCGCAGGAAGACGCCGAGGACCTGATCCAAGAGGCCATGCTCCGCCTCCATGTCTATGGTCGGGACGTTGCGGTCGCCAATGAACAGGCCTTCTTGCGCCATGCCGTGCATAACCTTGCCGTCGACCAGCATCGTCGCGATCGCCCGGACTTGCGTCGGGAGGTCTCCATCGACGATCTCGATGCCCATAGTCCTCTGATCGCCCCCGAATCCACGCCCGAAGATACTTTGGAAGCCCAGCAACGCCTCAGTCACATCAGGAACGTGCTGGATGCTGTGAGCCTACGGACACGCGAGATATATTTCGCGCATCGCGCCGGCTATAGCTATTCGGAAATCGCCGATCACATGACCATTTCTCACATCACGATCAAACGGCATATTGCTCGCGCGCTGCTGGCCATCATGGAGCACGGCGAAACGGAAGAAAATGGAACCCCGGACCGCACAGCTGAATAAGATGGCCACTCGACGCATTCGCGTCCAAGCCGCTTTGTGGGTCACAGAATTGCACGGTCCGGACCGCAATGCGGCGCTCGAGGAAAGGGTAAGGCGCTGGATAGCCGAGGATCCACGGCACGCCGCGGCTTTCGAATTGGCTACGGACGCTTGGCAACGGAGCGGAAACCTCCCTGCGCATCTTCCGAAGCGCACCCGCCCAAGGGCCTCCGGCAAGGCACTCGCCGGCATGGCAATTCTGTGCGCAGCGATCACAACCGCTGTCTACTTCCTTCGCGACGGCACATTGGTGACGGGGCCTGGGGAGCAAAGAACAGTCGAATTGGGCGACGGCACACAGGTCTCGCTCAACGCCAATAGCCGGGTCATCGTCCAATTTGATGACCGTGTGCGCAAGGTAACCCTGGCGAGCGGCGAAGTGCTCTTCAATGTGGTCAAACATCAGCCCCGGCCGTTCGTCGTCGTCATTGGCGATCAAAAAATCATCGCCACGGGAACCTCGTTCGTCGTTCGCCGAGAGGAGACCACCGGGCCGGCATTTGCGGTGACCCTGGTCGAAGGCCGAGTGGCGATCGAACCGATTTCATGGCCAGACGTGTTGCCGAGCGAGCCGGCGACCGGTTTGAAGTTCCTGAACCCGGGCGAGCGGCTTCGAATCGCAGACAACGCGACCGAAATCAGGGATTCGCCCTCCATCGAAAGAGTGCTCGCTTGGCAACGAGGCCAGTTGATTTTCGAAGACAGCTCCTTGAGCGAGGCTGCGGCGGAATTCAACCGATACGGCTCCAACAAGATAACGATCGATGGTCCCGTTTTGGGGAAGCTGCGCGTCGGGGGCGTATTTAGAATCGGAGATCCGTCTAGTTTTGCGCAAGCCATAGCCAATGCATATCACCTCCGAGTCATCAACAGCGGTAACACAATTGTTCTTACCGACAAGCACACCAACTCGAGGTAAAAAAATACTTCAAATTGGATGATCCCTAGCGACATGCCGATTACGTCTTAAGTATTCGAGAACCGAATTCGGTTCTCGACAATTAGAAATACTTACAACGTACGAGCAAGGGATTTGCCGGGGATTCATCCATGTGTGGACGCGCAGGGATCATTTTGCTTGCGATTTTCGCGGCTGTTCTGTCACTGGGCCCTTCGACATCTCCAGCCAGCGAAACTCCGTCGGCAAGCTCGGAGACCAAATCGCATTTCGATCTGCCCGCAGAGTCGTTGGACAAAGCACTGCGTGATTTTGCAGCTCAAGCGAATTGCAATATTTCCTACGAGCCGGCGATAGTCGCCGGCCTGCAGGCGCCGGCGATCAAAGGGGACTTCCCGGTTAGCCGCGTGCTTGCGCTTTTGCTCGAGGGCACGAGCCTTCGTGCAGTAGGCGTCAATGAAAATACGATTCAAATATTAGAAAAGCCGCGATCCACGTCGCGCGACGCTACCTCAGCCCCGAACGGCCGCTATCCGCACGGCGTCCCCCACACGGGAACCGATGTACCGACTCCAGCCAGGACATCGTCCGACTCTCGAGCAGACGCGTCCAATGGCGACCGGCATGGAATTGAGGATCTCCAGGAAATCACCGTAACCGGCACGCATATCCGAGGAACCAAAGATTCACCGTCTCCGGTCCAGGTCTTCACTCGGGCAGAGATCGATGCAACCGGCATGATCACCGTACAGCAGTTCCTACAAACACTGCCGCAAAACTTCGGCGGCGCGTCGGAAAATACCATCTCGTCAATTGCCGCTAGGAGTCGAACAAATAACACGGTCAATGGCAGTGCACCGAACCTGCGTGGGTTGGGAGCTGAAGCCACCCTCGTACTTATCAACGGGCATCGCGTCGCAGCCGGGAATACCGATGGAAGCTTCGTCGATATTTCAATGATCCCTCTAGCAGCCATCGAACGTATCGAGATAGTCACTGATGGGGCGTCCGCGATCTACGGATCTGACGCCGTAGGTGGCGTCGTCAACATCATCTTGCGGAGCAAATCCGATGGCGCGGAAAGTCGCGCGCTATTCGGATCGGTTGGCACTGGCGCGATGCATAACGTGCAGGCAGCTCAAACCGTCGGAGATGCCTGGACCACCGGTTCGGCAGTATTGAGCTACCAGTATTCCGATCAAACTCCTCTGTCAGCGGGGAGTCGTGACTACCTGCATTCCGTCCTGCTGCCATTCAGCCTGCTTCCCGAGCAAGTACAGCATGCCGCGTTCGCCAACATCGATCAAGAAATCAAGCCCGGCTTCGACGTGCATGGCGACGCGATGTACTCGCACCGTTCAACGAATTCCGTGTTTAGCGACAACGGCGGGACGCTAGGCAGCTACTTCACGGTGATTCCCTCGAAGATAGACACCTATAGCGCCTCGCTGGGATCCACCGTGGCGCTGCCCCAGCAAAGCAAGCTTGCTGTAGTGGCAACCTATTCTGAAAGCGATACGAGTCAGGAATATTTTCAAACGCCGCCGGCCAATGCGCCGTTGGTGTACGCTATCAAGAGCAAATCCGGCCTCGTCTCGCTGGATGTGAACGTCGACGGAGTTTTGGCGGCGGTCCCGGCAGGATCGGTTCACTACGCCGTCGGCGCACAGTATCGGCGGGAATCGTTCGGTAACTCTTACTTCTTTCCGCCGACCGACAATACGTTCTACCCAACGCGAAGCGTGGGAGGCGGTTATCTCGAGCTGCGCATCCCCGTGGTCGGTCGGAGTAGCGTAAGTCACGGAGATCCCATTCTCGAGCTTACGGTAGCTGATCGGGGAGAACACTACAGCGACTTTGGAGCTACCAACAATCCGCAAGTGGGAGTGATTTGGAAGCCCACGCCTGATCTGGCGATTCGCGGTACCTATGGCACTTCATTCAAGGCGCCGACGCTCAATGACCTGAACCCTGTTCCGGATCAGGTGGTCTCTTTTCCCGGTGCGATTTTTAATCCAGCGCCGGGCGGAACACCCAATACTTTAATCGTCACCGGCGGAAATCCGGATCTGAAGCCAGAAAAAGCGACCGTCTGGACGATTGGATTGGATGTCAGACCACAGGAAATTGCGGGCCTTACTGCGAAACTTACTTACTACGATATCGCATTCAAGGATGAAATCACAACTGCCCAATCGAGTGTCAGCGTGCTCGACGCATTTGTCGACGAAGCCATATTGGGTTCCGCGATTGTGCAGCGAAACCCGTCCAATTCGCTCATCCAGCGATTGATATCTTTTCCGACGTACGCGAACCCTTTCAACATTGACCCGACAACAATCGGCGCCATTCTTGATAACCGTACCTTGAATCTGTCCACGGTAAAAACGCGAGGATTGGACTTCGGGGTTGGCTATAAGACAATCCTGTTGGGCAGTTCAATCGACACTGGGGTCGATGGCACTTACATCTTTACATTCGACAACCAGTTTTCGAACAGTGCACCTATCGCGTCGTTCTTGAATACGACATACAACCCCACCGATTTACGGCTCCACGGGCGAGCGATCGTTGCCCTAGGACCGATTACCACTGGTTTTTATTTGAATTTTATGAATGCCTATCGGGACACCAACATGGTGCCCAATGGTCACGTGTCGTCATGGACCACAGCCGATGCCGTTGCAAGTTATGAATTCGGATCGACTGAAGTCCCGTATAGCGGCGTCACTATTGCATTCAGCGTCACAAACTTGACTAACCGTGATCCGCCCTATGTATCCAACCCGAACGGGTACGGAATCACTTACGACGGGGTAAATGCTAACGCCTTGGGCAGATTCTTTTCACTCCGACTGCAGAAGCGCTGGTAATGGGCAACACTGAGCGGACGGCGCTTCGGTCTTTCAATCGCATGCAGCTATTCTGTAGTGCGGCGCTGCTGCTTCTCGCGACGGCACTAGTCATACCAGTAACCTATGGGGCTGCCGGCGGCCAACGGCCGCTGACGGTTGATGACCTATTGAAGCTATCCGACGTTGGCAGGGCCATCGTTCAGCCAGGAAGTGAAACTTTTGTATGGGAACAGTCGCCGCCTTACGACACGCTCACTGACTACGGCGCAGGTTCTACCGGAACCTGGCAGGGCAGTGATTACGAGGTATTCGCTGTCGGACCAAACACGAAAGTGCCGAGAAAACTATTTCGACCGCGCGGCGGAACGACCTACCGACTCGGTGATTTTTCGAGGAATGGACGCTTCTTGACCCTTTTGTCCATGCGCGACGGAAGGGTAAGGCTTGCTGCATATGATTTCCGACTGCATCGACTGAGAGAGTTTGCACTTGCGCCGCGTTTCCACCCTATTCAGCCAGACCCTGACTGGGCATGGCTCGACAATCAGCGCCTCGCAGTGGCGGTGTATCCGGCAGCAGAAGGGCCTTGGCAACTCACGTTTCGCCGGGCCATTGGCAAGCACCTAACCGAAAGTTGGGCAAAAACGTGGAAGGGTAAAGAAGCTTCGGTTGACCGGTATGATAGCTCTGCAAGCGACGCCTTGCGGCAGCTACCAGGGCGGCTGGTGGTCCTTGATTTGGTTTCCGGCCATATTCAGCAACTAGGGTCCGGACAATTCTCGGGACTGCACCCGTCCCCCGACGGTCGCTGGCTGGCGGCAGTCCGACAGTCGCTGCTACCTCAATCGACACTAGAGCAGCCCCACCTCGATTGGACCTACGCTCGATCCACTCTAGCGCTGTTCGCCTTAACCGGACCACCCGGTCCCCGAGAAGTAGCGCCGGAATTAGACGTGCTTCCCCACAGCATCGAATGGAGTCCATCGAGCAAGAACTTCGCCTTTTTCGCATCGCATAGCGAAACGGGCTTGCGAAGCGGTGACTTTTGGATCGTAGATCCAACGAACTCCATGATCAGGGTTGAGCCTCACACGGGTCTCAGTCTCGCCTCGCAACGAGAACGCGGCGGACCCCAATGGCCTGAACGGCCCGTATGGGTCGGGGACTCGCTTGCCGTCTTCGCGCGCCCGACACCCGGTCAGCCTGGCACGCTGGCATTTGAAGACATCAAGAGCAACGGGGTCGTAGATCCGCGAGTGGCAGTGGTCTCGGTACCGCCCCATTGGTTTTTGTTGGCACAAAATTCTACCCCGCGCGATTTGACGCCGGGAATGCAAGACGTATCCTCTTTCCCACTCATCGCCGACAAGTCGTCGTTTGTCGTTTTAGGCGATGGACATGCTTGGCGACTCGATGCATCAGAGCCGCCTGTGCGGCTCTTTCTAGAGTCCGTGCAACGACTCTATCCTCTCGCAGATCAAAATTCTATTTCTCTGGCGCGATCAAATGGTGGAGGTGGGATTGTTTCCGTCGCCGGCGGATCGGGAACGCTCGCCCAGATCGTTCTCAACGATGACTCGCCGGTCTTACGGGTGTTGACCGCGCCACCTGAAACTTCGGTACTTGCGCTATCGAATTCCGGCACACTTCTTTTAAAAATTGGCGCCGGAAAGGGGGCCGGATTGGCTCTTGTGCATGCCGGCAGCACGCCAACCACACTGGGTGAACTCAATCCATCTCTCGATGAGATCGCTGAAACCCGCTGGATCGACTTCAAATATGCCAACGCCGAAGGCTCCAAGAGAGCGCAGCTTTCCGGATGCCTGCTTCTTCCCTCCGACTACCACCCCGGGTACAAATACCCGTTGATCGTGGAGGTGTATCCCGATCGGCCCGGCGGTTGCGCCGCGCCTGAGACACGGCATATACATGCCATGGGTGCGTATCCCACCTCTTACAGCGAACATCTCCTGGCCGCTCGAGGCTTCGTTGTTTATCGACCCGATACTGGGGGCGGGATCAGTCGCACGGTAGAAGGGCCACAGGCCCAGTTGTCTGCGACAGTCGATCGTGGCATTGATGCCGTATTAGCTGCGGGTTATGGCGATTCAACCCGCGTGGGTCTTTTGGGCTACAGCCAGGGCGGCTTCGCCTCTCTTTGGATCGCAACGCAAAGCCGGCGCTATAAAGCGGTTGTGTCGCTTAACGGCTGGTCGGATCTCGTCACCAGTTTTTTTGGAATGAATTGGGCGCAAGAACTCGCCCCGACAGAAATGCCCTCTGGGGGCGATGTAGGCCGCTATGTCAGTTCTGCTGGGTCCAGCTTCAGCATGGGCGGCACACCGTGGCAGCTTCCTCAACGATATATTCAAAATAGCCCGCTTTGGCGCTCGGATACCGTCTCCGCGCCGGTTCTGTTGATACATTCAGATATGGATGTATTTGATGACACGAGCTACAAGGCATTTTTTAGTTCTCTTTACACTCAAAGGAAAGACGCGAGGCTGCTCATCTATCGAGGCGAAGGGCATTCGCCTTCAAGTCCGGCGAATATCAGGCACATGTGGAACAATATCTTCTACTGGTTTGACAACTATCTGAGGATCAAACGTGATTCGGACGGGAAAATGGTTCTCAGTGAATAGGTGTAGTGGCCGGTTTTCTATTCACGTCAGGCGCCACGCGGCGGCGGCCCATTTTTGGGCCCACACTTCGGCCGCGATGCAGGACAAGAAGGGCCACAGTGCTTGGAGATTCATTGGACGATTGGCCGCCAAATAAGGTTCGAGAGATGAGCGTTCAATGATTCTCTCTTGAACCAGAACACCGTCCAGTAACAGGTCACGGATGAATGGTAGGGATTCGCGAATTTTGCTCATAAATGCCGTTGCAATTGATCCTTTATTCTGACGTCGAATAATGGATTCCGGCACGCAATCGCGAAACGCGGCACGTTCCAGCGCGCGATCGATCCCGCCGCGCAGCAAGGTGTAAATAGGAATTCGCAGGCAGAGGTCGAACAGTGGTTGGGAGAATAACGGGTGATGCTCGTCTGCATACCGCAGCCCGGGAACCGGGCGATGCCTGTGAATTAGGGACGCAAGATGACTGATTTGCCATCGCTTGCCGGGCGGGAGATCCGAGGTGTCTTCGGACCAGGGCTGCCAAATGTAGTCAATTAGATTTGCTGGCAAGACTTCTGGGTTCAGAAACGTGACCGCTCTGTCATACTCATCCTCTGGATGCCAGTCGGAACGAAATAGCCCCAAGCGAATCGATTCATGAAGGACGCCCCAGTAGGATGACCTGGACAGACGCACTGCATCGCGAACATGCTTGGAAAAGTCGCCGGTGATCCCGTGAGAAAACGCATAGTCCACAGCCCCAAAGGCGGAACGCGCCTGAAAGAAAAGATGATCCCCACCCTGTCCGTCCCATATCGCGTCAGCTCGCCTTTGAGAAGGAATGACCGCTCTTAGATCGGATTCGATGGCGATCCCGAGATGCGCAACGCTTGGCTTCGCTGCTCTGGGAAGTCGGAACATTCCCTCATCGTACCTAGAATGTTGCGAGTACCCGGGTTGAACTATCAGTTCGACGCCTGCGGCGTCGGCAGCGAGCCGCGCAAATGCCGATTCATTTTCTCCCGCCCCGTCCGATTCCAGGTGCACGCAAGTCACCAGCGGTCGATACGGTGAACTTACGAGACAGCCTAAGATCACCGATGAGTCGAGTCCGCCGGAGAGTTGATGCACGATACGATCGTATTTCGAGGCCCAGAAATCGACGCACGCCTGCGTTACTGTCCTTACTTGGCGGGCCGCGTCTGCAAAATCCTCTACAACGTTTTCCTCAGATATTGCGCGCGGATCCCACAAGGCAAATTGAGTCGCGTGCGCGGCCTTCAGTTCAAGGCATTCGCCAGCCAAGAGTTCTTTTACCTCTTTCAGTGCGCACTCACTCTGCGCCAGCTCGGCGTTATAAATAAAGCCTGCCAGGAATCGCGGATTGATGGAAAGTGCGGGCAAGGGAAGGCAAGAAAGGTCCTCGATATCCGCCGTTACGATGCTGATGTCACCCTGGGCGAGTATGTAACATGGGACCTTGCCAGAACAGTCGCGCAAAACATGGTGCACGGTGCCGTCGCGGTTCGCGAGAAATGCGACGTAGGCACCCCAGTACTTTTCCATCAACTGGCGTCCCCTTGTCCGTACTATCTCCTCGGCACAGAGTTCGTCAATCACAGGACTCCAACTCCGAGGCGACACGTCCAAGTTCTTGGGGAACAATGTGCCAAGTACGGCCCCACGTCTCGAGGGCAACACGATTGCAGCGACCGATCGGCCAGCGGGCGGTGAATGAAATAGCGAAAGCCCCTTACCTTCGTCCAACAATATCCATTCCCTATGGAATTGCCCGAACTGATTTATCAGCCCCTGAGCCGCACTATTAGCATGCGGGTTTTGGGCGTCCCTGAGGAATGCGGCGTACCGGTACAAGGGACGACTCTTGCCGCTCAAATGCTCATAATAGGTTTATATCTACCAACCCGCTCGAGGTCATCATTAAGCACGACGTTGCCTTCCTGGAGCCAGCAATGGGCTTGGAACGGATCTGCAACAACACCGAAGACGACTCGCGGAAAAGCACGATAGCTCGCGAGAAATTCCAGCAGTGCGAGAGAATCGAACAGGCAGAGATAGGGGCGCGGATAGAGAGGGCGCAGATGCCTGAATACCGCTATGAGTCTTGAGGCGTGAGCGAAATTGGGGCCTGCCGCAGACGATTGGACGCAAAGTCGGCGCCGCTCAAGCCTTACCAGGGTACGAAAGAGATCTTTCGCCCGCAACTGCCAGTCGATTTTCGCGCACGCCAGGAAAAAGCGGATGACGCAGAAAAGGGAGAGTTTCACCAGAGCGACGGGTTCGAGCATCTCAATTGCGCTCTCACGCACCGGGCACTCGGACTCTGCAAACGGCTTTCCATCGCTCGGGTTGCTAGTGATGATCCCGTACGACATCAACGATGCGATCAACGTATCCTCCTCAACACCGAATTGCGGAAAATTCTCCGCGGTGTTGCCCTGACCCTGCCACCCGTAAAGTCGACGACCAATTGACATAAGATCGGCGTGCGTGACACATAAGTACTTATCGCGACTCGCGCTCAAAATGATCCAATAGTCCTGCGTGTTGCACACAAAGCAATCCTTTGAAAGAAAATACATTGTTGCGCCTCATGGTCTTACACGGCTGTCCGACAGAAAAGGAGGCACGATGCGCATCGTCGTTTTAGCGCGCACCGTGCCTACAACTATTACTACTCAGCTAGCCGGGGTGGACGCCCGTCGTCGGCTGTATAAAGTTCTCCAATGTGCCACGAAGACCTCTCGTCTCTCCCGAAACCGCACCCAGCTCAATGACCTTACTAGTGCCCATCGCAATCTCCTTCAATCGTGTCGATGTGAGTCCGATCTTTGCTTTTCGCGAAAGCGCTTCTAGATTGAGATGGCAGCGTCGCCAACGCAATACACGCTGCGCGAGACTTTTTATGAGCAATGTTCTTCGAATAGTCACCCAAAAGAACTAATGAGATGAACGAGAGGCGGATGGCCGTTGCCATGAAGTGTAGAGGTTCCACCTCGTACACTGGCACTGTCTGTGCGCATAGCGGCGAATTGCGCCAACATGTGGCATTTCTCAACGCATGGAATAGATCTCCAACCCAATCTGTTCGCCGAGTGCGGCTTGGTCGCGCGAGAGTCGAGTTACCTCGAAATTTGTCCGTAACTATTTGGCCGTCGCACCTGTTCGGCTATACTGAGCGAACGCGTCAGATTCGATGCGACTTGTTCGGTTGCTGGAACCGCATGTTGACCCTAAGGAATGGGGTGTGTAATGCCAAAATTTCGACTTCCCGCGCTCAACTCACTACGAGCGTTTGAGGCCGCCGCGCGGCACCAGAGCATCAAGAAAGCCTGTGACGAACTGCACGTTACCCACGCGGCGGTGAGTAGGCACGTTCAAAAATTGGAGCAGCAATTGAAGAGGGAGCTCTTCGAGCGCCATCACCGGAAACTTGTATTGAACGTTGCTGGAGAAATAATGCTCGCTGCGGTCACCGTGGCCTTTACTCATATTCAGCGAGCGATTACGCAACTGAGCGAAGATCGGGACCCAGACCGGCTCGTCATTTCCGTCGACCCCGACTTTGCCGGTTTATGGCTTGTACCAAGGCTTGCCGAATTCTATGCAATCGTGCCCAGCACTCTGGTGGAGATTATTGCGGAGAAGGGCTTGGGTTCCTTGGACTACTCACGAGTAGATTGCGCCATCCAGTATGCCGAAGCCGGTCTGGACCTTGAAGACGGCGAGGTTCTGTTTAGATCCCGTCTATTCCCGGTCTGCGCTCCAGGTCTCATGCAATTGTTGCCACTGCGTTCGCCGCAGGATCTTCGACGTCATGTGTTGTTGCATGATCGATCGATCGCCGAATGGCAGGAATATCTTCAGAGTTCCTCGGTGACGATCGACGTCAACGTCAACGCCAGATTGGGCGTCATTTTCAGCGAGACCGCCCTGTGCTTGGACGCTGCCGCACGCGGGCAAGGCGTTGCGATCGGTGATGATTATTTAGCGGCAATGCATTTGTCGGAAGGGCGCCTTGTGAGGCCGTTTGATTCCGAATTTCTTTCCAAGAATGCGTACTACTTTATCGCCCCTAAAGCAAATCCGAGACATGCGGCTGTCGACGCATTTCGGAGATGGCTTTTCGAGAGCGTCGATCGTCTACGCAGAGAACAGAGCGCTCTTCACGGAGGCGGCCGCTAACTGCCCGTTCGAGCCCCGATCTAGCGTTATTGAGTGATCGCGGGTCACTCGAAATGCGACTAAACATCGCTTGAGGCGGCGCCGTCGGTCCGGCATGCTCGATTGGGCCAACACGAAATTCGCGCTTCGCTCGCCAAGCACTGTGGGCATTGGAAATCGGCGGGCGGCAACGGACGCAGAAGGAAAAACCATATGTACACTGCACAGGCAGAGATCGACGAAGATACTCCGCACAAACAAGTATTTCGGAAGGCCGAAGCAATTTACGAAGACTGCTTCACTCATCCCGCGATCGCCGCATTGCGGTCGTTCAATCAACACTTTTCGTCCCGATCGCTGACACGATCCGAACTTCTTCTGTTTCTGGCCAGCATGGCGTCTTTCAATCGCCACACGATTGGAGGAATCGCGATCCTCGCGGGACGGCTGTCAGACAAGATTCTGCCTCTTCTACCCAAGGTCGGTCACGAAATCGGCGCCTACGTACTGGACGCGGCGGTCGATGAATATGGCTTGAGGGAGACCATCACTCACGTGGAATTGGCACGGAACTTTGCGGCACATCTGGGGTTCCCAATGGAGGAAATCGAAGCGCGCGAAAATGCGTGCTCGGCGGCGACCGAGCTTGGAGATGCCCTATTTCCCTGGTACCGGGAGAGACCGGTTGCCTTTGCCCTCGGCGTACACACTGCATCAGAGGTCACCAGTGTCGAAGAGTTCGTTCCATGGCACGACATTTTTTTGAAATTTCCTGAGTACCGGTTCTCGCGTGACATGCCGGAGTTTGAGTACATGCGAGCGCACTACGTGCACGAACCGAATCATATCAATAGTGCAAAGCTGTGCATTACACGATACTCGGATGTTCTTCCAGGCGAGCACGCCGCGCTACGGCAGGGTGTGCATGCATATCTAAGGCTATATCGCAGAATGCTTCAGCAATTGGATGCGCGGATTTTTGGATAGCGACGACGCGGCGCGGATATAACCATGCAGCTGGAGTTCTCAGGGGCAACGTCAGATCGGCAAGTGCGGTATCTTGTGAGACCGACTGCGGACCCGTTGGCGCAGGACGCGCCAAATGTGGTCTTCAATCTCACGAGATCACCCAAGAGGATATCGTCGATCTACGTGTACGATAAGAGAGGTACGGAGCTCTTCGAGCGGCAATGCAGTACGCCAGAATATTACTTGCGGCGGGTCGAATCTAAACTACTGAACGCTTACGCCGGTGACATCGTCGGACTCTGTGGATTCTCACCGATTGTCGAACTGGGGGCCGGCACTGCGGAAAAGACGCGCATCTTAATTGCGGAATATGCGAAGCGTGGCGAGCGCTGCGACTACTTTCCAATCGATGTCGATGCGGAAACCCTTTCTGATTCCGTCCAAAGGCTGGCTTCGGCCATTCCGATTCTCTTTGTTAATTGTCTGGGCGCCACGTATCAGGAAGGCCTGCGCGCACTGCCGCCTTGCCCTCGCGCAAGATTGTTCATGTTCTTGGGAAGTTCCCTTGGAAATATGGAGTGGCCGGAAATCGACGAACTGCTATCGCAGCTTTTCGACAACGGCGCGCCGGGAGACTACCTGTTGCTGGGTGCCGATTTGGATAAGGATCCGGCCATCATTGATAGGGCCTATAACGATTCGGCTGGGTATGGTCCGCGTTCGACGCTCAACATGCTCGATCATCTCAACCACCGCTACGGCGGTAATTTCGTCACTGATAATTTCCGGTATCGATCGAAATATGATTCGCGCATGAAGAAGAACGAAGTCCACATCGAGAGCCTCGTGGATCAGACGGTGACGCTTGCTACCCTGGGCTTCACGGTATCATTTGGCGCCGCAGAGTTGATCGATGCGGAGGTCATGTGGAAGTTCGATCCGGACGAACTCGGTGCGGTTTTGGATGGAGCCGGCTTTTCAATGATCCGTCGATGGATTGAGCCCGTCTACCGGTATGGGCTCTTCCTGCTGCGCCACAAGTGATTTGTGTTGCTTCCCCGCCGCCCGATACAGCCATCGATTTTCTCCGTTAACCCACGCTCATTGCGACCGCCAATGTTCCGGGCCTACTCGCGGCGCCGCGATATTCAGTCAGGCCGGTGCCGAGGACGGCGTAGCCTCCCTCACCAAACGATGATGGATCGGAGCTTTCCTTGATTTTGTTCCGCAGCAGGCGCTGTTGCAGCACTAGGGAATCCAAGCCGTCGATCGACTTCCTCACCAGTTCCTGCACAATCTGCGCCACATCAGGGTAGTGCGGTCCGTTGACGGAATCGGTTTCGTATTCCATCGCGATCGCCAAACATCCAAGCACCGATTCGGCTTTGGACAGGTTGCCTCGTTCAGTCTCGATCGCGTCGTGCAACCCTTTAGGAACGGGCACACCGTAGACGTGTTCCGCGGACTGAGCTTTTGCTCGCCGGGACTTCCGCTGAACTCGGGACGCCAATGGCCGCTTAACCATGGTCACACCTCCCTTCAAGGTATTGCATCCAATAAAACGCCATAGAACCCATACAGCATTATAGCTGTATATATAACCAGCTTCATCTTTTTTTGCGTTCGCTTTACCGCTCTGTACGCGATGGCAGCGAAGTTATGACCATTTGAAATTACTGACTATTGTCGCGTCTAGCCCGAACCCACCTGCACGCGATTCCGTCCCAGCGCTTTGGCTCGATACAGCGCCGCATCGGCATCGGCCAATAGTCGATCCGCAACGGCCTTCAAGTCCGTTTCGTGCCGTCCAGGGGCGATCGCCGCTACCCCGACCGATACGGTCAAGCTGCGCTCGATCTGCGTGGTGAGGGCAAATGGCGCCGCTGCGATGACTTCGCGAATGCGTTCGGCCAGTTTCGCTGCCTCGGCCGCGCTTGCGTCCGGCAATAGAATCGCCAGTTCGTCGCCGCCGAAACGCGCCGCAGTGTCCATGCTGCGAATTTGGGTTTCGACGCGTTGCGCAATCTCTTTGAGTGCATTGTCCCCCGCCAGATGTCCGTAGCCGTCGTTGATGCTCTTGAACCGGTCGATGTCGATCATCAGGCAGGCGATGGTTCCGCCGCGCCGTTGCGCGCGCGCCAGATCTTCCTTGAGTCGTTCCTGCAAATAGCGTCGATTGTGCCAACCCGTCAGGAAATCGGTGATCCCTGCGCGCAGCAGGCGCGCGCGATTGACCGCGTTTTCGATGCACACGGCGGCGACCGCGCCCAAGTGCGCGAGAAAATCCGTTCCGTGATGACGCGTGAATCGCGTGGGATCGCGGCTGCCGAAGCACAACGCGCCGGTTGCGCGGTCCTTGCGCGGGAGCGGCACCAGGGCGGCGCTCTTGAGGTTCGACGTGTCCGGAAACAGGAGATGGTGATCGGCTCCTACGAAAGGACCGAGCCACGGCTTGTTCAATACGGCCAATTGCGGGGCGAGGCCGATCAATGAATCGACGAAGAAAATCTGCTTGAATTCCTCGGGCCGATCGCCGCCGGCAATCAATAGGTGCCGAACCTCGTGCTGTGGATCGAGCAGCACGACGCTGACGGCATCGAGCGAATAGGACTCGCGCAAACCATCGACCATGGCGCGCAGCAGCTGCGCCAAGCTGTCGGCCCGCAGCAAAGTCAATTCGCGCGCTTGTGTGCGCTTCAATATGGTTTCGTTGTTGGCGGCCTCCGCGGTCAATTCCTTGAGGCGATTTTTGAGATCTTCGTTCTCCTGAATCAGATCATCCATGTCCGATATCCCCAAGGTCGCTGTCAGCCCGCACGCGCCGCCGCTCGCACATCCAAGTATGCTCGACCGCGATTCATGATGGCTGTGAACTCCGCCGCATTACCCGTCTTCACCGTCGCGACCAGGCGAGCGACCGCCTGCTGCAAGGCCAGCAATGACTCGCCGCCATAGTCGTTCAAGCTCTGAATTTCGAAATACAGTTCGGGACTTTCGGCGGCGACGCGGCTCGCCACCTCCAGCTGCGCATCGAAAGTAGTGCTCGACAGCTTCGCCAACCTGGGCGCCGCCTCGCCGCTGTCGGCCAGCGCGGTGAAAAAGGCGATATTGAGCGCATGCGACAATCCCAACACATAGGCAATCAATCGATCGTGCTCGTCGAGGCCCATGACCACGCGTTCTGCCATCGTCGGCGCAAACAGTTCCTGTGCTTCCTGCAGCGCGTCTTGGTCCCCTAAGTCGATGAAGATCACGTGTCGACCCGACAGCAATTCCGTGTCCGGTCCGAACATGGGGTGCAGCGAGGTCACGCGGCAGCCGGCCTTGACCAGCGCGTCGAGTCCGGCGCGCAGCGGCGTCTTGAGCGAACCTAAGTCGAAGATCAGGCCGCGCGGCACTCGCCGCGCCAAGATCTGGAGCAGGCGCGTCGTGACGCTCAGAGGCGTGGCCAGCACGATCAAGTCGAAGTCCAGGGGATCGTTCTCCCACTCAGCGACGGTATCGAATCCCGGCAGACCTCCCAGGGGATCGGCGATGGCGACACGGAAGCCCTGCGAGGCCAGAAATTCCGCGAACCACCCGCCCATCTTGCCGTGACCACCGATCACCAACGCACGTTTGCCGCTGCCGTGCGCCTGGGCGGCAACCCGCGCCTGCTCCTGCGTGGCCAACGAGGATTGTATCAATTGCCGCAATAGCGATTCGACCAGGTCCGGCGATACGCCCCGCTGTGAAGCGGTATTGCGACCCCGCAATATCACCTCACGCTCGCGTCCGAAGTCGCGGGTCGCGCGTCCGGTGGCGCGCTTGACGGCCGCCACCTGTTCGCTCAAGGCCTGACGGCGCGCGACCAACTCCACCAGCTGGCCGTCGAGATCAGTCAGGGCGGTGCGCAATTCATCGAGATTCATTGAAAGGAGTCCCCTATTCTAACCGTTCCCGTTTTACTGGGCGCCCACGGCTACCGCAAGCGCACGGGCGCGGCTACCATTCTCATATGAGCAGCAGCATAAAGACACACTGGACCGAGACTCTGCCCGACTCCCTGCCGGGGAATCCCCTCATCGTCGTGACACAATGGCTGGCGGAGGCGCGGGCAGATGCCGCCCAGCCCAATCCCAATGCCATGGTGTTGGCCACCGTGGACGATCGCGGCCACCCATCGGCCCGAGTCGTACTCTGCAAAGAGATCAATGCGCCGCTGGGCTACATCGTTTTCTACACCAACTATCGGTCGCGCAAGGGTCGGGAACTCGAGGCCAACCGCAGGGCCGCGGTGGTGTTTCACTGGGATCACCGCCACCGCCAGGTACGCGCCGAAGGCGTGGTGGAACCCCTCTCGGATGCCGAGAACGACGCCTATTTCCGGACCCGGCCCTGGCAGAGCCGGCTCGGCGCCTGGGCGAGCGATCAAAGCCAACCCGTGGAATCCCGCCAGGCGCTCGAGCGCGGCGTAACTGCCATGGCTCGCCGGTTCGGGATTCCCTATGAAGGACCCGGCGCGGCTGAACCCGAGGGTGTCACCGTGGACGTGCCGCGGCCGCCTCATTGGGGCGGATATCGTCTGCGTGCGGACGCTGTGGAACTCTGGGTAGAAGGAGAGTTCCGCATCCACGACCGCGCATTGTGGACGCGAACTTTGCCGGATCGGCCGGGCGCCGGCCCTGCCGTGCCCTCGCCCTGGTCGGTCACGCGTTTGCAGCCTTGAGCGAGGGTGTCATTGGATGACGTCGACACCGTGAAAGATCTTCGCCGCTGAGTCCAGAAAGGCACGAACCTTGGGCGCCAGATGGCTGCGGCTCAAGGTAACGAGTTGCACCGGTAGAGCCTCCGGCTCGAAATCCTGCAGCAACCGCACCAGGGACCCGGCAGCCAATTCATCCGACACCTGATAGGACAGTACGCGCGCAATGCCGCGGCCGGCCTGCGCAGCCTGCAGCTGTGCCTCGACATCGTCGACGAGCAGGCGTGGTGAAAGCCGCACGACTGAGCCTCGCCGTGGCGGACCGAAGCGCCATTCCCGCGCGGGCGAGCGTGCCATGCCGAAGATCGTGTCGTGCGTCGCTAGATCCGCCGGTGTTCGAGGCACGCCGCGCCGTGCGAGATACGCTGGGCTCGCTACGACGACGCGCCGTACGCTGCCGACTTGCCGCGCAATCAAGCTCGAATCCGCGAGCGGACCGATGCGTACCGCGAGATCGAGTCCCTCCTCGATGAGATCCAGATTCCGATCGTTCAGCGAGAGTTCGACGCACATGTCGGGGTACTCGTTGAGGAACGCCGACACGATGGGCACCACATGGCGGCGGCCGAACTGTACCGGCGCAGTGATACGCAGCACGCCGCGAATCGGCGCCTGCGAGGCGCCGACCAGCATCTCCTCGTAGTCGGCAAGCCATGCGCGCGCCCGTTCAGCCAGCGCGCTGCCGGCTTCGGTCGGCGCCAGCCGCCGAGTGGTGCGATCAACCAGGCGCAGGCCGATGCGATCCTCCAGGGAACTGAGCGCGCGCGTGATGGCGGGCGGCGATCGCCGCAGACGCCGGGCGGCACTGACCAGACTGCCGGCTTCAACGATTGCCACGAAGATGGTCAATTCATCCAGGCGGTCCATCGATTATTCCTATTTATGGAATTCTGACTTTCAAGATAGCCAGATTTAATACGATAGCTGCAATAGTAGACTGCGCCGGGCGAATCGCAAACAACCGAGGAGTAACCGCCATGCCGACCCCCGAAATCACTCTTCACGGGACAGAATTGTCGGGGCACTGCCACCGCGTCGAACTCATGTTGCGGATGCTCGGCCTGCCTTTTCGGTACGTAGCGGCCCCGGCCGCGGTCCGCAGTTCACCGGAATTCCTCGTGCTGAATCCGCTCCGCCAGATCCCCGTGTTGCAGGATGGCGATGTCACGCTCGCGGACAGCAACGCCATTCTGGTCTACCTCGCCAAACGCTATGCGCCGGGCAGCCAATGGCTTCCGGAAGAGCCGGTCGCCGCCGCGCACGTGCAGCGCTGGTTGTCCATCGCCGCGGGACAAGTGATGTATGGGCCGGCGACTGCGCGCATGGTCGCCTTGTGGAGCTTTCCCGGCGATCTTGCGCGCGCGAAACAGATCGCCGCAGCGCTCCTCCGCTTCATGAACGATCATCTGAGCACCCGGAGTTTTCTCGCCGCGGACCACGCAACCATCGCCGACCTGGCTTGTTATTCCTATGTCGCGCACGCGCCCGAGGGCGGCATTCCGCTCGGCGAACATGCGTCGGTGCTCGCCTGGCTCCGCCGTGTCGAAGCATTGGCGCATTTCAAGGCCATCCCGCCGTCGCCTACACCTGCGTCAACGTGAGGCGGCCATGGACGGCCCGCCCTTCAATCCCGATGAGTTGGCCGCACAGGTATTGGCCGGCGGCGGGCCCCGTGGCAGCGGTATCCGGGATCTCATGCCTGAGCAGCACCGGCACTTCTTCGCTCAGCTACCCTATGTATTCCTCGCTACAGTCGACGCAGCCGGTTGGCCGCTGGCGACCCTGCTGACAGGGCATCCGGGCTTTGTACAGTCCCCGGATCCGGCCACGCTGCATATCGCAGTCCTGCCGGATGCGGGTGATCCCGCGGCCAAGGCCCTCGCGGCGGATCGGGACATCGGCATTCTAGGCATCGATTTCTCGATGCGAAGGCGCAACCGCGCCAATGGCCGCATACAGAGTCTCGAGCCAGGCGGCATCATCGTCGCCGTCAACCAGAGCTTCGGCAATTGTCCGCAATACATTCAGCAGCGGGTCGTCGCCTCTTCTCGAGTCGAACCGGCCGAAGGCGTTCCGACTCCGGTCGAATCCTTCGATCATCTGGATGAAGCGGCGCAAGCCGCCATCGAACGGACCGACACGTTCTTCGTCGCCAGCCGCTCTCGCGCCGGCAGAGGTGCCGCCTATGGCGCCGACATCTCGCATCGCGGCGGCCGGCCGGGTTTCGTCCGCGTCGACGGCGACGCATTGACGATTCCCGATTTTCGCGGCAACCGCTATTTCAACACGCTCGGCAATCTGGTCGCTGAACCGCGCGCCTCGTTGCTGTTCGTCGATTTCGAGACCGGCGACCTGCTGCAACTTCAGGGCAGCGCCCAAGTTGATTGGACGGCCAGCTCGGCGGAGCAGCTTGCAGGCGCCGAGCGCCTGTGGCGTTTCCATGTCGCGCGCGGCTGGCGGCGCAAGGCGGCCTCGCCGCTGCGATGGGTCTTCGTGGAATATGCCCGTACGACACTACAAACAGGCCTTTGGCATGCACCATAAATCAGCAAATATTCGCCCCCGCCTGCCGGTTTTGCCCGCGCAGGGGCAGTGCCACTCAAGGCTCTTTGACCGCCGTCACCGGGTAACCCGCCTCGCGCCACGCCTTCATGCCACCGTCCAGGGCCACCGCCCCGCGAAATCCCATCTGGCGAAGCGTGGCGGTCGCCAGCGTCGATACCCGACCAAACTCGCAGCAGACGAGGATCCTCTTGGTGGGGTCGGTCAGCTCCTGATTGACGCGCAACTCCAACTGCCCGCGCGGCAACAGCCGTGCCCCCTGAATGTGGCCCTCCTCATAGGCTTCGCGTTCGCGTACGTCGAGCACGATCAGGTCGCTCATCCGGGACGCGAGACACGCATTCAGTTCGCCCAGTGACATGAACGGCACCATCGCCGCCGCTTCGGACAGCATCTGAGCCACAGTCTTACCGCCGGTCATATTGGTGCGCAACGCCTCGGTGATATGCGTGGGCATCGTGAGATTCAAGCTCTGCATCATCTCGATGAAGGCGCCACGATCGCTTTTCTGCAGCCGCGGATTCTCGGCGAGCTCCTGGCCGATGGTCGAGTGAGAACGGCCCTTGTATTCGTGCGCCGGAAAGACTTTGAGAGACGGATCAAGCCTCAGCACTCCCTCAAACAGACTCTCATAGAGGGCTCCCGCGTCACCGCTCGGCAGGTCGGTGCGCCCTGTTCCACCGATGAGCAGCGTATCCCCGGTGAACACGCGGTCCTCCACGCGCAGGCACATGGAATCGCGCGTGTGGCCGGGAGTGTGCAGCGCCTGCAAGCGCAGCCTTCCGACAACCAGGAGCTCACCACCCTGCAGGCGCAGGTCGACGAATGGGGCTGGGCTCGCGCTATGCATCACCACCGGCACCCCGAGTTGGCGCGCGAGCTGCTGGGTTGCGGAGAAATGATCCGCATGCGTGTGCGTATCGACCAGATATCGGATGCGCAGACCGTCCCGTGCGGCCAGTGCGGTATAGCGGTCGATCTGGCCAAGCTCCGGGTCGATCAGCGCGGCGGCACAAGTGTCCTCGCAGCCGATCAGATAGGATCGGCAGCCGCCGGTTGAAACTGTTTCGAATAGCATTGGACGCCCCCCTGGCCCTATCCAGAATGAACTCTGGAGAGCAGGATATTACTCGGGTCCGCGCCGTTTAGATCGGCACCGATCATGAGTGGACCCGTAGGCATCGCTATTGTGTATTTGCGCGGACAGACACCAGCTCCGACAGCGCGTCCGCCAGCCGTACCAAATCACTCTCGTCGTTGTATATGTGAGGCGAGACGCGCACGGCGCTGCCACGCACGGCCACGTGGATCTGGCGTTGAGCGAGGTGCCGGCGGCACGTCTCCGGGTTCATGCCGTCCGGCAACCTCACGCCAAAGAGGTTTGCGCATCGTTCGCCCTCGTCCGCTACTTCGAAGCCAAGGGAGCGCAGCCGATCGACCGATCCTCGCTCAATGTTCAGCAAGTATTCGCGAATACGGCCTGGCTGCCAGTCGATCAGCAAGCGGCATGCCGCCTCCAGCATGGCGATCAGTATTGGGTTGGCGCGCAGACTCGTGTCGAAGCGCCGCATCCCCTGCGCGTAACGATCTTCATAGTCGACCAGGCGTGCGAAGTTCTCGCTGCCCGATCGCATCAACCAGCTCTCCTCCAGTGGACTGGCGTCGAGGAAACGGTCGCTGAAGACCGCGAAGCCAAGCCCGTAGTTCGACAGCATCGACTTGTAGCTGTGCACCACCAGGGCATCGGGCCGCAGTCGCTGAACATCGAATGGCATCGCTCCTACCGTTTGGGTGCCATCGACGACGAATGCGGCACCCACTTCTCTGCAACGCGTCCCGATACGGTCGAGATCGAAGAGCGTCCCGTCCGTCCAATGTGCAGGCTCGACGGCAACGAGCGCGGTGTTCGAGTCGATCGCACGCACAACGGCGTTGTTCCATAGCGCCCCTCGACTCTCGCCGGTCGACTGAGAAGACCACGGAGCCGCAGGAGCATGCACCGTGCGCATGTCGACACCATGGCTTCGCCAGTTCCGCCACGCGTAAACATTGCTGGGAAACATGTCGCCGAGCATGACGACGTTCTGACCCGCCTTTGGGTGGAGATTCCTGGCGACGATGGCCGTGGCGTATGCCACCGTTGGGACAAACGCGACACGTTCCGGGTCCGCGTGAACGAGTTGTGCGCACAATATTCGCACCCGTTCGGCAGGGTCAAAGAAGTCCTGCGCCGTCAGTCCAATGGGTGAGGCACGGGCGGCGAGCGCTGCCACGCCCGCCTGCTCCACGGGCCGCGGCAGCGGGCCCATGAACGCGCTGTTCAGGTAGCAGTGACTGTCGGGAATCGAGAACAGGTCTCGCTGGCAAACCAAGGGTACGGATGTCGTTGGCATGAGTTGACCGTGAGTTGTATCGGTATTCGCGCTATGAACGCCATCGGTCCACACTTCAGCCAAGCAGGCCGGGCAGACGCCTAGCCGACCAGCTGGTTGCCGCGTCATACCCATACGCCAGCTGTAAACAAGCTACTTCCGCATGAATCGGCCCCACGATTTGAATGCCGATCGGCAACCCTCCATGACTGAATCCCGCGGGGGCGGCAAGCGCGGGGCAGCCGCTCATGGTGATCGGAAGCACCCCCTTCATCCACTCGTGATAGGTCTCCATCTTTTTGCCCGCGATTTCGTGCGGCCAATGGAGATTGACGTCGAACGGAAACAACTGCGCGGTTGGAACTATGAAGTAATCGTACTTCTCGAAAAACCGCCGCACTGCTTGATACCATGCGGTCCGTACGTCGGACGCTGCGGAAATATCGAAGGCGGTGAGCTTGAGGCCGCTCTCAACCTCGAATATTGCCTCTGGTTTCAGCAGGGCGCGCCTTGCCGGATCGTTGTAGTAAGCAAGCAGGCTTCCGCCGGATTGCCAGGCACGCAGCTTCAACCATGCTCGCCAGACGGCATCGATCGAATACTCTGGTTGGGCTTCTTCTATGGTGCAGCCCATCGACTCGAATACTTTCAAGGCGCTCCTGCAAACGTCCAGCACCCCGGGTTCAAACGGCAGATAGCCTTTAAAGTCTCCCGACCAGGCAATCCGCTTCCCTTTGAGATCGGATTCCAAGCGCCGTTGAAATGCGCTTCCGTCACCCATCGTGGATAACGGCGCCCGAGCGTCGTAACCTGCTTGGACAGAAAGGAGCATCGCCAGGTCCGAGACGTTGCGCGCCATCGGGCCTACGACGCTCATGGATGGAAACCAGCCGTCCAGCGCGCTGGTTGGCACCAGTCCCACGCTGGTACGAAAGCCGAATACATTATTCCAGCCGGCCGGATTGCGAAGGCTGCCGCCGAAGTCGCTGCCATCCGCGACCGGCAGCATGCGCAGGGCGAGAGAGACGGCTGCACCACCGCTGCTGCCGCCGGCCGAGCGGGATTGATCGTATGCGTTGCGTGTGGGCCCGTAGACCGGGTTGTAAGTATGCGAACCCAGCCCGAATTCCGGAGTATTCGTCTTGCCGATAAAAATGGCGCCGGCTTTTCTGAGGCGCTCCACCATGATGCCGTCCGCATCCGGCACGAAGTCCTTGTAGATCGGCGAGCCCATCGTCATGCGGATGCCTTTGACGGGCATCAAGTCCTTGACGGCCAGCGGGAAGCCATGCAGGGGCCCCTTCAACTCGCCGCGTGCGACTTGCCTGTCTCGCTCTTCGGACTGAGCAAGCAACGGCGCTCGATCTTGCATAGCCACGATGGCGTTGACCCGCGGATTCAGCTTCTCAATGTGATCGAGGTACGCGGTCATCACCTCGACGCAAGAAACCTTCCGAGCCCGGATGACATCGGCAAGTGTCACCGCGTCCAGCATCACTATGCTGGACGGTTGGACCGCGGCGGGGGCAGCCTGCACCAGCGATGGCGCAGCTGCGCTTGCGGCCACGCCTGTCGCCAGGCCTAGAAGCGCTCGACGATCAAGATTGGGATCGTCTGAATCTGTGGTCGTCGGTGGCACGAGCATTCCCCAGCCCGAGGGCCCGAAGTTTATTTTCGATGCGTGACATAGGTTCCTGTCTGAGAAGTCGGATCCTACTACGGATTCCGCGCTGTAGCGGATCAATGTGCGAGGTGGTGGACCATTGGGCCGCGCACCCTCTGTGAAGTTAAAGGTGACTTCGGCCTTAACCTCGGTAGAATGCACATCGCAAAAACTGATTTCGGCTCGAGCGTCCAGCGCATCCGCGCTGTGGAGGCAACATGGTCTCGCCCCGTATCTCTCTGATCGTTCTTGTTCTCATCATCGGGCTTGGAAACTCGGTGGGAGTGCTCGCCGCCGACGCGCCCGCCGCACAACAAACGCCGTTGCCGGTGGCATTGGTGGATGCGTTGAACAAACTCTCCAACGGACCGCACCAGGGCTTCCGTGCCAATCATGCAAAGGGTGTGATGGTCGAAGGAACGTTTACGCCCAGCCCGTCCGCCGCGTCTTTCAGCAAAGCGCCTCATTTCGCGAAGAGCGTACCGGTCTTGGTGCGGTTCTCCGACACCACCGGGGTCCCGACACTGCCCGACGCGGATCCCAACGCCAGCCCGCACGGAATCGCAATTCGATTCACGCTGCCGGACGGTAGCAGTACGGACATCGTGAGCATTTCGGCCAACGCGTTTCCCGTCGCCACGCCGGAGGACTTCCTGGCGTTCTTGCAAGCTGCCGGGCAGAGCGGACCCGACGCGCCGAAACCCACGCCCATCGAGAAGTTTCTAAGCACTCATCCAGCGGCGGTGAAATTCGTCAGCACGCCGAGGCCCCCGCCGGTGAGTTTCGGAACACTGGCTTTCTACGGAGTCAATGCGCTCAAATTCACCAACGCCAACGGGGTGAGCCACTACGCGCGCTACCAGATCATTCCGGTGGCCGGCGAACATGCACTGAGCGACGCGGAAGCGAAAAAGGCCGATCCCAATTACTTGATGGATGAGTTACCCAAGCGCATTGCCCAGGGGCCCGTCAAATTTCGGTTGTTGGCGCAAGTAGCCAATGAGGGCGACCCCGTCAACGACGGGACGGCGGTGTGGCCGGACGATCGCAAACTAGTCTCGCTGGGCACGATCAGCTTGACGAAAACGGTTAAAGATCAGGTGACGGCTCAGAAATTGATCATGTTCAGCCCATTGAATCTGCAATCCGGCATCGAACCTTCAGCCGATCCGGTGTTGCTCGCGCGCCCGGCGGCCTACGGCGTGAGCTTCAGCCAGCGCATTCGTTGAACAAAATGCTGCCGTTGCCAACCGTAGCCGGCCGCTGGTCGTCGTTAGGTGCTGCGCTTTGGGGCCTGCGATGTGGGCCAGGGGTGCTCGGACTTACCGTTGAAGATCGCCTCCGGATCGGCACGCTTGAGAGTCCAGTCACCGTTTGCGATCTCGGCCTCAAGCTGACCCGGTGCCCAGCCGGCGTGGCCGACGAAGATCCGCAGACCGTCCATGGGCTTGTCGCGGCCGAGCAGCTGGAGCAGCAGCTTCCGGTCCGCGCTCAAGTAGACGCCGTCACAAGTCTGGATCGCAAGCTCGGGCGGCGTGGTGGCGCGAAACAGGAACCACACGGACCCGAATTCAACGGGTCCGCCGAAGTACACCTTGTCGCGCACCTGCGCGAGGCGCTTGAGATTCGGAAAGAGACGCGAGACAGGAATCCGCGTCGGCCTGTTGATGATGATGCCGACCGGAGCGGGAGCGAGGTTGTTCATCACGAGCAGAACCGAGTCCGCGAAATCGGAATCGTGCAGGTCCTCTCCCGCGATGAGGAGGATTGCCCTTAGAGGCTTCTCGTCGGCGGCGCATGTTGGCCACGACGACCCGGAAAGAAGTAGGAGAGCGCAGAGTGCTCCTGTCACGAAACGCTTTAGGCAGAAACCGTTTCTCACTGGCGAGGCTCGCCTCCGCGTTATCGCACGGCGTTCGACCGGTCTCAGAGAATTTTACGCCATCGACGCTACCGGTGGGCGTCCGACAATTTACGCGCGCCAATGTTCTTATCTGCCGGCGACGGCCCGGGCATCGGTCCCTGAATCGAACGGACTCCGCTCAGGTTGGGCGCCCTTCAAGACGTTTCAGAATGCGTTCGAAGCGGGGTTCCGCGCGCAACGAATCGAAAGCGGGGTCCACGCCGAGGAAGTTGATCGGTTGTGCACGCTGATCAATTGCTCGCTCGAGCCAATCGAGAGTATCAGCGGTCATGCCGAGGGCCGCGTAAACCGTTGCGACATCAAATGCCGAGACGTATCGGCCCTTTGGTGGGTCCAACAGCCGTTCCAACTCCGCCGTGGCATTGGCCGTCCGGCCCGCAAGCGCCAATGCTGCAGGCAGATCCGCGGCACTGCCAATCGTGGTGCTGGATCGGCTTCGGAATTCCCGAATCGCGCGATCAAACTGCCCAAGGCGCAGCCAAGCCCGCCCGAGAAGACTGCGTGCGTGATCGAAGCCGGTATCCATGGCGAGGGTGGTTTCAAGCTGCACCACCGCCTCCTCATACCGTCGCGAGTAGTAATGAATCATGCCGATGTTGGCATTGAAATTCAGCGCGAGGGGTTCGAGCGCCTGGGCGCGTCGTATGGAGACGAGGGCGTCGTCGAGCTGGCCACGCGCAATCAGCAGCAAACCCATGTAATGATGCGCCATAGCGGAATGGAGATTGATCTCGAGTGCACGCAGTAAGGACTTTTCGGCGGCGTACAGATCGAGATCGTAGACCATGCGAATGTGCCCGAGCTCGGCATGAGCCTCGGCCAGCTCCGGATCGAGAGCCAGTGCCCGAGTGACCGCCGCAAGCGCCTTCGGAAAAATATCGTGCGGCGTGCCGCCACCAAAAACAGCGAAGACGGCATAACAGTCCGCCAGGCAGGCGTGAGCCAGCGCAAACGCGGGATCACGCGCCACCGAAAGTTCCAGGTAGCCGAGCGCCTTCTCGAGACTGTCACAACTCGGCCGCGTGAGGCCCGACCAGCCGGTAATGTAGAGCTGGTAGGCCTGTGCGTTGTCGGTCGGGTGCCGGCGGAGCCGATGCCGGTCGTCGGTGGTGAGTTCCTCCACCAGCGCGGCCGCGGCACGTTCCGCAATGGCATCCTGGATGGCAAAGATATCCGAGAAGTCCTGGTCGAACCGAGCAGCCCACAGCTGACGGCCACTATCCACATCGATGAGCCGCACGGACACCCGAACTTGTTCACCACTCCTCTGAATAGAACCGTCCAGGACGCAGTCAACCCCCAACTCCTTTCCCGCCGCGATCGGATCCTGGTCAGGTGCGCCGTAGCGACGAACGGAACTGAGAGGGCTGATTATTAGATTGCGCAAGCCGCCGATACGCATGATCAACGCGTCGGTCATGCCCAGTTCGAGGGACGCGGGACCGTCCTCCTTGGAGAGCGGTTTGAACGGTAATACGGCCAAAGAACGCACGGTAACGCCCGATCGGCGTATTGCACCCCTAGGCGTATCGGGCTTTCTTGAAGCGGGTCGTTCGGGGGCCACGACCTGGACGTCCGCGATGAACCGATAGCCGCGCCCAGGGGCTGTCACAATGAACTGATGGTCCGACGGATCCTCGCCGAGCGCACGCCGCAGCGCTGATATGCATTGACTCAGGCTGTTTTCCTCGACGTGCACATTCGGCCAAACCGCCCTGATTAATGCCGCTTTCTCCACGACCTCGCCCGCTCGCTCCACCAGGTACAGCAGTAGGTCGATGGATTTTGTCGGCAGCGCAACGGTGCTGCCGTCGCTGCGTGAAAGCAGCAGTCGCCGCCGCCCATCGAGATAAAAGCCGCCGAACTGAAAATTGACAGGGGGGGACTGGGGGTGGATCACAAGTACTCAGAAGGATTCAGAGCATCTCATATGATGATCACGTTAGTTTGCACCCATCGGCGGCGGATTGCCGGAAAGATAAGAGTATGGAGAGAGGAAAGTCATGAACACACCAAAAAGCGTGAAGCGGCCATCTAGCATGACATTTTGTACGCTGATCGTTGCGGGGTTCGTCGGCGGAATTTCGCTGGCGCAAGCCGACGCCATAGCAGATCAAAACGTCGAAACGGCGAGAGTTCGCCGGGGGTTTGAGATCGCGCCGGTTCCCTTGAACCTGAGGCAGAAGGACCGGACTCTGGTTGGCCTTGGCAGCTACCTCGTTAACGCGGTCGGGGATTGCAACGGCTGCCACTCGGCCGGCCCCGCCACCGAGTACGCCGCGGGCGGTAATCCCTACTTCAAGGGCAACCCACCACAGGTCGTCAATCAGGCTACCTACTTGGGGGGCGGAAGAGATTTTGGCCCGTTGGTACCGGGGCTGACGCCGAACATTGTTTCGCGAAATTTGACGCCCGACAGAACCGGACGACCCGCCGGCGGGCGCACTCTTGCAGAGCTCAGCCAAATCATACGAACCGGCGCCGATCTGGATCACTTGCATCCGAACTGTTCTAATACGGCGACGATCAATTGCTTTCCGGGGATACTCCCGTTCAACGGCGATTTATTGCAAATCATGCCTTGGCCCGTGTACCAAAACATGACCGACCGCGAGATACGCGCCATCTATGAATATCTTGGCGCAATTCCGTGCGTGGCCGGGCCTGACACAGGCGTATTGCACAATGACTGCACCTGAAGTCCCTGCCTGTTTCGGCGAGTCCTGAGGGTAGAGTCGGAAGGCCCGGCCGGGGCCCCGGATCACTGAAGCCATAGCCGGCTCGGTCGAAGGCGCAGACGCGCGTTTTTGCGCTTCGATCCCTCCAGGCACCAAATTGGGAAGCCGAGGTGAAAGTGCGCACGGGAGCGCACTTCTGAGCAGAACAACCCGCGAATCGACCTCTTGTTCGGCAAAATGGCTTGCACGAATATGCGCCTTACATTAAAGTAAGGAATGTACCATAGGATCGTTTATGACAACAGCAACTCTTACCAGCAAAGGTCAGATCACGATTCCTGCCGAGGTACGCGAGGCTCTCGGCGTGGAGTCTGGCGATCGTGTCGAATTCGTTGAGGTAGCCCCTGGGCGCTACGAGTTCATAGCTGCAACCCAGTCAGTAACAGCTTTGAAAGGAATGTTTGGCAAGCCCCGTAAGGCGGTATCGATTTCGGATATGAATGCGGCGATTGCCCGTCGTGGTGCATCCGCCAAATGATTGGGTTGGACACCAACGTGCTGGTTCGGTACATCATGCAGGACGACCTCAAGCAGTCCCCGCTGGCCACTCGACTCATCGAGTCGCGTTCCGTCGAATCCCGTGGCTTCGTACCGCTAGTCTCAGTCGTGGAGCTTTTTTGGGTTATGTCGTCCGCCTACGAACTCGACCGAGGTCAGCTTATCGCGGCACTCGAGGGCCTGCTTCGCACGAAGGAATTGGTCGTCGAGCGGGCAGAAATCGTCTGGAAGGCGCTCCGCATCTTTCAAACCGCAAACGTGGACTTTGCCGACTGCCTGATTGAGCGCTCGGCGGCGGCGGCGGGATGTGAAAAAACGATGACCTTTGATCGAGGCGCTGCGAAGAGCGCCGGCATGACTTTGCTAGCCTAACCGACATCTGAACGTCGAGAATCGACCCAAACGCGCCGGTGGTGAACGGCAGGTCCCGGGCAATCCAATCAGGCTTTGGGCTGCTTACCCGAGAATATATCGCTTTTACGTCCTCGCATGAGCGCAATGTGAACAATGGACACACAAGACGAACCGTTAGCAGAGCATTTCGAACGACCTGTGTCTGAGTCCTCAGCGAAAATGACCCTGCCGCTCACGTATAACATTGTGCGCCTGTTCAAGCTCATTCATTTAAGCGCCATCGAGAGGGCCCGCATGATCTATGCCTAAGAATAAGACGCTAAAGGTTGTTGCTGGCATCGCTGCTTCGTTCACTGGTCTCGTTGGCACGATTATCTTTCTGTTGGAAAAGAAAATAATCAGCTTCGAGATGGCAATCCTAATGCTTGTTGCGTTGTTGGCAATGTATGTCGGATTCGGAATTCTGATTGCTGTCTATCGCTTAATGAGTAAGTTGGAATGAGCGCCTTACCGGCACGGCGAGACCGAACTGAAGACCTGCGCCGGCAACCTGGTGATTTTGCGTGGCGATGAGATGGCCGAACTGCCGACCGATGCGGTCAACTCCCGGTATCGACCCCTTCCTGACGCTCACGAGCAGCAGCTGTGGGGGAGTCTTGCACGAGGTGTTGAAGGGTATGATCGGGCCTCCAAATCAAAGCGTCAGTGGACATTTGAATTCAAATGAACAAGTCGGGGACAGTTCTTGGGATCATTTTCTTTGCCTCAACTGTGCTTGGACTGTGTGGTTGCAGCGGCTTGCCGAATAGCAGCAGTCATACGAACCCCGTTGTGGGAGCGTGGCTTGTAAAGGATCCCAATGCGCCGTTTCCCTACCACATGTATGTCTTCAATGGCGACGGTACCATGCAGCAGGCGAACCCCGATGCGGGCGACCCGCGTACCAGTGATAGCGACGGGAAGGGCATTTGGGCCACGAACGGCGATCGAATCAAAGGTAAGTGGGTGGAGGTCTTAGCGGACCGCACCACGCATCAATTCGCCGGACGCCTTGAGATTTCCTATGACATTAGGGTAAGCGGCGATATCTATACCGGCACCGAGACCGTGCGCGCGTACGACGCCACCGGCAACTTGACCGCTGGCCCCGCCACCCCCGCTCAATTTGAAGGCAAGCGCGTCACATTTCCGTGAGGCGCGTGGCTACACCGGCCAACTCACTTCGCGCAACCGAATGCCACCGAAATCGCGCCCTTTAGGTCTCCTTGTGTTCTCCAGTTGAAGTGCCAGTATTCGCCGATTGATTCAAGAGTGGCCCCGAGACGTCAGATTGTCAGCTGATCTGGGCGCGAAGCCGCGATGTTTTATCGGTCGCAACCTTTTATGTTGTCGGGCCGCTACAATTATCTATGCCCAAGCACTCCGTCGATTTCGATACCGTACGAAAATTGGCACATGGGATGGGTGCTGTGGAAGAGTGCACGGTACACGGGGCGCCGTCCCTCAAAGTTCGCGGCAAGCTGTTGGCATGCATTCCCGTTCACAAGTCCGCCGAGCCAGGTTCATTGGTAGTTCGAATCGATACCAAGCAGCGTGCGAAGCTGATTGCCTCGGCGTCGGATGTCTACTACGTTACCGATCACTACGTGAACTATCCGACTGTGCTCGTACGACTGTCTCACATTCAACCCGGCGCACTGGAGGAACTGATTAGGATCGCTTGGTCCTTCGCACATTTAGAACGGCGCGGTGGCAAGCGCACCGCTCGCAAGCAAGGCGCCTCGCGCCGTGGACGCACCAAGCCAGTGTGACAGTGAAATTCATCGGTAGGAGGAGTGCGCTGCGCCTGGGCACGCCGCCATTTGGCGTTAGTCGGCCCGCGTAAGCTGCACGACGCCTGACCAGCGCGCTTTGCCCAGCTTTCTGGGATTGGGCTCTGGGAGTAGCGCGACTGGTTTTAGAAACCATGGCAAGCGCCGGAATCGCACGGCGGCGTGAAAAATCGAGTGCACCTGTGCGACGCGCCAGCCGAGTGCTTCAAAAAAGGCGACACCACTCGGCGGGGCAAATTTCAGCGGCGCGTTCACGAGATGTGTGCCCATGCCCTTACGCATCACCGCCGGACGCCAATGGCCGCTATCCGGCGGCAGAAATGCAAGTAACCGAGGCCTCAAGACAGCGGCGCGGCTAATGTCCATCGACTCTCTGACTCAGCGATTATTCCAAGGGAAACCGGTAGCTAGCGTCATCTGCTGATTGATCGGAAACCGCCGCGGAAAAAACCCTGTGCTATGCGACTCGCCTGATTGGATCGCGGTTAGCGCGGTATCCAGATCGCGTAGATCGGCCATGGTCAGCCAGGGCGCTGACGTACGCTCGCCGACGCGACAGCAGTGCGCAGTCCAGATTTTTGTATCGGCGGGCAGGGTCGCGAGTAGTTTTCGCGTCGTCGCCCGATATTCCGCGAGGCTCGCTCCCGGCAGGAACGCATAGAGCGTCGTGGGGTAGATGAAATCCCCTGCAAAGAGCTGATGCGTCGCCGCATCATACAGAGCAGCTGAGCTATGCGTGTGGCCTGGCACATGCAGGATCTGCAGCACGCGCCCGCCGAGATCAATCGTTGTGCCGGGCTTGACCCACTCGGTCACGCTGAACGTGGGTGGCATCAGTCCATCGACCATGCCGAGGTAGTCATAGCGGCTGGGGGTCAATTTGCCATTCGTCACATCAGCGCGCGTGTCGGACAGATCGATCATCGCGACCGACTTGAAAGGTGCGATGCCACCGGTATGATCGAAATGCAGATGCGATGGCATCACGGTCACCGGCAGGTGCGTGAGGCTCGTGACGACACCCGTGATGTCGCGTGTGCCCGAGCCGGCATCGAACAGCAGCGCCCGCCCTTCACCAACAATGAGATACGCATAGTTGACCTGGTAGTAACGTGGCTCGCCGAGCGCGTGCGTATTCGCGTCGATGTCTTGCACGGCCCAATAGTCATCCACCATGTGCCCCTCGCCGAGGTCCGGCTTCGCCGGATCGATGATCGCGTGGGGTTCCAGCGAGGCCGACAGTTCGGCGAAGAGGTATGGGGCAAAGAGCAGGGCGAGGCCCACCAGAACGACCACAAAAGCCGCCGCCCAGACCGCGCTCTTTGCCAGCCGACGCGCTATGCTCACCGCCCGCCCCCATTAACGCCGCTCTGCAGCCACGCGCGGACGCTACGCGCGTTCTCAAGACGGTATTGTCCGCGCACGCGGTCGCCGACGCCGATCACGGTCGCGACGAGTACGAGAAAGAGCCGGTAGCCGACCCGAAGACGCAGGCCGAACCTGCGGATACTCTCCTCGCGGAGCTGGTTGCGACAGCTTGGCGGCAAATATGTTACCGAGAATCGCTTGGACATGGCCATAGGTTATCTCGCGCCGGGAACGTGTGCTCTTGGCCGGTTGGCGTCCGTGGTGCACCCCGGGCGCCAGTGGGTCCTCTCGACCCGAACCACTCAGTGACAAACGTCCGCTATGCGCCATTCAATCCGCGACCCTCGAACCGCCGTTACGGTCGGCAATGCTGTCCGGGCCGAGCCGTGAGTGCTGCAGGTCTCACATCACCGAAGCGTGTTCTCTCAGTTAACTTCCTGCCACGATCCGGTCATTACTTGGGGCTGACTAACCAATATTCGGATTGTCACATCCACTCCTCCAGCGTACAGTCGGCGCTGACGGCACGGACCTGCCTGCTGGATGGCCGCTTGCACGGAGGATTGAACTTGCGAACTATGCGGTTGACTGCAGGTCTCTCGTTCCTCGGCATGCTCTACCTCCCGGCCTGCGGGGGCGGTGGGGGTAGGCCGCCTGCCACCTACACAATCAGCGGCAAAATGGCCGGACTCACGGCGGGCGGCTTGGTGCTGGCAAACGGCTCCGATACCGTCTCGCCGGCGCCGAACGCCACATCGTTTAGCTTTTCGATGCGCCTCACGAGTGGCACGGCCTACGATGTGGTCATCAAATCGCAGCCCACTGGGCTCACGTGTCAAATCCGTGACGGGAGCGGCACGGTCGGTTCCGCGGACATCACGAGCATTTCCATTTCCTGTCCGTCGCCTTGGGTCTGGAAAGGCGGGCCGAACGTGCCGAACGCTCCCGGCGTTTATGGAACCAAGGGAGTCGCTGCGGCCGGCAACGTGCCCGGCCCGCGACAGGGCGCCGTCACCTGGACTGACGCCGCCGGAAACGTCTGGCTGTTTGGCGGCCATGATGTCAGCGCCGCCGCGCTTGAGAACGGCAACGCGCCCGCGCGCAACGATCTTTGGACATTCAATCCGAGCAACGGATTGTGGACCTGGGTGAGCGGCGCGGACACGTCGAATCAGCCGGGCGTTTATGGAACTGAAGGCACCGCAGCTCCCGCCAATGTACCCGGCGCACGCGCCTATGCTGTCTCCTGGACCGATACATCTGGGAATTTTTGGCTGTTCGGCGGATTGGGTCCCGGTGCCGCAGACGCCTTTCTTAACGATCTATGGAAATTCAACCCGGGCAGCGGTCTCTGGACATGGGTCAGCGGGTCGAATTCGGCCAACGCGTCGAGCGTGTATGGCACCCAGGGTGTTCCCGCCGCGGGTGATGTACCGGGATCCCGTGCGGGTGCTGACGCCTGGATCGATCCTCAAGGCAACCTTTGGCTCTTCGGCGGGGAGTCTCCAGACCTGGAGCAGGCTGCCGCTTATCCAATTCTCTGGGGGAACGATCTGTGGAAATTCGCGCCGAGCACGGGCCTTTGGACGTGGATAAGCGGTTCGGACACCGATTCTGCCGGCACCTACGGCACCAAAGGAACCGCAGCGGCGGGCAATATTCCGGGCGCGCGCTCCTTTGCCGCTGCCTGGAACGACGGCGCCGGAAATTTCTGGTTGTTCGGCGGCTTTTATCCCACACGACAGATGGGCGACGGGGTGCTGCTGTACGCGGACCTCTGGAAATTCACGCCAAGCACTGGCCTTTGGACGTGGGTGAGCGGTTCCGATGTCATTGACGCGCCCGGTGTTTACGGGACCGAGGGCACGCCGGCAAGCGGCAATATGCCCGGCGCACGCGCCGACGCAAGTACCTGGGTCGACCACTCCGGCAATCTGTTGTTGTTCGGCGGCCTCGGACTCGGGCAGAACCCGGACCTGGCTCCGGGTGCGTACAGCGATCTGTGGAGCTACTCACCGAGCAGCGGCCAATGGACCTGGGTAAGCGGCGCAGACACGGGATCCGCCACGACCGTCTCGCCAGTGTATGGAACCCTCGGCGTGGCTGCGCTCGGCAACACGCCCGGCAGTCGCGACAGCGCGGCCTCGTGGATCGATGCTTCGGGCAACCTCTGGCTATTCGGGGGTGAACTCGTCAATGGGACCGAGATCGGGACCACATCGAATTCGCTCAACGATCTGTGGGAGTTCAATCGTCAGTAGACTTAATCGCCGACCCGGATCACCAGCGCATCGACGTCGGATACTATCGATGATGACCAATCGTTGCCTAACAGCTTAGTCGTCGGC
>Ga0137409_10000369_pt1 | contig 48968 bp, 44 predicted proteins | sample CZODoug1_16funga_FD_122059 | JGI IMG/M metagenome (GOLD analysis project Ga0137409, IMG submission 122059) | Vadose zone soil fungal communities from Angelo Coast Range Reserve, California, USA - CZODoug1_16fungal (Hybrid Assembly) | ecosystem: Environmental > Terrestrial > Soil > Vadose zone...
CGAGGAAGTGCACGGTCGGCTGGCGCGCGGCGAACAGCTTGGCGGTCTGTATGAAGCATGCCGCCATGTAGCGCAGCTCGGATTGCCGGCTGCCCGGCAGCAAGGTCACGATCTTCCGCGCCGCAGGCAGGCGCAGCTGCTCGCGCGCCGCGGCGGACCCGTCCTCGTCGGGGCTCAAGTCGGCGAGCGGGTGCCCGACATAGGCGACGGGAACCTTGGCATCGCGGTAGAGCGCCTCCTCGAAGGGAAATAGCACCAGCACCTTGTCGACCGAAGCAGCGATGGCCGACATGCGCCCGCCGCGCCACGCCCACAGGGAAGGGCTCACGTAGTGCACCGTGGGGATTCCCGAGCGCTTCAGCCTGCGCTCGAGGGACAGGTTGAAATCGGGCGCGTCGACACCGATGAAGAGTCCGGGCCTGGCCTCGAGGAGGCGTCGGCCGAGCTTGCGGTGGATCGCGTGTATCTCCAGGAAATGCCGCAGCACCTCGACGTAGCCCCGCACCGCGAGCTTTTCCATGGGGAACCAGGACTCGAAGCCCAGCGCCTCCATCTTCGGACCACCGATGCCGACGAAGCGCAGGCCGGGAACGCGCTCGCGCAGAGCGGCGATCAGGTGGGCACCGAGGAAATCCCCCGAGGCCTCTCCCGCCACCATGCCTACGAGGAGCGGATCGCCTTTCACCGAGCTAGCGCACGATGCCGCGCCGCGAGCGCTCGAGGAACTCGACCAGTATTCGAAGCTCCGGCACCTTCTCCCTCTGCGCCGCGATCGCGCTGCGCGCCTCCTCGAGGGTCAGCCCGGACCGGTAGAGCGTCTTGTACGCGCGCTTGATCTCGGTGATCTGCTCTTCGGTGAAGCCGCGGCGCTTCAGGCCTTCCGCATTGATCCCGAACGGCTTGGCGCTGTTGCCCGCCGCCATGACGTAGGGAGGCAGGTCCTGGAGAAGCAGTGTGGCGCCCGCGGTCATCGAGTGGGCTCCGATCAGCACGAACTGGTGCACTCCCGTGAATCCGCCGAGCACGGCGTAGTCACCCACGTGGACATGTCCGGCGATCGATGCGGCATTGGCGAAGGTGGTGTAGTTGCCCACCTGGCAGTCGTGAGCGACGTGCACGTAGGCCATGATCCAGTTGTCGTCACCGAGGCGCGTGACGCCGACATCCTGCACGGTGCCCGTATTGATGGTCACGAACTCACGGATCGTGTTGTCGTTGCCGATCGTGAGGCGGGTGGCTTCGCCGTCGTATTTCTTGTCCTGCGGCGGCCCGCCGATCGATGCGAACTGAAAGATGCGGTTGCCCTCACCGATCGTCGTGTGGCCGTCGAAGATGCCCAGCAGTCCCGACTCGCGCAGCGTTCGCATCCCCTGCTCCCGCGCCACGTGCCGGAGCTGCTCCGTCGAGGCGCTCTTCATGATCAGCTCCTTGACCCGGTCGGTCAGCAGCATCATTTCGAAGATCGCCATGCGGCCCTTGTAGCCGGTGTTGTTGCAGGCCGGGCAGCCCTTCCCGAAGCAGAACAGCTTTCCCTTGGTGTCGTTCGCCGTCAGGCCGAGCTCCATCAGCATGTCTTCCGTCGGCGCGATCGTCGTCTTGCACTTCAGGCAGATCTTGCGCACCAGCCGCTGCGCCACGATCGCCTCGATCGACGCGCAGATCAGGAACGGCTCGATGCCCAGGTCCAGCAGACGGGTGATGGCGCTCGGCGCGTCGTTCGTGTGCAGCGTCGAGAACACCAGGTGGCCGGTCAACGCGGCTTCGACGGCGATCTGCGCCGTCTCCAGGTCGCGCACCTCGCCGACCAGGATGGTGTCCGGGTCCTGTCGCAGGATGCTCCGCAGCAGGTTCGAGTACGTGACCTGGATGTCCTCGTTCACCTGGCACTGCACGATGCCGTCCAGGTCGTATTCGACCGGGTCCTCGGTCGTGATGATCTTCCACTTGATGTCGTTGGCGGAGTTCAGGGCGCTGTAGAGCGTGGTCGTCTTGCCGGAGCCCGTGGGACCCGTCACGATCACGATGCCGTGCGGCATGTTGATCAGCTTCTTGAGCAGGTCCATCTCCTCCTGCCGGAGACCGATGTTGTCCAGGTCGAGCTTCACGACGCTGCGGTCCAGGACGCGCATGACGACCGACTCGCCGAAAATCGTGGGAAGGGTCGAGACGCGGAGGTCGACCGGGCGGCCGCTGACGTTCAGCAGGATGCGGCCGTCCTGCGGCAGCCGCTGCTCGCTGATGTCCAGGTTCGACAACACCTTGATGCGCGACACCAGGGGATTCGCCAGGTGCAGCGGCGGCGATTCCATTTCGTACAGCACGCCGTCGACGCGGTACCGGACCTTGAACTCCGTCTCGAACGGCTCGAAGTGGATGTCCGACGACTGCGCCTTGATCGCGGTGCCCAGGATCAGGTTGAGCAGCTTGACGACCGGAGCCGAGTTGGCCATGTCGTCCACGTTGTAGCTTTTCTTCTTGATGTCCTTGAGTTCCTCGAACTTGAGGTCGTCGCCGCTCATCGAGTCGAGCACCGTGCCCAGGCTCTCCTGGCGGTGCGCGAAGTACTTCTCGAGCGCCTTCGTCACGCCCTCCTCGCTCGCCACGGCGCCCTGCACCTCGCAGTGCAGGTTGTGGCGGAGGTCGTCCAGCACGTTCACGTCGTGCGGGTTCGACATCGCCACGGTGAGGATGCCGTTCTCGAACTTGATCGGGACGACGTTGTAGGACTTGGCCAGGTTGGTCGGGACTTTGTTGATGACGACGGGGTCGATCTCGATCTCGTCGAGGTCGACGACCTCCATCCCCATCTGGGCGGCGAGGGCGAGGAGGATTTCCTCGCGGGCGACGTAGCCGAGGTTGACGAGGATTTCCCCGATGACGCCGCCCTGCTTCCGCTGGATCTGCAGCGCCTCCTGGATCTGGCCCTCGCTGACGAGCTCCATCTCCTTGAGGACCTGGCCGAGAGGTTTGTGCCGGCCAGGATCGGCCTTCGCCATGCTGCCTCCGCTCGATGCGGGCGCCGACTTCGCCCCCTTTGAAGCGGGGCTCCCACCCAGTGCCATTAGATCCATTTATAGGCCGACTGCGGGGGAGCGTCAACTAGAAACGGGAGATTTCCACCCGGATGGCCGATATAGATCCCTGTGAGAGCCTGCGTCCCGACCCTGCTCCTCCTGCTCGCGCTCCCCGCCGCCGCCCAGGAAAAACCCGCGACGCTTCGCGAGCGGCTCGACGCCGCCGTGTCGGGCCTCAAGCTCCGGAACGCCGCCGTCGGCGTCTGCGTCATCGATTTCAACACCGGCCGCCCCGTCTACGGCAGCAGCGAGCGCGCCCACCTCCTTCTCGCGTCGAACACGAAGCTGCTGACCACGTCCGCCGCCCTCTGCCGGCTCGGCCCCGACTTCAAGTTCCGCACCTCGATCGGCGTCCTGGGCGGCGACCTCCACGTCTTCGCCGGCGGCGACCCCAACATCAGCGGGCGCTTCCACGAGGACGATCCGACCGCGATCTTCCGCGACTGGGCCGCGAAAATCCGCGCGGCCGGCGTCGTCCGCGCGAACCGCCTCATCCTCCATACGGGGATTTTTGACGACGTCCATCTCCACCCGGGCTGGAAGGGCTACGACCTCTGGACCTGGTGGGCCGCCCCCTTCGGCGCTCTCTCGCTCAACGACAACTGTGTCGATCTCAAGGTTGCTCCGGCCGGCGAGGGCCAGCCCGCCAAAGTCACCCTCGGCCCGGACACGTCCTGTATCACGGTGCTGAACCAGACCCGCAGCGCGGCCAGCTCCGGCCGCAACACGTTCGGCTTCGCCCGCGCGGCCGGGTCGAACACCATCACCCTTCGCGGCGACGTCGGCGCCCGCTCGGCGACCTGGGTCGCCGTCAACGATCCGACGATGTACTTCGGCACGGTCCTCAAGGAGACGCTGACCGCGGGCGGGATCGAGATCCCGGGCGGTCTCGAGGAATCCGCCCAGCTCCTGGAGGAGGCCCGGGGCTATAAGGAGCTCGCCTTCCTCGAGAGCGATCTGGCGACGACGCTGTCGACCTGCAACCAGGGCAGCCAGAACTTCTATGCGGAGATGATCTTCCGGACGCTCGGCTGGAAGGTGAAGGGCCGGGGCACCACCGAGACCGCCGTCGAGGCCGTCCGGGAATTCCTCAAGAAGGACGCCGGGATGGAGGACTTCGACCAGATCGACGGCTCCGGCCTGAGCCGCGAGAACCGCTGCAGCCCCGCGGATCTGGTCAAGCTGCTGGCCCACATGCGCCGCCAGCCCTCGGCGAAGGTGTTCCTGGATTCGCTCCCGATCAACGGCGACAAGCGGGGCACGCTGAAGCATCGCCTGCTGAGTCCCGACCTGCGCGGCCGGATCCACGCGAAGACGGGCCATATCGGCGGCGTCTCGAGCCTCGCGGGATATATCGAGTCCGCGGGCGGCGAGATCTACGTCTTTTCGATCCTCGTCAACGCTCCGGGCGAGCAGACCAAGATGGGCCTCGCCGACCAGATGGAAGACCGCCTCTGCGAGATCCTCGCGCGCAACAGCGGCGAATAGCCGCACCCACAAATCGCACTGTTTCATTTGTGGGCATCCGCCAGCTTCCCCTACCCTTCTCCCCCGCAACTTGCTTTACTTTTAGTCCCCATGAAGCACGCTCCGGTCGCCGTCGTCACGGGATCCAGCCACGGGATCGGCCCGGACATCGTCCGCGCGCTCCGCGTCGCCGGCTATGCGGTGGTCTCCAACGGCCGCTCCCCGGACAAGGGCCCGGGCGACGTGCACGTGCGCGCCGACGTCTCCACCGACTCGGGCGCACGCCGGGTGATCGCGGCGGCCCGAAAGCTCGGGGGCCTGGATGTCCTGGTCTGCGGCGTCGGCGACTTCTCGATGACGCCCGTCTCGCGGATGAACCTGAAGGCCTGGGACGACCTCTTCGAGAGCAACCTGCGGACCGCCTGGGTCTGCTGCCGCGAGGGTCTCCCCCTGCTCCGCCGGAGCGCGGGCGTGATCCTGACGATCGGCGGGAGCGCGACCAACAGCGTCCGCGCCAATCCGCGGTATGTGGCCTACCAGATGGCGAAGACGGCGCTGACGGTGTTCACGAAATCCCTCGCCCAGTCGGAGGCCCCGACCGGCGTCCGCGTCAATATGATCAATCCCGGCATCATCCGCACCCCGGACAACGACGGGCCCCTGCTGCGGAAACTGGTCCGGCGGGTGCCGGCCGGCCGCGCCGGCGCGCCCCGGGACATCGCCCAGGCCGTCGTCTGGCTCGCGTCGGATACCGCCTCCTACATCACCGGAGCCGTCCTCGATGTCGGCGGGGGACTCTGGATGTGAGCGACCTTTTCGCCACAAAGGGACCTGCGCCTCTCGCGGACCGCATGCGTCCCGCGACGCTCGAGGAATACGTCGGCCAGGAGGAAATCCTCCGCGCCGTCGAGAAGCTGCTGCAGCGGCCGCCGTCGATGATCCTTTGGGGGCCGCCCGGCTGCGGGAAGACCACGCTCGCGCGCCTCGTCGCCCAGAAGACCGGACTCCACTTCGTCCAGTTCTCCGCCGTCACCAGCGGGGTGAAGGACGTCAAGGAAGCCATCGAGCAGGCCCGCTGGCGGCGGGCGAACGAGAACAAGGGGACCGTCCTCTTCGTCGACGAGATCCACCGCTTCAACCGCGCGCAGCAGGACGCCTTCCTCGCCCCCATCGAGGACGGCACGATCGTCCTCATCGGCGCCACGACCGAGAACCCGAGCTTCGAGGTCAACGCGCCCCTCCTTTCCCGCTGCCGCGTCTTCACGCTGAAAGGCCTGACCCGCGAGCAGGTGCTGACCATCCTCGAACGCGCGGTGGCCCGCGTCGGCGTCGCCCCGGAGGCCGGCGCGCTGGACGCCATCGCCGACCTCGCGGGCGGCGATGCGCGCAGCGCCCTCAATCTCCTCGAGATGTGCGGCATGCAGGTCACGGCCGCGGCGGTGAAGGAGATGGCCCAGCGCCGCACGATCCTCTACGACAAGGACCGCGACCAGCACTACGACACCGTCTCGGCCTTCATCAAGTCGATGCGCGGGAGCGATGCCGACGCGGCCCTCTACTGGATGGCGCGCATGCTGGAGGGCGGCGAAGATCCGATGTTCATCGCGCGGCGCATCGTCATCTTCGCGAGCGAGGACGTGGGCAACGCCGATCCGCGCGGGCTGATGATCGCCGTCGCCGCGAAGGACGCCGTCGAGTTCATCGGCCTGCCCGAGGGGTTCTATCCGCTGGCGCAGGCGGTGACGTATCTGTCGACCGCGCCCAAATCGAATGCGAGCGGCGAGGCCTATAAGGCGGCAAAGGCGGACGTGGAGAAGTTCCCCGCCGAGCCGGTGCCCTTGCACCTGCGGAATGCGGCAACCGGCCTGATGAAAGCGTCGGGATATGGGCAGGGATACGAATACGCGCACGACCGGCCGGGCGCGGTGGTGAGCCACGGCCACCGGCCTCCCAACGTGGAGGGTCGCGCGTATTACTCTCCTGCGGACCGGGGCTACGAGATCACGATCCGGAAATTGATGGAAGAGAGAAAGAAGCGCTCATAGGATGCGACGCATGAAAAGAACCCTTCTGGCGACCCTCCTGCTCGCGACCGCGGCCTGCTCCTCGGGAGGCGGCACCGAAGGGACGATGACGGAGACCGACTTCGAGACGAAGATCGCGTCGGCGATCGCGTTCGACCCCTCGCTGCTGCACCCGGGGGACCGGGTGGTCTATTTCGTCAAGCGCTCGGGGGAGACACAGACCCAGAAATACAGCTGGGCGGCGGTGGCGGAGGAGCCCGGCTCGGTCTGGATCGAGAACAAGGTTCCCTTCGATCCGCGGCCGATGATCGTGAAGACGAAGATCGAGCGCGGCGGGAAGGTCCTCGAGCAGTGGATCGGCGAGCCGGGCGGGATTCCCGCCAAGAGCTATCCGAATCCCCGCCAGACCGGCGCGGAGCCGAAGCCTGTGCGCGATTCCGAGTCGGCGAAGGCGGACTCCAAGGAGGCGCCCGACCGCATTGTGGTGGGCGGGAAGCCCTACGACTGCACCCGGGTGACCACGAATCTGTCCTACCCCGACGGCCGCAAGAGCACCATGATCAACTGGTTCTCGAAGGAAGTCCCCTTCCCGGCCACAAAGTCCCTGGGCGGGCTGGTCAAGCGCCAGTTCGGCCGGCTGGCGATGGAACTGGTCGTCGGCGACAAGGACGGCCACGCGGAGCTCGTGATCCCGCCCCCGGAGAAGTAACGTCCCCTCCGATTTTTAAGAACTCTTCATCTCCTCTTCATTTCCAGTTCATCCGCCGTAGGGACTCTCAAGAGAATGGATTCCGGTCCGTCTTCGTCTGGACCCGTCCTCCCCAGCCAGCCCCGGAGGAGCCTCGGGCTGCTCCTGGGCGCCTCCGCGGTACTTCTGCTCCTGTTCCTGGGCTCGCCGAGCCTGTGGACCCACGAGGGTCGCTGGGCGGTCGTCTGCCAGGAAATGATGCGCAGCGGGGACTACTTCCACCCCTACCTGTTCGACGAGGAGTACTTCGACAAGCCGCTGCTGTCGTACTGGTTGATGATCGGCTGCGCGAGGATCTTCGGCGTCCTGAACGAGTTCACCCTCCGCCTCCCGGGGGTGCTCGCCGGGCTGCTCGCGATCTTCTGCACGGTCCGGATCGGGACCCGGCGCTTCAACCCCACGGTCGGCTTGACCGCGGGCTGGCTGCTGGCGACCTCGTTCTTCTTCATCTACTGGTCCCGACAGGCCTGCTCCGACATGCTGAGCCTGGCGGCCGTCATCGGCGCGGCCGCCTGGTATACGGAGCGGCGGGACCGGCCGGGCTTCGTCACCAGCGCCATGCTCTTCCTGATCCTCGCCGTCGGGGGTCTGATGAAGGGCCTCATCGCGCCGGTGCTCGCCGTCCTGGTGATCCTGCCGGACTTCCTGCAGGAGGGGCGCTGGCGGCGTCATCTTCGCCCCTCCCTCGCCCTGGCCTGGATTCCGGCGGCGCTCGTCTACCTCGCGCCCTTTCTGGCGGCCAACTCCACCTCCGGCGGCGGGTACGAATCGAACGGTCTCGTCCTGGTCTTCAAGGAGAACATCCTCCGTTACTTCAAGCCCTTCGACCACACGGCGCCGTTTTATGTCTACGCGGAGTACATGCCCCTCTACGCGGTTCCCTGGTCGCTGATGCTTCCCTTCGTCCTCTGGCGGGCGGTCCGCCGCTGGCGCGACCTGAGCCGCGACTCCCGCTGGGTCCTTCTGGCGGGCCTGATCATCTTCCTCTTCCTCAGCCTGAGCGGCGGCCGGCGGAACTATTACATCCTCCCCATCCTTCCCTTCGTGATGCTCGCCGCCGCCGACTGGATCCACCACGCCCCCGGGCTCCGGCGTCGACGGGTCGCGACGTGGACCGCGGCCTTCTGCGCCGCCGGAATCCTGGTCTGGTTCGGCGTGGCGCTGCCGATCGCGAACCGGCATGGGGACACCCGGCTGCTGGGCGAGGAAGTGCGCGAGGCCGCCGAGCATTATGCGCCGTGGCCGGAATGGAAAGTCGTGCTTTACGACACGAAGCCCCAGATGGGCTACTACCTGAATCCCAGCGTCCGCGCCCGGCGGCTCCTGACGCCGGAGGAGCTCGACGCGGCCCTGAAGGAATACCCCCGGACGATCGTCGTCACCTACGCGAAGCGGGTCGACGTCGTCGCCGCGCGGATGGACAATGCCGAGGTGTTGAAGGAAAAGTCGATCCTGCCGGGGTCGTTCGGAAAACCGAAGGGGGCGCCGGAGGCGCAGGTCGTCTTCATCCCGAGAGTAAAGTTCGCCGTCACGCCACGACGTTGACGAGCTTCCCGGGAACCACGATCACCTTCTTCGGGGTCACTCCGGCCAGCTCCGGCAGCGCGAGCGCCAGCGCCTTCAACTGATCCTGGGTCGAGTCGGCCGGCGCCGTGAACTTCGCCTTGAGCTTGCCGTTCACCTGCACCGGGATCTCGATCGTGTCCGACTTCGCGGCGGCCGCGTCGAAGACGGGCCAGGACGACTTGAAGACGCTGCCCTTCCCGCCCAGCATCTCGTGGAACTCCTCGCCCAGGAACGGCGCCATCGGCGCGAGTACCTTGGCCAGGATCAGCAGGACCTCGTGGATCGCCCCCTTCTCGTCGTCGGTCTTCGGGTCGAGCTTGAGGGCGTCGGCCGCGTTGAGCAGCTTATAGACTTCGGCGATCGCGGTGTTGAAGTCGAGCGGCTGCTCGGCGGCGGCCGTCATGCGCTTGAGCAGCAGATGGGCCTGCTGCCGGAGCGGCTTGTACGCGGCCCCCTTCGGCGCCGACCCGGCGACCCTGGGGACCCGCTCTTCGAAGAAATCCCAGAGACGGATGACCAGGCGCTGCGCGCTGGCCAGGCCGTCCTGCTTCCATTTGATGTCGATGTCCGACGGGGCGAACGCGAACATCGCGAGGCGGCACACGTCGACGCCCCACTCGTCCATGATCTCCGAGGGCGAAATGGCGTTTCCCCTGGACTTCGACATGATCGCGCCTGTCTCGTCGCAGACCATGCCTTGGTGATAGAGGCGGAGGACGGGCTCGTCGGTCGGCACCCATCCCGTGTCGAAGAGCACCTTTGCGATGAAGCGGAAGTACAGCAGGTGCATGTTCGTGTGTTCGGCGCCGCCGATATAGAGGTCCACCGGCAGCCACTTGCGGGCTTCGTCCCTGCTCCAGGGCTCGTTCGTGTTCTTCGGGTCGACGTAGCGGTACAGGTACCAGCTGGAGCACATGAAGGTGTCCATGGTATCAGGGTCGCGCTGCGCGGGTCCGCCGCACTGGGGACACGTGGTGTTCATGAACTCCGGATGGTCGGCGAGCGGCGAGCGCCCCTTCGGCTGGAAGTTCTCGACGCGCGGCAGGTGCACGGGCAGGTCCTGGTCGGGCACCGCCTGGGGTCCGTCCTTGGGGCAATGGATGATCGGGATCGGGCAGCCCCAGTAACGCTGGCGCGAGATCAGCCAGTCCTTGAGCTTGTAGTGGATCGTGGGACGGCCCGCCCCCTTCTTCTCGATGAACTCGATGACTTTCGGAATCCCTTCGGGAGACGGCGTCCCCGTCAGATCCCCCGAGTGGACCATCTTCCCCGACGCGGTCCAGGCGTCCGTCAGCGGTTCATGGCCGCCCGAGATGACCGCCTTCACGGGCAGTCCGTACTTCTTCGCGAAGGCAAAGTCGCGGGTGTCGTGGGCGGGGACGCCCATCACGACCCCCGTGCCGTAGTGGGCCAGCACATAGTCCGCGACCCAGAGCGGGACCTGGTCGCCGTTGAGCGGGTTCGTGACGTACTGGCCCGAGAAGACGCCGTCCTTCTCGCCCTCCATCGTGCGATCGCGCTCCGACTTCTGGCTCGCCCGGCGGATGTATTCCTTCACCTCGGGTGCCGTGAAGCCCGCGGCAAGGGGATGCTCGGGCGCAATCACGACGAAGCTGACGCCCCACGTCGTGTCGGGGCGCGTCGTGAAGACCGTCAGCTTCTTCCCCTCCAGGTCGAAGTCGATCTCGCAGCCGACGCTCTTGCCGATCCAGTTGCGCTGCCCGGTCTTCGTGGGCTCGGGCCACCCGGTGAGTTTGTCGATGTCGTTGTTCAGCCGCTCCGCCATCGCGGAGTACTTGAAGAACCAGGTGTTCTCGATCGGCTTCTTGATGACCTCGCTGTGGCAGCGCCAGCACTTCCCATCATGCACCTGCTCATTGGCGAGGATGCCGTCGTTGGCGCACCAGTTCACCATGCTGGGCGCGCGATAGGCCCAGCCGTTCTTGAAGAGCAGCAGGAAGAGCCACTGGGTCCACTTGTAATAGTCGGGGTCGAAGGTGCGCACCTCGCGGTCCCAGTCGTACGAGATGCCCATGCGCTGCAGCGTCTTCTTGCCGGTCTCGACGTTCTTCAGGGTCCAGTCGAGCGGCTGCAGCTTGTTCTTGATGGCGGCGTTCTCGGCGGGCAGCCCGAAGGCGTCCCAGCCGAAGGGGTGCAGGACGTCCTCGCCCTTCATCATCCGGTAGCGCGCGACCGCGTCGCCGATCCCGTAGTTCCGGAAGTGCCCCATATGGATGTCGCCCGACGGATAGGCGAACATCTCAAGAACGTAGTATTTTTTCCGGGGCGAGTCGGGGGTGTGATAGAGCTGCGCCTGCGACCAGCGCTCCTGCCATTTGGCCTCGAGGGCCTTCGGATCGTATTTCATTGGAGCGGGGATTCTATCCGCAGACCCCACCAGCTGCAATATCCCGCTGGCCCGGGAATTGCTTGGGAGCCGGCATGAAAAACGCAGGCATCCTTCTTCTCCTGGCCGGCTGCGCCGGCGCCGGCAGCGCCCGGTACAGCGATGCCGACCACCGGAAAACCGTCGCCGCCGACCTGGAAACCACCTTCTATCTCTCCCTGCCGGAGACGAACAGGGACAAGGCCGTGTTCTCTCCCGACGTCCTCAGCCTCGGGAAGGACGGGGTCGACGAGGTCCAGCACCGGCGCATCCTCGAGTTCACCGCGAAGGGTCTGGGCGAGACGGAGATCCAGGTCGGGTCCGGATTCTCGATGCGCGTTCAGGTGACGTCGGCATCGGACCGGCCCGGGATGCACCTCCATCAGCACTAAGGCGTGTCGGATTTGCAGCCAGCAGCTGCCGAGTTTGTAAGCAGGGTTCGGGAATTTGATGAACGGGCGAAGGGCTCTCGGGATCGCGATCGCCCATTTTCCGCAATTAACCTTGCGTTCCCTCCGTCCTCACTTAAAATAATCCGAGGGTTGAGCCCCTGGTATGCCTGAACCGCACGAGAATCTCCACTTCGGAGCGATCGCCATCAAGCTGGGGTTCACCACCCTGGAGAAGGTCGACGAATGCCTCCGTCTTCAGGAGAAGATGAAGGAGCTCGGCGTCGCCCCCAAGAAGCTCGGCGAGATCATGCTCGCGAAGGGCTACGTCACCGAAGGCCAGGTGAAGGAGATCTTCAAGTACCAGGGCATGAAGGGCGGCCACACCTCGATCCACGGCTACAAGATCCTGACCAAGATCGGCCAGGGCGCGATGGGCTCCATCTACAAGGCCCTCCAGATCTCGATGGACCGCATCGTCGCCATCAAGTGCCTGGCGCCGAAGTACTCGCAGAACGACAAGTTCCGGGAGCGGTTCCTGCGCGAGGCCCGCGCCGTCGCCCGCCTCAACCACCCGAACATCATCCAGGGCATCGACGTCGGCGACTCCAACGGCGTGCACTACTTCGCGATGGAGTACATCGACGGCCCCACGGTCGGCGAGCTCCTGAAGCGCGGCGGCGCCCTCGACGAGAAGCGCGCGCTCAACATCGTGACGCAGATCTCCCGCGCCCTGCAGCACGCCTTCAACCACGGCATCATCCACCGCGACATCAAGCCCGACAACATCATGCTGACCCGCGAGGGCGTCGCGAAACTCTGCGACCTGGGCCTCGCGAAGCTGCCGACCAAGGAAGACAGCGACGCGTCGGGCACGCGGCCGGGCGCCTCGATGGGGACGCCCTACTACATCGCCCCCGAGCAAGCGCGCGGCGAGCAGAACGTCGACACGCGCGCCGACATCTACTCGCTGGGATCGAGCTTCTACCATATGGTCGCCGGCGAGGTGCCCTTCGTCGGGCAGAGCGCCGCCGACGTGATCTCGAAACATCTCACCGAGCCCGTCACGCCGCCCCGCGTCAAGAATCCATTAGTGAGCGGGGCCGTCGACTGGGTCATCGTGAAGATGATGCAGAAGGCCCGCGAGGACCGGTATCAGACGCCGACCGAGCTCGTCCGCGACCTCGAGGCCATCGCCCAGGGCGGCGCGCCCGAAGGCTACGTGCAGGAGGAGGAGGCCAAGTCCTCCGCCCTTCCGAAGCTCCGCCGCGGCCGGCTGCTGCGGCGCACGGGCCGCTTCCGCCGGAGGTAATTCCGCCGAACGTCCGTCATTTTTCGGATTCCAAAATCTGCAAAGGGAGGAAAAGACCGTGAAAAAAGCCGCGAAGAAAAAGAAAGTGTCGCCGATCCCCAAGGGTTATCCCGTGCTGGGGATTCACCTGAGCATCAAGGGCGCGTCCGAGGCGATCGACTTCTACAAGCGCGCCTTCGGCGCCAAGGAACGGATGCGGATCAACGGACCCGGCGGCTCCATCGGACACGCCGAGCTGATGATCGACGGTGGCCTGCTGATGCTGGCCGACGAATTCCCCGGCAGCGGCGTCAGCTCGCCTGCGACGCTGAACGCGACGACGTCGACCCTCATGCTCTACGTGAAGGACGTGGACGCCGCCCACGCGAAGGCCCTCGAGTCCGGCGCGACGGCGGTCTTCCCCCCGGCGGACAAGTTCTACGGCGACCGCACGTCCGCCATCAAGGACCCCTTCGGCCACGTCTGGAGCCTCGCGACGCACATCGAGGATGTCTCCCCCAAGGAGATGATGAAGCGGTCGCAGAGGGAGATGGCCAAGATGATGGAGGCGAAGCCGGCGCAGGTGTAAGGCCGCTTTCGAATTCCCGGGGAACCAGGGCCCTCTGCGGTGTAGGGGCTTCGGATGGACGCCTCGATTGCCCTGGTTCCTGGGAACTACGAGCGCCACTGAAGGCGTCACCTCGACCGCCTGGTCCTTGACGCCTCCAGCCTGGTGCCTGGAAACGGGCTGGCCCGGATCCCGATTCCGGAGGTCTCCGGGTTTTCTCCCGTCGCAAACGACGGCGAGCAGCGGAGGATCGCCTACCCCGGGGGGTCTTTCGATGCGCGGCTCTGGCTCGATCCCAAGACGGGGCTTCCAGTCCGACGGACCCGGGAATCCAAGACCTTGGGGTCGTTCACGGAATCGTACGAGGAGCGGATCCTGAAGCCGGAACTTCCGGACGAGTTGTTCAAGTTCCCGGAAGGAAAGCAGCGCCGCCTCTCAGTCCTTCCATTCCGCGGGCTGGAAGGACTCGAGCGAGAGCGTCTTGCCGGTCAGCGTCCCGTTGACCTGGAAGCGGTTCTTGCCGCCGAGCTTCTTCTTCAGCTCGGCCAGTTTGTCGCCGGTGACGGAGAGTGTGCAGCCGCTGCCCTTCGCCACGAGCGTCGCTTTGTCGCCCGTGCAGCTCACCGTCCCCAGAATCGTGAGATGGCAGCCGCGGTAGCCCATGTCCTTGGGCAGGCCGCCCACGGCAGGGACCGGGGATTTGTCGGCGATGAGGACGACCGCGGCGGTCTCGGCGAACGTGACCGCGACGAAGCCGGGCAGACGCTTGACCGCCGCCTCGGCCTCCCGCTTGCACTCGTCGCAGTGCATTCGCTGGAAAGCGAGCGTGAGGGTGTAGGTATCCTCACCCTTCACGCCCCCCATCAGCCCCAGAACCAACAGGAGGATGATCACCCGGAACCCTCCGACCGTCGACGCTTCTGCGGCGCAGGATCGTCGACACTACCCCGCCCCTTACTGGATCTTCAGCAGGATCGGCTTCGAGACGTCGTGGTCGCCCTTCTCGCTCTTGTCGTAGGTCGCCACCGCGAAGCTCAGGCTCTGGCCCGCGACGAACGTCGTGTCGTCCTTGTGGCCCGTGTTGAGCTTGCGCTTGAACTCGACCGTCCACTTTCCGTTCGCCCACTCGCCCTTCGCCTCGACGTCGGCCGCCGAGCCCGTGGGCTTCTGGGTGGGATACTGGGGCAGGACATCCTTCACCTTCTTCTCGGGAATCTCGATCTTCGTGTAGCAGGGCGTGCCCTCGTCGATCGGATGCGAGAAGTAGATCTGGCCCTGGTCGCGGGTCGTCAGGCGGCGCGCCTTGAGCGGCGGCGTGGGCGCCGTCTTCGAATAGACGTGCGTCCGGTCCAGCGCGTAGCCCGTGGGGTTCGTGCGCGCCGCACCCCACTCCCAGACGTCCCATTTCGACTCGATGCCCGCCTTCATGTCGCTGTCGAACTTGCCTTCCAGCTCGAAACCCAGGACGCAGGCATCCTCGACCTTGTCGTCCTGCGCCTCGTACGCCGTGTCCTTCCAGATCAGCGGCGAATGCTCGTCGTTCTTGTCGGGGTCCGCCCATTCCAGGAGGATGCAGATCGAAGTGCCGTCGTGGACCGCCTTGATCGAGATCGTCTTCTTGGGCGTCTCTTCGTCGGGCTGGTCGATCTTGACGACGACCGGCTTGGCGGCCTTCCATGCCTCGTCGTCGGCCTTGCCGTCGATCGTGGGAAGCTTGGCGACCTTGCCGCAGACGAGCTCGTCGGCGGCGGGCGGGACGTTGAGCAGCGCGACGACGGCCACGGCCATGAAGCTCTTGAGCATGGAAGCGTCTCCTCCGATCCGGAAGTACCTCTGTTATACGACACAGCCCCGACGGGCGCTTTGGAAACAGGCGGGAAAATCGGGTCCTGAAGCGGGACGGGCCTTCAAGGTCCCGCGGAATGCCGGCCGGCTACCCGGTCTTCTCCGCGGCCTCTTCCTCCGTCTTGCAGGGGATGCAGAGGCGGGCGTACGGGATCGCCTCCAGACGGCCCTCGGGGATCGGCTTCTCGCAGTACTCGCAGAGGCCGTAGGTTCCGTCCTGGATGCGCGCCAGCGCCTCGTCGATCTCCCGGATCTCCTCGTTCGCCGATCCCGCGACGGTCGCGTTCACGTCGTGCTCGGAGCTGTCGGTGCCCATGTCGGCGAGGTGCAGCGGGACGCCGGCGAGGTCGCCGCCGGTGGACGCGCGCTCCTCGTCGAGCCCTTCGATGTCCTGGAGCAGCGTGCGGCGGCGCTCGCGGAGGAGCGCTTCGTATTTGGCGATGTTCTGCGCGATCGACGGTGTCATGCGGGTTCTCTGCGGATCACAGCCTCCCAAGTGTTTCCATTCTGCCTTCGACGCGGACGAATCCCAGCGAAAAAGCCGCCGCGCGCGAAAAAAACTTCCGGAAGGACCATGGCGCCCCCCATGGGATTCGAACCCATGTCCCGGCCTTGAGAGGGCCGTGTCCTAGGCCTCTAGACGAGGGGGGCCGATGGAAAGGACCCGGAGCTTAGTGGCGGGATTAAATAAAATCAAGCAGTATCAACGTATAGTATATTGACCCGATGAGAATCGCCCTCCTCGCCCTCGTTCTCGCGCTCGCGCAGGAGAAGGACGACACCGACGCGCGGCTCAAGGAGTTCGCCGACACCATGAAGTCGGCGAAGTCCGACGCCGAGCGCATCAAGTCCATCGACACGCTCGCGGCCACCCGCTCCCTCAAGGCCGCGATGAAACTCGCCAGCGTGGTGGGCAGCCCCTACCCCGAGCCGGTCCGCATCGCCGCCGCCGACGCGGTCGGCCGCATCGGCGACGTCAAGGCCGGCGCCGTCCTGCTCGCCTACGTCAACACCCTCGGCAACCTTCTCCAGAGCGAGGTCCCCAGCAAGAAGGAGGAGCAGAAGGTCGCCGAGGCCGGCGTCCGGGCGATCGGCACCCTCCGCGACCGGTCCGCCACGGCGCGCCTCACCGGCATGCTGATCAGCGCCAACATCCCCCTGATGGGCGAGGCGGTCCGCGCCCTCGCCAAGATCCGCGACCCGCAGTGCATGGACGGCCTGCTCAAGCTGCATTATGCCGCCAACGCGCCCGAAGGCGTCGGCGCCACCAACGTCCGCAAGCCGCTCGCCACCGACACGCTCTGGGCCCTGCGCCGCATCACGGGGCAGCGCCTGACCACCCCCGACGAGTGGAACAAGTGGTACCGCAGCGTCGGCGGCCGCTTCCCCGTCCCGCCCGAGGAATCCCTCGGCGGCCTCCCGCCCGAGGTGCACTGCTTCGCCGTCTACGGCGGCAAGGGCGAGATCGCGACCCTCCGCAAGTACGACCTCGTCCTGCTGCATCCGGAAAACTACGCCAAGGAAGAACTGGCCAATCTGTTCCGGCCGATCGCCATGAGCGGCGAGCCGAAAGCCGCCATGGACAAGGGCTTCGCCGGCTTCGTGTGCGAGCCCGACCAGGCCGCGGAGCTCCGCAAGAAGTTCCCCCGCGCTCTCATCGTGTCCCGCGGCGGCGCGAAGACCGCGTCCGCCTCGGCCAACGCGATCCTCGTCGACGACCTGGACCTCAAGAAACCCGACGACAAGGCGATCGAGGAGCTGAAGGAGGCGTTCTCCCGGAACGACGCCGCCACGCTCGCGCTCTTCGTCTCGGACAAGAAGGAGGACCACGCCGCCGCGGCCGCGCTCGACAAGAAGTACGCCTTCCTGTTCTCGTACGTGTCCTCCGACAAGGACTATTCCGCCGTCGCCGCGCCGGGCGCACCCTAGCCCACCGGAATCGCGGCAATAAGGTAAAATCAGGACAAGCTCGATGATGCACCTGCTGCTCGCCGTTCACGACAAGTCGCCGGTCAAAGGCTTCCTCGGCGCGCTGCACCCCGGCATCGTCCACTTCCCCATCGCGCTGCTCGCGATCGGGGCCCTGCTCGAGATCCTGCAGGTGTTCCGGAAGAAGAGGGAGCCCGCGCCCGGCTCCGCCGCCCTCGCCTACCTGGCGGCGGCCGCCGCCGTCCCCGCCGCCTTCTTCGGCTTCATGTGGGCCGACTACGAAGGCGCCGAGGGAAACCTCATCGATCTCCACAAGTGGCTCGGAGTGGCGTCGACGGTCTTCGCCCTCGCCGCGGCGGCCTGCGCGTACAAGTCGAAGACCTCGTCGACCGCCCTCGGCGGGCTCCGCATCTCCTTGATCGTCGGTTCCGCCCTGGTCCTCGCCACCGGCTATATGGGCGGTGAGCTCGTCTTCGGAGAGGGCCATCTCCTCAGGTTTTTCTCGGAGAAGCAGCCGCTCCAGAAGCCCCAGGACAAACCCGACGGAAAACCCGTCGAGACCCCGGTTTCCGACAAGGTCGATTTCGTCAAAGAGATCGCCCCGATCATCAAGAACATGTGCTTCAAGTGCCACGGCGGCGAGAAGGTGAAGGGCAAGTTCAAGCTCAACACGAAGGCGACGGCGATGGAGGGCGGCGAGAGCGGCAAGGCGATCAATCCAGGCAAGCCGACGCTCAGCAAGTTCTACACGTCGCTGATGGATCCCGACGAGAACGTCCTCATGCCGCCGCCCAAGGAGAAGGCGCGCCCTTCCAAGGAGCAGATCGAGCGCGTGCGCAAGTGGATCGAGCAGGGCGCGGACTGGCCGGACGGCGTCGAGTTCAGGAAGTAGACCACTTCCGCGCGGCCCGATAGATGCTCCACAGCGTCGCGCTCGCCAGTCCGATCAGGAGGAACGCCCCCCAGAACGACACCCGGTTCCGGTAGGCCTCCCCGCTGCCGTCGGTGCAGACCAGGAAGACGATCTCATCCAGCACCATGGCGGTTCCCACGCCGAGCAGCACCCGCGACAGCGTCCGCACCGGGCGGTACCGGCTTCCGAAGGCGATCATGAACGCCGATGGGATCAGCAACAGCGCGCCCGAGAACAGGTGATGGACGAGGTAGCCCCCGACGAAGACATGGGTCTCGGGACTGCTGTGGTGAAGGATCGTCCGCTGGATCGCAAACGTGAGCAGCATCGGCACGAGAATCAGGAGCAGCGTCCTCTGCGGCCCCTCCTGCTCCACGCTTGTTTCCTGATGACGCATGTCGCCTCCTATTTCCCGGCCTCCGGCAGCCGGAACTGCTCGTCGGAGATCAGGGCGTTCAGATCGAATTCCTCGTACTGTTCGGTCCAGGTCCAGGGTCTGCTGCGCTCCTCGTCCAACTCCCGCATCGGGAACAGCACGCCCCTGAAGGAACGGCGGAGCGGCCGTCCCGTTTTCGGGTCGTACCACAGGCGGACGTCGAGGGTGTTGACGGTTTCCCGATCGGACATCCGATACGTGAGGACGGCGGATTCTCCATCCGGATCCTGGGCCTTGACGTCGACCAGATCGTAGACCGCGCCCGGGTCCCGGGTCATGAACCCGTCGGAGCGGAACCACCAGTAGGACAGGCCCGAACGGACGAAGGCGCTGACGAGCTTTCTGTCCAGGCCGGACGGCGCCGACCTCAGATTCCACGACACCATCTCCCGCCGGGTCGCCAGATCCTCTCCGTTCGAGACGAGGATCCTCTCGCCCTGCACTTTCGAAGTTGTTCTTTGCAGCGAGGTGAAGACCTTCCGACCGGTTTTTCCGAGCAGTTCCCCCTTCCCCGTCACGACGTCTTTGTCGCCAGGACCCTCCAGCCGGACCGTCATCCCGATCCTGAAGCCGGGAGTAGCCTGGATCCGTCGTTCGAGATCCACCAGGAAATCCCGGGCTTCCCGGTCCCGGATCGGCTGCAGGAGTCCCCTGGCGCGCCCTTTGATTTCGGGATCCTCGGAGGAGGACGCCCGCAGCAGGGCGGGGATGGCTTTGGCGCCGAGCGATTGGAGCGCCGCGGTCGCCCGATCGCGCTCCCCGATATCGTCGGAGCCGAGCCGGCGGACCAATTGGTCGGGGTCCGCATCCTGCAACAGCAGCAGCGCCGCGAGGATCACGCTCATGACACCCCCGTCCTTATAGACGCCGACGGGGAACCGATCGCTTCAGGAGTTGATCGCAGGGACGGGTTGTGCGGCGGCTTAGCGCTGGTAGATCGGCAGGAAGTGGAACTTCACCGCCAGGCTCAGGACCGCGAGGCTCGTCGCGTAGACCTTGCCGGAGCCGCGCTCCTGGCCGCTCTGGCCCTGCCACGAGCCGTCGGGGCCCTGCTTGTTGAGCAGGGTGTCCTCGACCAGCTTGCGCGCGTAGGTGGCGTACTCGCCGCCGCGCTGGAACATGCCCTGGGCGAAGTAGTACGTGCCGTAGAAGTACCACTCGCCGCCGTACTCGACCTTCTTGTCCTTCAGCCAGTCGGCCGAGCCCTTCACTTCGGGGGAATCGTAGGCGCCGCAGACCTGCAGCGAGAGCAGGCCCGCCGCCGCCATCGCGTACTCGGGCTGCCGGCCCGGCTCGTACCCGCAGGCGCTCTTCAGGTTCTCGGGCTTGCCGTCGGCGCCGCGCTTCGACTGGTAGCAGCGCTTGATGTAGTCGACCGCGTTGTCGATCAGCTCCTTGGGCACGTCCAGGCCGGCGTTGCGCGCGCTGCGCAGCGCCATCACCTGCCATACCGTCACCGAGAGGTCCGAGTCGGTCGATTCGGGCGCGTAACGCCACCCGCCCTTGTTGCGCGGGTCCTTCTGCATCATCTGAGAGTTCTTGATCATGTCCACCGCCAGGCGGCAGCGGTCGCGGATGACCTGGTCCATCTGCGCGTCGACGCCCATCCCGAGCATCTCGGACAGCATCAGCGTCGTGATGCCGTGACCGTACATGCGCGAGCCGTCGCGCGCGCCGAGGTAGCCCTTGATGTCCTGCCGGTCCGGGCGCAGCACGTAGGACAGCGCCTTCTTCATCGCGATGCCCTGCTTCGTGTCGTCCGCCGGCTGGTGGCCGACGGCGGCCATCGCCATGATCGCCATCGACGTCATCGCGGTCAGGTTGTGGTTGACGTTGAGCTCGTGGATCGCGCCGTCCTTGTCCTGGAGCGAAACCAGGAAGTCGATCGCGCGGCCGATGGCGGCGTCGACCTTGTCGCCGGCGGGCTTCTCCTGGCCGGCCGGGGGCGCGTCGTCGGACGCGGCCGTGCGCGGCAGGGCCAGGAGGGCCGCGAAGAGGACGGCCCCGAGGATGGTCTTCATCGGACTACTTCTTCTCCCTCGCCTTTTCCGCGACGACCTGGAAATAGGTCTCGACCATATGGCGGTACTCGCCGCCGATCGGCTCGCGCTGGGCCTGCATCAGGTCGCGCGCGAGGCGCGGCGGGAGCTTGCCCCAGTCGCCGGGCTTGAGGAGCGCGTTGGACAGGGCGGCTTCGCCCTGCGGGCCGGCCTGGACCGAGGCGCCCTTGCCCTGGCCGGGCGTGTTGGACATCGGGTTCTGGCCGGGCATCTGGCCCTGGCCCGGGGTGCGGCCCTGGCGCATCGCGGCCGCCTGCGCCTGCGCGGCGGCGGCCATCGCCTGGGCGGCGTCGCCCTGGCCCTGCTCGGGCTGACCCTGACCCTGGCCCTGTTCCGGCTTGCCCTGGCCCTGACCCTGCTCGGGTTTGCCCTGGCCGTTGAGCGCATTCAGCGCCTGGGCGAGGAACTCCGCGGCCGCGTCGGCGAGCGGACTGCCCTCCGCGCCGGCAGCCGGGCTTTCGGGTTGCTGACCCTGCTGGCCGCGGGCATCCGCCAGCGCCTTGGCCTGGGCTTCGATCGCGGCCTGCGCGGCCTGGTCGGCCTTCGCGGCCTCCGGCGCGTTCCCCTGCTGCGCGGCCTTCGCGGCCTGCGCGACCTGGTTCTGGTTGGCGTCCTGGACGCCCTGGGCGACCTGGCCCAGCTGCTGCGCCTGCATGGCTTCGCCGAGCGACTGCTCGTTGCGCGCGGCCTGCTGGATGTCCGCCTGCGCGCCCTGGAGCTCCTGGGCGACCTGGGCCTGCTGGGCCTGAGCCTGCTGCGCATTGGCCTGCGCGGCCTGCTGGAACTGCTGCGCCAGCGCCTGCGCCTGCTTCGCCAGGTCCTGGGCGTCGCCGGCTTCCTTGCCGGCATCCTGCGCGGCCTGCTGGGCCGCGGCCTGCGCCTTCTGGGCCTGCTGGGCCTCGCCGGCCTCCGCCTGCGCCTTCTGCGCCGCCGCCTGGGCTTCAGCCTTCTCGGCACCCGCCTTCTGCGCGGCCTGCTCGGCCTTCTGCTGGGCCGCCTGCGCCTGCTTCTGGGCCTGCTGGGCCTTCTGCTGCGCGCCCGGGTCCTGCGGGGCCTGCTGGGCCTGGCGCTGCGCCTCCTGGGCGGCCTGCTGCGCCTGCGCGGCCTGCTGCTGCGCCTGGTCGGCCTGGGCCTGCGCCTGCTGCGCCTCGGCCATCTCGGCCTTCGCTTTCTGCTGTGCCGCCTGGGCCTGCGCGTTCTCCTTGTTGGCGTCGGTCTGCGCCTTCGCCGCCTGCGCCTGCGCTTCCTTCTGCGCGTTCCTCAGGTCCTGCGCCGCCTTGTTGAAGTCCTGGGCCGCTTTGTTCAGGTCCTGCGCGGCCTGCTGCGCATTGTCGAAGTTCTGGGGGATGTCCGCGGCGCCCTGGTTGAGGTCCTTCTTCGCCTCCTCGGCCTGCTGCTGCGCCTTCGGGGCGTTGGCCTGCGCGGCCTCCTGGCTGACCTTGGCGACGTCTTCGCGCGCCATGCGCCGGGCCTCCTCGGCGAGCGCCTTGGCCTTGTCGGCGAGGCCCTTCTCCTGGTCCGTCTTCGCCGCCTGCTGCTGCGCGGCCTGCTGCTCCTGCTGCGCCGCCTGGTTGAGTGCCTGCTCGGCGCGATCCAGCGCGTTCTGCGTGAGGCGGTTCAGCTCGCGCTGCATCGCCTCGTTTTCCTTCAGCTGGTTCTCGAGGGCGGCCTTGAGCGACTCGGGCGACTGCTGGGCCAGTTCGGCCAGGCGCTCCATCTGCGCGTACTGCTGGTCGAGCTGCTGCTTGAGGCCGAGGGCCTCCTCCGCCTTCCGGAGCTCGGGGCGCGTCTCCTCGGGCTTGGCGTTCGCCAGGTTCTTGTAGTGCTCCGCCAGCGTGTGCAGCGCGTCCTTCAGCTTGCCCTGCTGCTCCGCGGCCTGGTCGAGGGCGTGCTCCTGGGCCTTGGGCTGGGGCGTCGCCGCCGCCTGGTTCAGCAGGTCCTCCGCCTTGGGCGGCGACTGCCGAAGCATCGCGACCGCGTCGTCCGCGTCGCGCGCCCGCTCGCGGCCCTTCTCGGTGAAGAGGTCCTGCGTGTTCGCGTCGCGGCGCAGTTCCGCCACGACTTCCTCGATCTGCTTGTCGATGGCCTGCTGGTTCTCCAGGAGCTTGGCCGCCTCGGTCTTCGTCTGCGCGGCCTCCGTCTGCGGCGCCTTGTCGGCCTGCGCCGCCGTGTTCTTCTGGATCTCCTTCGCCGCCTCGGACAGCTTCTCGAGCCGCTCGGCCAGCGAGGGCACCAGCTTCTGCAGCGCCTTCCGCGCCTCGTCCATCAGCGGCTGGAACTCGGACAGCGCCCGGCCCAGATCCGCGCTCAGGCGCTCCAGGTTCTGCGCCACCGCCTGGGGGTTGCGGTTCGGATGATGGCGCTCGGCCATCTCGCGGCGCACCGCGTCGCCCGCGGGCCCGCGCCAGTTGCGCGACAGCGCCGTCGCCTGCTCCGCCGCGAGGCCGGCCGCCTTCAGCTCGTCGGGCAGCGCGCCCATCCGCACGTCCATCCACTGCCAGTCCTTCGGATGCCGCGTGGTGCGGTTGCCGGACGACGCCGTCCAGCGCTCGCCCTCCGACAGCTCCCGCAGGCTCGTCGAGAGCTCCGCGAGGGCGTGGCCGGTCTCGAGGGTGCGGTACGCCTTCTCCACGACCGCCAGCGTCTCCAGCGTCTTCGCCGCCTTCGGCGTGGCGAGGTGGTCGTCCAGGACCGACTGCATCGCGCGTCCGCCGAGCGAGCTGTCGGCCACGAAGAACGGATCGGAGTCCTTGCGCACTTCCTCGATGCCCGCGCGGGCCTCGAGCTGGGCGCGGGCGGCCTTCCAACGCGCCGTCGCGCGTTCGGACTGCTCTTTCTCCTTCAGGCGGGCGGCCTCGGACTTGTCGTCCTTCGCCTGGAGGTCGGCGACTCCCTTGATGCCGCGCGACGTCTCCTGGATGTCCGCGAACGACGGCTCGGATTTCTTGTCGAGCGTGCCGCGCGCCTGCTCGGCGCGGCGGGCGAGATCCTGCTCCACGCCGTGGAGGGTGTTGAGCGCCGCCTGCACCTGGCCGTTCATCGCCTGGGAGGGGCCGTTCAACTTCTCGTCCATCGACTTCCCGAGCGCGTCCTTGAGATTCGTCCGCGCCTGGGCCAGCGACTTCTTGAGCTGGGCGACCCGTTCGTTGAGGCCCGCCGGGGACCGCGTGGCCAGCACCTGGAGCACGCCTTCGACGGTCTCGATCTGCGCCGCGGCCACGCCCTGGCGTCGGGCCAGGCGCTCGTAGGCCTTGGGGTCCTTGATCGTCAGCGCGCCGGCCAGCTGCCGGTGGATCGCCTGTTGGTCCCGCGCCAGGTCCTTGACGTCGTTGAGGGACGCGATCGCCTCTTCGCAGGCGAGCAGGTCCTTATAGGCCTCCTCCAGCGCGTTCGCGCGGTCGAGCGCCTTCGCCGCCAGCTCCCGCGCGGCGGGAAGCGAGCCCTTCTCCAGCTCCGCCCGCGCGGCCTGGACCGTGTCCTCCTTGAGCCGCTTGACGAGCCGCGCGGCCAGGATCAGGTCGCCGCCCTCGCGGCCCGTGCGGGACACGCGCAACGCGTCCTTCGCCCGGGTCTCGACGCCGTCCGCGACCATCAGCACCTTTTCGACCTCGCCGATCGCGGCGACGACGGCCTGCTTGCGCTGCAGCTCCTCCGCGGCGGCGGCCAGGCCGGCCGCCTCGGCGACGCGCTTGTCCAGCGCCCGCACCGCGTCCCGGAACGCGATCAGCTCCGAGTAGAACCCTTCCTTCGCCGCCAGCGGCACGAGGCGCTGCGGATCGAAGCCACGCGCGCTGATCGTCAGGTGCACCGGCGCCGACTCCGCCCGGTTGCCCTTGAGGTCGACGGCGACCAGCTTGAGCGCGACCTGGTCGCCCGGCTGGACGCGCAGGTCATAGACGTCCCACATCTTCCCGATCTTGTAGTCCGTGCCGGTCACGTCGGGGAAGGCGGTCTCCTTCCAGTCGCCGGCGTTCACCTTGACGGCCTGCAGGACCTTCGCCAGGCCGATGTCGTCCTTCGCGCTGCCCTTCACCGCGACGACCTCGTCGGGCGGCACCAGGAGATCCGTCGTGGGCTCCTCGAGCACGATGCGCGGGACGAGGTCCGCGACGCAGCGGATCTCGTACTGCGGGCTGAACTTGTTGGTGAAGCCGGTCGCTTGGGACACCAGGTGGACGCGGTAGGTGCCCGACGCCGTCAGCGGCACCTGCGCGCGCAGCACCCGGGGCGTCTCCGTCTCCTTGAGCGCGATCTCCGACGGCTTCCCGCCGGACTCGAGCTTGAGCGTGGCGGTCTTCACATCCTGGTTGACCTTGATGAAGAGCTCGGCGACGGAGCCTTCCAGCTCCACCAGGTCGCCCGTCTCCTCCTCGGCCACGCGGTTGGGCCTATGGGCGTACTCGGGGTAGACGTAGTTCTTCCGGAACGAGATCGCCTCGGGGCGCGGGACGGTCGTCAGCGTGTACTTGCGGGTCATCGCGTCGCCCGCGCGGATGCGGTACTGCATCGGGTCGCGACCGACGGCGAGGCTGCTCTCGAACTGGCGGCCGTTCACGAGGGCCATCTCGACGCGCTCGGTCTTCTTCCCGTTCGGGAAGGACTCGAGGTAGACGTGCTTGGTCTCGGGACCTTCGGTCTCGACGCGGACCGTCACGATGTCGCCCTGGGGCACGGACGTCTCCGCGGGATTCGGCAGGAGGATCCGGACCTTCACGCGCGAGACGCGTTCGATGTTCGCGAACGGATCGAGCGCCCGCAGCAGCAGCCGGTCGTAGCTCAGTCCGGGAACGCAGAGCAGGGAGACGACGGCGGCGATGACGCCCGTCGAGACCCAGACCCACGCGGAGATCTTGTGGAACGAGAGGAGCTCGGAGACGCTGACGCTCTGCATGCGCCGGGCGACGTTGCCCTGGAGGATCTCGCGGAACTCCTCCGACTCCCACTGCTGCTGCCCGTGCGGATCGCCGAGCTCGACGGCCGAGATCAGATCCTCGCGCAGGTCGGGCCGGACGGCTTCGATCAGCCGGGCCAGCTCGCGCGGGTCGAGGGAGCGCCAGACCAGGCGCGCGCACGTAAACCACGCGCCGATGAAGGCCGCCACGTAGGCCAGGCCCGAGAACGCGTAGCGCGCCTCGTCGGGCATGTAGAAGAAGCGGTCGACGATCGCGAGGAGCGTCATCGTGGCGAGCAGGATCGTCACGACCGCGCAGATCCCGCGGATCAGGATGAAGCGCCGCCGGCGGCGCGCGAACGCCGCGATCTTGCTTTGGGTGAGGGGATCCAGGGTTCCTCTCATCGGCCTTCTCCTGTCTAGTTGCCTGACCGGGTCTCTTCCGTGATAACCCTTCCCCGCCAGGATGTTACGCTGTTTCGTTTTCCGGCAGCCGCTAGAGCATGCCGGTGTACTTGCGCAGGATCCACTCGACGGTCAGCAGCGCCACCATCGGGGCGAACCACCACCAGCTCTGCCAGAGGGCGGTGTCGCTTTCGAAGACGCGCTCCCGGCTCAACGGTTCCAGGCGGCTCGCGAGCTCGCGGGCCTCCTCTTCGCGGAAGAACTCGCCGCCCGACTGGGCGGCCACCTGCCGCAGGAGGTCCTCGTTGGCGTTCAGCACCGCCAGCTCGCCCGCTTCGCGCGGCTGGACCTTGAATTCCGTCTTGAGCGCGCCGTCGGGCTCCGCCGTCCCCTCGGCCCGGACGCGCACTTCATAGGAGCCGCCCGCCAGGGCCGCAACCTGGCCCTGGAAGAGTCCGGCCGCGTTCTCGTCGCCGGCCAGCTTCACGGTGGCGACCTTCTTACCGTCCTTGTAGATCAGCGCCTCGGCGCCCGTAGTGACGACCGGGCGGCCGTCGGCGTCGCGCAGCCGGGCGCGGATGTCGACGCTCTCGTCGGGTCCGTAGACCAGCTTGCCGACGTTCAGCGACACGCGGCTGTCGCGCACCGTGAAGGGCGGCTCCATGATCTCGCGGACCATCTGGTTCCAGTAGCGCTGGTGGTACAGGTCGGCGACCTCATAGCGCCAGCGCCAGGACTCGTCGAAGCCGGAATAGAGGACCTTCCCCGCGCCGAAGCGCCGGTAGACCAGGGCCGGGACCTTGCGCTCGCCCATCAGGGCCTCGACCAGCACCTCGGAGGTCGGCAGCGCGCGGACGGGAGCCACCCAGTGCGGCGGCTGCAGCGACGACCACGACTCGGCGTTCTTCTCCGCCTCCGTCGAGATCTGCAGCCAGGCCTTGCGCGCTCCCGCGTCGGTCAGCTTCATCCCCGTGGGGCGGCCGGTCTCGGCCGCCTTCCAGTCGACCGGGAACAGCGCCTCCAGCGGCGTCCCGACGAAGTTCGAGATGTGGCCGCGGCGGCCGTCGATGACCAGCAGGCCGCCGCCGCGCTTGGCGACGAAGTCGCGGATCCACTCCTGCTCCTCCAGCTTCGTGAGGAACTGGCGCGGCACTTCGCCGAAGACGATCAGGTCGTAGGAGAACAGCGTTTCCTTGTCTCCCGGGAACTGCCCGAGATTCTTGCCGCGGGTCCAGCCCTCGTTGCCGCGGTCGGCGATGAGCGCGTTCACCTCCCACTGGTCGTCGCGGTCGAAGAGGTTGCGCAGGTAGCGGACCTCCCAGCGCGGGCGGCCGTCGAGGATCAGCACTTTCCGCCGCTGCATGATGGCGTGCATGCTGAAATCGGCTTCGTTGTTGCTCTTCTCCTTCTCGCCGTCCACCGCCGACACGCTGGCGTGGAAGGTGAGGGGCTGGTTCAGGACCTCGATCCCCTTCTCGCGGCCCGCCGCGACCTTCTCGATCAGCGTCTGGACGGGGAAGTCGAAGGGCACCGAGCGCAGGTGCGTCTGCTCGGTCGACAGCCGCTTCTCCCAGACCAGCTGGCCCCCGCACTCGATCTTGACGGTGAAGGGGCGGCCGGGCGGCATGTCGTCCTTGAGCACGACCTCGCCTTTGACGCGGTCCTTGTAGAAGACCGACTGGGGCGTCTTGACGTTGAGGATGGCCAGGTCGTCCGGAAGCGCCGTCGAGCCGACGCACACCGTATAGACGGGGATCTGCCGGTTGCCCAGCATCTTCGCGGCCGCGAGCGGTGAGCCGCCCTCGTTGTGCTGGCCGTCGGAGATGAGCACCGCCGCGATGCGCTCCGCCTCCTTGTCCGTGATGCGGTTGCGCAGCCCGTCGGCGAGGTTCGTGGTCGGGGCGGACGGGTCCAGCGCGAGCGAGCGCGGCGCCTGCACCGTGGCCTCGGAGGTCTCCGACCCCGAGCTCCAGAGCGGCTGGGCCGTCTTGCCGTTCAGGGCCAGCAGCTCGACGTGGTGCTTTTCCGACAGGCGCTCGAGCAGCGTCTTGGCGCCGCTGGTCAGCATCGCCTCCACCCGCTTCCAGCGCGGCAGCGCGTCGAACTTCTGGACCGCCGCGACGATGGCGGGGTCCGACGGCGCCGCGACGCGCGCGGCGTAGTTCGCAAAGGCGTCGCGGAGCTCCCGCTCCCAGTTGGAAGCGGTCGTCAGCAGGCCCTGCAGCGCCAGGAGCGACTTGCCCGGGTCACCGTCGCGCGGCTTCGAGGCCAGCGTCTGCGCCGGCGCCAGCAGCTCCTCGCGGAAGCGCCCGACCAGCGTCTCCATGGCCCGCGCCGGCGACTCCGCCGAGGTCGCCGGGGAAGAGAGGCGGGCGCCGGGAATGGGCCGCTCCATCTTGCCGTCCGGCAGCTGCCAGCCGACCGAGACGGAGTCCTCGCCGCTGCCTTCCTTGTGGAGCGCTTCTATATAGTACTTCTTCCCCGCCTCCAGCCGGATCGGGGCGGACTTCTGCTCCGGGGTCACGTCCCACTGCCGCGAGCCCGAGAAGTTGGGCACCTTCGCGACCAGCTGCCGGTGCGACGGATCCGCGTCGCTGCTCAGCCACAGCTCGCACTGATCGTCGCCGCTGATCCAGAACGTATACGACCCCGTCGCGTTCGGATGGATGAAACCGCGCATCCGGGTGCCGTAGTTGTCGCCCCAGTTCACCGGGGCTTCGAAGGACTCGGGATTGGAAACGCCGTCGGGCTTCGACGGAAAGTTCGGATGGCGCGTCAGTTCGGCGACCGTGGTCCCCGGCACGCCCGTCCAGTATTCGCGGAGGATGACTCCCTTGCGCTCCAGTGCGATGCCGCCGATGTCGGCCTTGACGCCCGACAGCAGCCGAAAGGCCTCCTCGGCCTCCTGCGCGAACGCGCGGGCCGACTCGCGCCAGCGGGCCGGGTCGCCGTTTTCGCCGCCCGCCGCCCGGCGCGCGCGCGCGAGGGCGTCGGCCGAGTCCGCGAGCTGAGTGTCCAGCGCCTCGGGCGGCAGCCAGCCCAGCCGGCGCGCCGTCAGCAGCTTCCGCGACACCTCCATCGGCTCGTCGGTGAGCTTCATGCTCTGGGAGGCGTCGACGAAGACCAGCACGCGGCCGCGCTCGCCCACCACCTTGCGATGATGCAGCACGGGGCCGGTCAGCATCAGCACCGCCAGGACGACGACCGCCACGCGGACCACCGGCAGCAGCCAGCGCAGGCGCGTCAGGTTCGTGCGCGTCTCGCGCCGATACAGCCACCAGGCCAGGCCCGCGAGGACCAGCGCCACGGCGCCGCCGACCCAGGGATTCCAGTCTCCCATGAAGCGGAGATTCATCTAGCTTTTTCTCCGGACGAACACCTGTTCGAGGATCATTTCGACAAAGATGAGGCCGATGACGGCGACCAGCAGGGCCTGCCAGATCTCCTGGCCGAAGCGGCGCTGCTGGTCGAGCGCCCGGTACTCGGCGAAGGTCTTGACCAGCGAGGCGCCCATCGCCTTGGAGACGTTCTGGATGTCGGTCTCCGGCAGCTGCGAGAGGTCCGACTCCTCGCGATCGACGTTGACCACGAAGTGGATCCGGTTGTTGTTCGGCGCATCGAGGACGTAGAGGCCCGGGCGCCGCGTCTCGTCGAACTCCGCCAGGGCGCGCGTCCCCTTCACCTGGATCGCGACTTCGCGCGCCTTGCCCTCGGGATCGGTGAGGATCGCCTTCTTGCCCGCGTCGGACGCCGGGAGGAAGGCCACCAGCGGCTTGCCGACGTCGACGTTCCGCGGCGGATACACCTTGGACGCGAGGTAGGTCACCAGCTGCTGCATGAGCGGGAGGTAGAAGGGCCGCGCCGGCAGGTTGGTCCACTCGGCGTCGCAGGGCACGGCGCATTCGATCACGCGGCCCTCGCCGAACTTCTTCTCGACCAGGAAGGGATCGCCCGTGTCGAGGCGTGCCAGCACCGTGATCCCCGACTCGCCCGGCTTGCCGGTCTCCTCGCGCATCTTGTACCAGAGCCGGATGTCCGCCTCGGCGAGGTTGCCGTTGCGCGGGTCGTTGAACATGTCCAGCGCCGGGTGCTCATAGTGCTGCGAGACGATCGACGCCCGGGTCCCCGAGTTGGTGGATCCCGAGAGCGAGGCGACCGGCAGCGGGAGCAGCCCCTTCCCGCCCGCGAGGAAGGCCGTGTTGTACCAGGCGCTGTTGATCCGGTTCCCCGGGAACACCAGGAGCCCGCCACCCTCGCGGACGAACCCCTCCAGCGCCTTCAGCTGCGCCTCGTTGAGCTGCGAGACGTTTGCCAGCAGCGCCACGCGCGACTCCGCCAGCATCTTCGCGTCCATTTCGCGGGCGTCGACGGTCCGCGTCGTCACGAGGTCCGCCAGCTCGACCTTCCCGACGCCATAGGGATGCAGCGCGATCTCGACGAAGTCGGTCTCGCCCATGAGCGGCTCGGGGTTGAGATCGCCGCTCACCAGCAGCACCGGCAGCCGGTCCCAGACCGGGATGGACGCCATCAGGGCGTTGTCCGCGATCAGCGCGTCGGCTTCGGCCACGACCTCGATGACGTGCGACCCGGAGGTGTCGAAGGTGTGCGTGAAGAGGACCTGCCCCTTCTCGCGCGGTCCGAGCGAGGCCTGGGAGACCGAGCGCTCCTTGCCGTCGACCCTGAAGACCACGCGCATGTCCTGGTACTGGCCCTCGCCGTGATTCTGCAGGCTCGCGCGGACGCGCAGCTGCTGCCCCACGCCGAGGATCTGCCGGTTGAGCTCGATTTTCTCCACGGAGACGTTGTCGGTGACTTCCGTCCCGACGTGGAAGAAGGTCAGGCGCGGCGGCGTCTTCCCCTCGGCCAGCTGGCCGGCGATCCGCGACCGCTCGGAGGCGGGGAGGCCGGCCGACTCCGACCAGGTCACCTTCTGGAAGTCCGTCAGGACGACGATCTCGCGGTTGAGATGATTGAACCTCGGCTGCACGGCCCGCGCCACCTTGAAGGCCTCCGGCACCGAGGAGGCGCCGTAGCCCGACCGGATCCGGCCCAGCTCGCCGCGGACGCGGTCGAGATCGAACGTCGGGTCGTCGAGCAGCGTCGAGGCGCCGCCGGCCATCTGGACGATGGCGACGTCGGAGCCCGGGACGAGGTTGTCGACGATCTCGCGGGCCGCCTCGCGGGCTTTCTGGAAGTTCGAGTTGGCCGGTCCGCCGGCTTCCATCGAGTAGCTGTTGTCCAGGATGATGACCGTCGAGATCTTCTTGTTCTCGAGCAGCGGCGAGAGCCCGGTGAGGACGGGGCGCGCCATGCAGAGGGCGAGGGCGACCGGGATCGAGCAGCGGATGAGGAGCAGGATGAGCTGCTCCAGCTTCAGGCGCTTGGTGTTCTTGCGCAGCACCGCCTCGAGCAGGTGCATCGCGCCCCAGGGCACGATCTTGAATTTGCTGCGATGGAAGAGGTGGATGATGATCGGAATGGCCACCGCCGCCATGCCCGCGATCAGCGCCGCGTTGAGGAAGGTCATGGCCTACCTTCTCATCCTCAACGTGAGATATTGGGCGAGCGCCTCGGCATAAGGCTGATCGGTGATCATCGGCACCAGGTCGATGCGGTGCCGGTGGCAGCCCTGCTTGAGCTCGGCGCGGAACTTCTCGAGGTTCTCGAGGTAGGCCGCGCGCAGGTGGTTCGGATCCACCAGGTACTTCTTGCCGTCGACCTCCAGGCAGTCGAAGCGCGTCCACTGGCGGAAGTCGAACTCCAGCTCCGTGCGGTCCCAGATCTGGAAGATGACGATCTCGTGCCGCGCGTGCCGCATATGGGCGAGCGCGGTGAGGAGCTTCGTGACGTCGCCGAAGCAGTCGGACAGGATGATGACCAGGCCGCGGCGGTGCAGGCGCGGGACCAGGTCGTGGAAGACGTCGGCCAGCTCGGTCTCCCCGCCGGACTTCGTCGCCTCGAGTTCGTTGACGAGGACCTTGAGGTGGCTCGTCTGCGCCCGGGGCGGGATGTAGCGGCGGACTTTCGTGTCGAACGTGACGAGGCCGACGCTGTCCTGCTGGCCGAGCATGAGGTACGCGAGGCAGGCCGCGAGGCGCTGCGCGTAGACGAGCTTCGAGCGGCCCTGCGGATTGCCGTAGTTCATCGAGCCGCTCGCGTCGAGCAGCATCGTGGCGCGGAGGTTCGTCTCCTCCTCGTACTCGCGGATATAGAAGCGGTCGGTCTTGCCGAAAATGCGCCAGTCGAGGTGCCGGATCTCGTCGCCGGGCACGTACTGGCGGTGCTGCTTGAACTCGACGCTGAAGCCCTTGTGGGGCGAGCGGTGCAGGCCCGTGCAGAAGCCTTCCACCACGAGCCGCGCCAGGATCTGCAGATTCGAGATCTTGTGCAGGTCGGCCGGGGTCAGGAATTCCGAGAGCTGTGCCATCTGAGCGCTGCTATCCTCGCTGTCCCTGATCCCGCCTTAGAGGATCTTCTTCGCGTCGCCCCGCGGCGTGGCGTCCAGGATCTTCTGGATGATCTCGTCCACCGTGACGCCTTCGGCCTCGGCGTTGAAGGTCGGCACGATGCGGTGCCGGAGCACCGGAACCGCCAGCGCGACGGCGTCGTCGAGCGTGACGTGGAAGCGCCCCTGCAGGACCGCGCGGACCTTGCCGCCCAGGATCCACTGCTGGCAGGCGCGCGGACCGGCGCCCCAGCCGATCAACTCCTTCACGAACGCAGGCACGCCCGGGTCCTTCGGCCGCGTCTTGCGGACGACGTCGAGCACGAAGTCCATCACGTGATCGGGCACGAGCACCTTGCGGACGGTGTCCTGGCAGGCCATGATCTCGGCGCCCGAGATCACGCCCTCCATCTTCGCGGAATGGGCGCCCGTCGTACGCGCCACGATCTCGCGCTCCTCCTCGCGCTTCGGATAGTCGACCTTGACGAGGAACATGAAGCGGTCCTTCTGCGCTTCGGGCAGCGGATACGTGCCTTCCTGTTCGATCGGGTTCTGCGTCGCGAGGACGAAGAAGGGCTCCTCGAGGGTATAGGTCTTGCCGCCGACGGTGACCGAGTGCTCCTGCATGGCCTCGAGGAGTGCGGCCTGCGTCTTCGGCGGGGTGCGGTTGATTTCGTCCGCCAGGATCATCTGCGCGAAGATCGGGCCCTTCTGGAAGTTGAGGACGCGGCGGCCCGTCTGCGGATCTTCCTGGATGATGTCGGTGCCCGTGATGTCGGCGGGCATCAAATCGGGCGTGAACTGGATGCGGCGGAACGACAGGCTCATCACCTGCGACAGGCCGCGGACCATCAGGGTCTTCGCGAGGCCCGGCACGCCTTCCAGGAGACAATGGCCCTTCGCGAGCACCGCGATCAGAAGCTGCTCGATGACGTCGTCCTGGCCGACGATCAGCTTCGAGAGCTCGCCCTTGATCTTCTTATAGGACGCGACGAGCGATTCCGCGCGCTTGACGTCCTCGGGAGCCGGCTTCGGGATCTCGGCGCCGCGCGGCGCGGCAGACTGGACCTGCTGGGGGGGATTGGCCATGGAATCGTCCTCCGTGCTTTGTTAGCGGGATTCGTCCTTGAGAACCTTCACCTTGAACGAGGAGAAGGTGCATGCGCTCCGGGCGGTCTGCAGACCGACCTGCGTCATCGGGCCATCGAGGTCGGAGACGCTTTCGATCATCCAGCCGTCCGGCTCGCGGTCGCCCTGCCAGATCTTGCCGCGCAGGACCGTGTCGGACCCGCGCTTGCGCTCGATCGACAGCTTCAGTCGGTAGGTGCCTTCGCGCCCGTGCTCGAAGGGGATCGCGGACACGCCGGGGAACTCGAAGACCGAGGTCCCCTCGGGCCCCTGCGCGGAGCGGAGCACCACCGTGCGGTCGCGGAACATCGCCTCGAGGCCGAAGCCCCAGGAGCCGCGGTCGATCGCCGTGTCGGGCGTCGCCGCGTCCACGTCGACCACCACCTCGAGCACCAGGCTGTCCTTGTCCTCGCTCTCCGCGCGGCACAGCAGCGTGGAGGCGCCGCCCTCGGCAAGGCGCGACACGCGGCCCTGTTTCACCGTGCGGCCTTCGACGGCCCATTCCCCGTCGCCGGACGTGACGCCGGCGTTCAGGTCGATGTCGAGGTAGCGCACGCCGCCGGGCAGCGGCGCGGGATCCAGCGGCTTGCCGGGCGCGGCCACGGCGTAGAAGCCGGAGCGGACCTGGATGGTCTTCCGGTCCTCCATGCGGGTGAAGTTGACGGCGCCCTCCTCGACCTGGAGGCGCGTGGCCTCGGTCTCCGCCGCCAGCGTGAAGCGCGTGCCGAGCACCGCGACCTCGGCCTGCGGCGTGCGGAGCAGCATGGCCTTGCCGGCGGGCTGCTTGGCGACGTCGGCCACCAGCGCGCCGCGCTCCAGCGTGACGAGCTTGCGGGTCCGGTCCTTCTGATCGGTCAGGCGGCGGACGACGGTGTCGCTCCCGATCTCGAGACGGGTGTGGTCGGGATAATCGAGCACCACCGAGCTGCGGCTCTCGGTGAGGATGGCCTGTCCCTCGAGGATCGCGCGGCCGGGCTTCGCCGGCGTGCGGTCCGCGGGCGACTGGCTGAAGACATAGACCTCGCCCTGCACGCGGCGGAGGACGGCCACCACTCCGGGGCCGTCGGGCGACGGCAACGTGCGGTCCAGGCCCTTGGCCACGAGTTCGACATCCTTGCCGGCGACGGCGTAGAAGTCGGCGGCGACGTCGATCGTCTTATGGTCCCTCCGGCTCGTGAACGACGCCTTGCCGCGACGCACCTCGAGTCGTGCGAAGTCGGCGGCGCTGACGAGCCGCACGTCACCCTCGCGGAAGCGCAGCTCGGAGTGCGGCGTCACGGCCGTGAAGGGCTCGACCTGGAGGGGCGCCGCGATCTCGCAGTCGCCCTTGAGGAGTTCGATGCGCTTGGCGGCGCCGCCCTGCACGAAATGGAAGACGGCGGGGCCCTTGATCTTCAGGCGCGTGGGATCGTCGGCGAATCCGATGCGGGTCTCGCCCGGCTCGTCGAGGGTCAGGCGGTCGCCGGAGACGAGCTCCATATCGACGCGGATCGGGAGCACCCGGCCCTCGCGGGTCAGGCGGGCTCCGGGTCCGACGGACAGCAGGAAGGCGTGCGCATCCGCGGCCGACGACTTGACTCCGGCCGGGTAGAGCGCGATGCCCAGGGCGATGAGCCCGGCCGCGGCGATCGAGCCCGCGACCGCCCAGGGGACCACGCGGCGGCGCGGGGTGCGGACCGGCGCGGGCGCGACGGGAGGACGGAAGGCCTCGGCAACCTCGGGAACCGGGGGCGGGGCGACCGGCGCCTTGGCCGCCTCTTCCTCGCGGCGCTTCAGGTCCGCTTCCTTCCGGACGTGCGCGAGCAGGTCGTTCTTGAAGGAGTCGATGGGATCGGCCCGCAGCACGGAAAGCACGGAGACTGTGACCTGCTGGTCGGCGGTGTCGTCGCCGAGCAGGACCTTGAGGGCCTGCTCGATGTTCTGCTGGTCGGAGAGTTCTCGGACCAGGTCGGGATTGGCCTTCAGCTCGGCCTCGAGCCGGGCCATGCCGGCCTCGTCGAGGTCGCCGGTCAGGAAGGCGTCCATCAGCTCTTTGTCCGTCATGCCTTCTCCGTCGCCATCTTGTCCTGGACGCAATCCTTCAGCTGGCGGCGAAGCCGGCACAGCGTCGTCCGGACCCAGGCCGCGCTCTGGTCGACGCGGTCGGCGATCTCCTCGGTCGAGAAGGAGAGGTGGTAGCGCATCTGGATGAGCTGCTTGAGGCGCGGGGGAACGCGCTCGAGGCACTTCTCCAGGCCGTCGAGCTCCTTGGCGGAATGCTCGATCGTGCGGCCCGGGGCGACCTCGAAGACGCGCTTCTCGGCGTACTTGAGCTGGTTGGCCTGCTCGCGGCTGAAGCGCTGGATCTCGGCGCGGAGCAGGTTCCAGGCGATCGACTTCAGCCAAGCGAAGAACGAGGTCCCGCGCTGGAACTCCTGGATATGGTTGTAGGCGAACACGTAGGTCTCGTGCGCGATCTCGTCGATGAGGTGCGGCACGGGCGCGTTGAGCGCGATCACCGCGCGCAACCGGCGCACGTGGACGTCCATGAGGCTGCCGAAGGCCTCGAGGTTTCCCTCCTGCACCTTCTGGATCAGCGATTGTTCGTCCATCATCATCCGTCCCTTTCGTTCGCCCTCACTCATATCGCAGCCTCGAAAAGGTGTTACAGAATTGAATTCTTCCGCAGTCGGCAGTCCGGAAAAACGATCCCCACCTCCCGGGAGAGGAAGGATCTGCGGACTCCGATCCGTCGACTCCGGATTCCCGAGCTCTCTATTAAAGCACGCGCTCCGGCTCTCCGGGGATCCGCCGCCGAAACAAATTTCGGGACTGTTCTTGTATTTTATGATTCATAAGTTATAATTTGTCCGGAGTCGCCCCGCCGCCGGGGCATTCGCAGAGAGAGGGGGAAGAGATGTCCGACGCCGCGTCCACGCCGTTTCTGAAACTCGCCAGCGGTCCGCTCGCCGGCAAGGTGGTCGAAATCGCCGCCACCCTGAGGATGGGCCGCCATCCCTTCAACGAGGTGTCCCTCGGCGATCCCGGCGTCTCCCGCTACCACTGCTGGATCCTCGTCCGTGACGGCATCGCGTCCGTCGAGGACCTCGCCAGCGCCAACGGGACCTTCGTCAACGGGGAGCGCGTCCGGCTCCGCCGGCCCCTGAAGCCCGGCGACCTGCTGCGCGTCGGATCGACCGAGATGGTCTTCAGCCTGGCGGGCTGACCGACCAGTCCCGCAGGTCCACCCTCACCGCCCGCAGCCGCCCCAGGCTGTCCCCCGGATTCACGATCACCGTCGCGCCGATGCGGTCCACGCCGGGCGATTCGTGGACGTGACCGTGCAGCGTCATCGGCGGCTGCCGTCTTTCGATAAACGCCCGGATCGCGCGACTGCCGACCGGGGTCCCGTCGTAAAGCCGGTCCAGCGCCGTCCCCCAGGGCGGCGAATGCGTGACGTACACCGTCTTCGCGGGGTCGGACTGCGCCGCGAGCCTTTCGAGATCCCCCTCGATGGTGCCCTTCGCGCGCACGGCCTCCATCGACGCGGACGCAGGAGCCCCGGAGGCGCTGAACAGGACGCGCTGCGGATTCGACCGGGGCGCCCAGCCCTCGCTGTCGTAGCGGTCGTGATCCTTCATCCCGAAGGGCGTGACCGGGACGTGGGCACAGCCGGCAATCCAGGTTCCGTCGAGGAACGGCACGGCGCGGCCGTGAATCGCGGTGCCCTTCCCCTCCAGCAGCGGCAGCGCCGCGGCCCAGTCGTCGTTCCCCGGGATCCAATAGCAGGGACGCGACGCGAAGAGGGCTCCCAGGTAATCCCGCACGAACACGCGCTGCGCCTTCAGACGCTGCTCGAGGGTCCCCTTCGTGTGCGGGAGCAGGTCGCCTCCGAGGACGACGGCCTGGGCCTCCAGGGCGAACAGGCGGTCGTAGGAGTCGCGGTTGCCGTGGAGGTCGGTGGCGTAGACGAACGTGGACACGGTCCTATACTATAGGAATGTCCGGCCCCACGCACGAGGAGCGGAATGCCCTCATCCTCCGGCGCACGCTAAGCGCCCTCTGCTGGATCTACGCCTTCTGGAGCGGCCTCTTTGGCGTGCTGGCCCTGGGCCTGGCCCATCACACCGAGGGTCCCTATGACGCCCGCCTGATCCTGGCCCATGCGGGCCTCCTCGTCCTGGCCGGGGCCCTCACCTGGAAGCCCCGCCGGGGAGCGCCCGCCGCCGTGCTCCTCGCCTGCGCCGGATCGCTCGTCTTCATCGCCCTCGACCTGCAGCGACGCCAGTGGGAGACCGCCTTCATGGACGGTCTGTTCATCCCCCTCGCCCTCCTCCTGCTCATCAAATCCCGGCGTCCTTCTTGACACCGTCAAGGCACCGGAAGTACCATTGTGTCCACACGTCGGGGAACGGAGATGCGCCGCGGGTGGAAGAAAGTAGTTCTGGGTGGTCTTTTGGCTCTGACGGTCTATTTGACCGCCGAGTCGTTCCTCCCTGCCTGCTCCCAGCCCACCGCCCAGGCCAGCCTGGCGCTCATCCATGCCTATCAGGCGACCGGCTCGAAGATGATGGAAAGCGGGGGCGTGCACTGCCGCTACACGCCGACCTGCTCCCACTACGCCGAGGACGCGATCGGATATTACGGGACCGTGAGCGGCATCGTCCGCGCCACGGGCCGGATCTGGCGCTGCTCCCCCTGGGGCGGCACCGGCTACGATCCCGCCGTCGAGGAGCATCCCGCCGCCTATTTCGCCCCCGAGCAGCAGCCGCAGCAGATGTCGGACGAGGAAAAGCGCTTGCGCCAGGAAGCGGAGCGGCAGGCGAAGGAGGCCGCCAAGGCCATCACGGCCGGCTGCATCTCCGGCAGCGCGGGATGCGCCATCATCATCGTCACGGGCCTGGTCTACCTGGCGGTGAAGATCTTCGTCATGATCTGGGCGTTCAAGGACGCGACCGCGCGCGGCGACGCGAACGCCGTGATCTGGCCGATCCTCATCTTCTTCACGAGCATCATCGGATTCGTGGTCTATATGGCGATCCGGCCCAAGGGCGACATGAGCCCCTGCCCCAGTTGTCACAAGGCACGGCTGTCGACGCTGACGAAGTGCCCGCATTGCTCGGTCGATTCCAATGCGCCCCCGAAGACCGCTTAACGTTCGACAATAGATAGGGAGGAGAATCATGGCAGATGCACCGGCGGCCCCGGCAGCCCCTGCGCCCAGCGGCGGCGGCGTGAAGGGCAAAGTGGAAAACCCGACGACGGTCCTGATCCTGGGCTTCGTCACCTGCGGACTCTATCCGCTGTACTGGATGTGGCTGCGCACCAAGGAAGTGAACGACTATCTGGGCGAGCAGCGCATCAACCCGATGTTCGTGTTCCCGGGCTGCATCTGCTTCCCGGTGGTGCTCTACGCGATGTTCCTGATGCTGAAGTCCCTCCCGGACATGCAGAAGAAGGCGGGCCTCGAGGCGAAGGACGAACTGGTCCTTCACCTGGTCCTCTTCCTCTTCATCAGCCCGGTCGGGATGTACATGTTCCAGCAGAAGCTGAATGAGATCTGGCAAAAATAGGTCCCTGCGAATCATTCTTTGGGGAAGCTCGCTGCCGGCCCTACTGGCAGCGAGCTTTCTTTATTTTCCCCACGCGTTCGGCGGCCCCATCCTCTGCCCGATGCTCCTGCTGCTGGGCATGCCCTGCCCCGGCTGCGGCATCACCCGTGCGCTCGGCCTCGTCACCCACGGCCGTTTCCGCGACGCCTTCGACTACCACCCGCTCTGGCCCCTCCTCCTCGCGTATTTCACGTTCCTCTGGATCTACCAGATCGTCGAGAGCGTCCGCGGCGAACCGCCGAAGCTCCCCACCTACCGCATCGCCGGCGCCGCCATCGTCGTCCTCCTCGGCTTCTGGGCCGTCCGCCTCGCCTGGTTCTTCGCCCATGGCGGCCTCGCCGTCATGGCCCACGACAACGGCATCGCCCGGCTTCTCCGGCTCTTCCCCTGATCTGGATTGACAACGTATATCCATATCGGTATTCTTGACCCTCCCGACGGTGGGACCGATCTCAATGCAGGAGCCTGACATGGACGACTACGAGTTCGCGACCCGGGCCATCCACGCCGGACAGCCCACCGACGAGCAGACCGGCGCGGTCACCTTCCCGATCTACCAGACGTCGACCTACGGCCAGGAGCTGCCCGGCGTCAACAAGGGCTACGTCTACGCCCGCACCGGAAACCCCGGCCGCACCGCCCTCGAGGAGTGTCTCGCCTCCCTCGAGGACGCCAAGTTCTGCTACACCGCCTCCAGCGGCATGGCCGCCATCAACAACATCCTCTGCCTCCTCCAGGCCGGCGACCACGTCGTCACCTGCCAGGACCTCTACGGCGGCGCCTACCGCATGTTCACCAAGCTCTATGCCAAGTTCGGCGTGAAGTTCTCCTTCGTCGACGCCACCGACCTCAAGGCCATCGAGGCGGCCTTCACTCCCCAGACGAAGATGCTCTGGCTCGAGACGCCGTCCAACCCGCTCCTGCGCATCATCGACCTCGCGGCCGCGTCGAAGATCGGTAAGGCCCATCAGGCGATCGTCGTCGTCGACAACACCTTCGCCTCGCCCTATCTCCAGGCGCCCCTCAAGCTCGGGGCGGACATCGTCATGCACTCGACCACGAAGTATCTGAACGGGCACTCGGACGTGCTGGGCGGCGCGTCGATCACGAACGACCCGGCCCTGGCCGAGCAGCTCAAGTTCTTCCAGAACGCGGTGGGCGCCGTCCCGGCGCCGATGGACTGCTTCCTCAACCTCCGGGGCATCAAGACGCTGCCCATCCGCATGGACCGGCACTGCGCCAACGCACGGCAGATCGCCGAGTACTTCGCGAAGCACCCGAAGATCGCCAAGGTGTACTTCCCCGGCCTGTCGACGCATCCGGGCCACGACATCGCCAAGCGCCAGATGCGCGACTTCGGCGCGATGGTCTCCATCGAGCTCAAGGCCGACATCGAGGAGACGAAGAAGTTCACGTCGAACGTCGAACTGTGGACGCTCGCCGAGAGCCTGGGCGGCGTGAAGTCGCTGCTGTGTCAGCCCGCGACGATGACGCACGCGTCGGTCGACGCGGCGATGCGCCGCCAGGTCGGCATCCAGGACGGCCTGATCCGCCTTTCGGTGGGCCTCGAAGATCCCAAGGATCTGATCAAGGACCTCGAGCAGGCGCTGGACAAGGTCCGCAGCGCCGTCGCGGTGGCGTAAGAAGGCATGAGCGCGGAAGCCTGTCCCGCCTGCCGGTCGACCCGGCTCGAGGACGCCGTGATCATGGGCGCCGGCCTGCAGCCCGCCCGGGCCGGACGCCTGACGAAAGCCCTCTCCGCCGCCGAGCTGAAGGCGCGCGTCTGCCTCGACTGCGGCGCCGTCGACCGCCTCCGCGCCGACGTCAAGACCCTGAAGAAGATGCTCGGCGACAAGTCCTGAGGTTCCCCGCGCTTCCATGCCGACCTTCCGCTGCCAGGCCGAGATCGCGGCGACGCGGGAACAGGTCTTCGCGATCACCCAGGACGACGGCCGCGTGTGGTATCAGGCGAAGAACGGCCTGACCATGACCGTCCGCTACGTCACGCACGAGCCGCCCGAGCGGGTGGCGATGACGATGCTCGAGGGGCCCTGGATCTTCCGCCGCTTCTCGGGGTCCTGGGTCTTCCAGTCGCTCGCGGAGTCGCGGACGCAGGTGACCTTCAGCTATCATTTCGAGCTGAAGGCCCCGCTCGCGATCGGGAACGGCCTCATGAGGCGGCGGCTCGAGCGCGCCATGAACCAGCGACTGGCCGGCCTGAAGGCGTACGCCGAATCCGCGGGGAGCCGTCCCTGACGATCACCAGAGGCGCTTCAGATGGAAGAGGAGCAGGGCGAGCTGGAACAGGAATTCCACGCCGAAGAAGGTCCGCGTGATCCAGGCGGCCGCCGGCGACGCGGACGACGCCTGCCCGGCGGCGGCTCCCATCGCCAGGCCCGCCCCCCGCGCCACTCCGCGGCCGAGCGCATCGTCCAGCGACTTCTCGATACCCAGGACGACGAGGATCCCGAGCCCCACCGCCGCCGTCGCTCCGGCGATCGGCCAGTGCCACCCCGCGGACGTGAACCCGGCCGCCACCGCCGCCGCCTGGGCCAGCAGACCGGCGCCGAGCACGGCCTTCATCGAGGCATCGTTCATGCGGGAGGTCCGCGCTGGGAGTCAGGAGGCTGCGCGGAGATCCTCACCGTCCACAGTTTTTCGGGCGCGCCGGAAAGGACCAGCCCCGCGCGGAACGGCGGATAGCCCACGCAATACCCGCGGAAGCCCACGGCGTTCCACCCCTTGCGCAGATGGACGCGCCTCGTCTCCGCCGCTTTGCCGTCCTTCTCCTTCATCTCCCCCGCGAACACGGACTCCCCGTTGAGCGTATACCGCAGCGTCGTCTGCGGATGGCCCTGGAGGACGAAGTCGAGGTCGACGTCCTCGGGCACGTGGATCCAGGAGGCTTCGCGCCGACGCCCTTCAGCATGAAGTGTTGGGTGAAGCTGCCCAGGAACGGACCGCCCTCGCCGAAGGCCAGGCTGTATCCGATCACCAGCCACAGGAGGGAGACCAGGCACATCAGGAACATGCTGTGCATGAATGTCGACAGGACGTTCTTCGTGCGGACGAGTCCGCCGTAGAAGAGAGCCAGGCCCGGGCCCGTCATCATGAGCACGAGCGCGCTTGACGCCAGGAGCCACGCGTTGTCGCCCTGATTCGTCGAGACGTTGTTCTTATGCGTCGAATCCGGGACTCCGGAATTGGTCACGGCTTCCAGGTCGGCCACCCGCTCCGCGAACGTCGGCTCCTTCGGCTCCGCCTGAGACGGGGCGGCCGGCGTCGCTTGCGCACCGACATAGACAAGCGGCGTCATCAGGAAAACGGCGAACAGGATCAGCGGGAACAGGGATCCGACTCGCGCGCGAACTCCCCCAGCCATGCTTGCCTCCCCTCAGTCCCCCCGCGGCCCTCGAAATTGACTTTGCGCTGGATTCGGCAGAAGGGAATCACGGAATCACTTCCTCGGTCGCTCAGGGGGATAGATCCTTCAGGGTCCAGGTGCGAAGGCCGTGCTCGACCGCCTCCCGCTGCTCTTGGGACAAGCAGGTCAGGACGCCCGACAGGACGCGGGCGTGGAGGGCCGCGTCGAGCCGCCGCCTGGCCTCCAGTTCCGACAGGCTGATCGCCAGGATTTCGGCGGCCGCGACCATCATCTCCCCGGGCGTCTTCACGTCCTCGAGGGCCGCGCGGTCGATCTCGCCCTCGCGGACCATCTCGTTCCACAACCGCCGCTCAGCGACCTTGAAGAACTCCTGTTTCATGGTGATCTCCGATTGCCGGGGCGCAGGGCGCCCCGGGTGAACTCCAAGATCCGGCCCGTCGACGCGGGAGGATCAGACGGGAGGCGCGCGGAGGCCGTGGGGGGCGGCGGGCAGGCGGACGCTGCGGCAGACCGGGACGGCCGGCTCGACGCAGCGGATCCGGCCGGGGGATACGTCGGGCAGCGAAGAGGAGTCCATCGCGAGCGACGCCCGACGCTGCGGTTCGAAGGGGGAGCGCTTGGGCCCCGCGGCGACGAATTCTCCGGGCGACTTGCGCGCGACCAGCTCCTTCCCGAGATCCCGGTGGCGGTCGGCGTCGGAGCCGTCGGGAGCAGTCCGGGTCAGGGACGCCCCGGCCGCGTCCGGCCAGAGCTCCCCGACGGAGAGCAGCGGATGGAGGACGGAGACGCCGAAGACCAGGAGCAGCGCAAGGGCCGACCGGCGTCGCATGAGGCTATTTTTTCTCTTCCTTCTTCTTCCGGAAGCTGAGCGCAAAGACGAGCGCGCCGACGGCCAGCGAGGCGATCGCGGCGATGCGCTCGTGCTCTCCGAACACGCCCATGATCATGGAACGGCGCCCGATCATCGGGAAAATGAAGGAGGTTGCGCCCAGGAGAAGCAGCGTGAACCCGGCGGTTCTCATGGGGTGAATCTACCCGGGGGCCCCGGGTTTTTCCAGCGCCCTTTTCACCAGCGCCAGCTCCCGCGGCGCCAGCGGCAGCCCGAGGGCCTGCTCCCGCGCCGCGGAGGACATCTTCTTCCAGCTCTTCCGGAGGATGTCGACCATCTTGTCCGGCTCGGTCTTCCCGGAGAACTCCGGAAACTCGAACTGAAGGAAGACGAGGCAGGCCGCGTCCTCGAGGGTCTGTCCTTCCGCGTCGGTCGCGAGATTCTTGCGCACCAGGATCTGCCGGGCCTTGGCTTGGGACTCCTCGCCGTATCCGGCGTCTTTCAGGATCCCGGCAAGCGTCTCGGCATGGAACTTCTTCAGATCCTCGCGCCATCGAAGATATCCGTTCCGGCCGTCCGGATAGCTCGAACGCGGCACCGTCCAGCGCCGGATGTGCTGCGCGCGGGAGGCGAGGAGGAGCTCCTCGGAGGCGTCGGGCGCGAGCTTCCGCACCCAGTCGACCATGCGGCGCCCGTAGTCGACTTCGCGGCCCTGCGGATCCTCGGCGTTGGCCCGGTCGATCGCGGCGCAGGCGGCGTCGAAGGATGGCATTGCCTACCCCAGTCGGGCGAGCAGCGTCGTCACGTCGGGCACCGGCTCGCGGGAGTTCACCTGGACGGTGAGGCGCGCCCGCGGATCGTCCGAGACGCGGCGCACCTCGACGTTCGAGGGATACACCTTCGCGAGCGCGGCGGCCAGGTCGGAGCGGAGCGCCTGGAAGGCCTCGTCCGTATTGGGGGCGTTCAGGCGGTCGTTGGAGAGGAAGAGCGCCTCGCCGGCCCGGAACTTGAGCCGGCCCTGGAACTCGGGCTCGGTCTCGAGCTTGACGCAGGCGCCCAGCGCGGCCCGGAACGCCGACGCGATGCGATCCGAGAGTCGACCCTGCGAGGGGGCCTTCCGGTTGTAGAGCAGCCCCAGCGGACCTTCCATCGTGTCGACGAAGTAGTCCGCCTCGTGGGCGACGAGCACCACGCCGGGCCCGCCGGGCAGGTGCCCGTAGTCGGCGACGTCGATGAGCATCCCTTCGACCGCGTGCTTCTGGATCCAGCGGTGGAAGACGGGGATGAACTCGCCCGGCTTCACGGACCCGGGTTCCGCGGCGAAGTACTTGACGACGATCTTGTACAGGTCCAAGGTCGTCCCCCTTACAGCTTCAGGCGGCAGCTGTGCGCCGCCTCGATGAAGAGCTGGGCCTCCTCGACGAGCCGGTGCACCGAGTCGGCCGTCGGGGTCGCGATCGGATGCTCGACCGCGTGGAAGAAGTACTGTGCGAATTTGCCGCCTGCGAACGGATCCCAGAAGAGCTTCGGCTCGACGAACTTGTCGCGGAACTCGCGGATCACGTCGGGAAGCTTCTCCGTGCCCGGCGACTTCGTCAGGACGAGTTCCTTCGCGGCGGTCGCCATCGAATGGACCGCCTGGTCGGCCGCCTTCCGGTAGTCGCCCGCGTCGAGCGTCAGCTGGGCCTCGAAGGCCTCGCGCTCGGCGGCGGCCAGGCCGAAGTCGATCGGCGACACGACCTCGCCCGCGCATTCGCCGATGCCCATGTCGCCGTTCGAATACTCCCGCGGATCGCGCCAGTCGCTGTAGAACGACGGGTCCGATTCGTGGGCCGGAATCGTGGTCAGATCCTCGAGCATCGAGCGGACCTTCGCTTTGCCGATGCGCTGGATCCAGCTCTTGAAGCTCTCGTCCTTCTGGCGCTCCTTGAGGAAGGCCGTCGTCATCCGGTCGACCACCTCGGGGATGTTCTTCGACGGGACCGCGATCACCGCCAGGCCGTACGCGCCTGCGTTGTTCTCCCACTGGCCGCCGACCAGCACCTGGAAGTGCGGGACGGCATAGGCGCCCTTCTTCCGGCTCACGCCGTAGAAGCCCAGGTCGGAGATATGGTGCTGGCCGCAGGAGTTGAAGCAGCCGCTGACCTTGATGTGCAGGCCTCGGACCGCCTCGTCCATCGTATGGAAGCGCGCGGCGAGCCGCGTCCGCAGCTCGCCGGCCAGTCCGCGCGAGGACGAGATGCCCAGCTTGCAGGTGTCGGTTCCCGGGCACGCGGCGATGTCGACGATCGACCCCGCGCCCGGCTCCCCCAGGCCCATCGCCCGGAGGTCGCTGTACAGCGCCGGGAGATCGGCCTCGCTCACCCAGCGGAAGATCAGGTTCTGCTCGACCGTCAGCCGGATCGTCCCTTCGGTATGCTTTCGCGCGACGTCGGCCAGAAGCCGGGCCTGGCGCGACGAGAAGTCGCCCAGCGGAAGCGACACGGTCGCGACCGCGTACCCCGCCTGCCGCTGCTTGTAGACGTTCGTCCGCGCCCACTCGGCGAAACCCTCCGGCTTCTCCTGGCCGTTCAGCGCCTGGGCCGGCTTGAGGCCCTTCTCGTCGGTGACGCGGAGGTCCTTCAGGTACGCCGTCCACGCCGGCTCCGGCGTCAGCAGCTTCCGCTCCTCGAGCACGAGCTTCCGGAACTCCTGCAGGCCGAGCTTGTTGACCAGGAATTTGAGGCGCGCCGTATTGCGGTTCTTCTTCTCGCCGAGGCGCGCGAAGACGCGGCAGATCGCCTGCGTCATCGGCAGCAGCTCCTCTTCGGGGAGGAACTCGTTGAAGAGCTTCGCCTGGCTCGGGACGGACCCCAGTCCGCCGCCGACGTAGAACTCGAAGCCGCGCCGGCCGTCGACGACCTTCGCGACCGCGCCGACGTCGTGCAGCAACGCCAAGCCGCAGGCCTCCCCGGCGCAGCCGGAGAAGGCGATCTTGAACTTGCGGCCGAAATTCTGCGTGTCCTTGTGGCCGAGGAGGAACTTGGACGTGGCCCGCGCGTACGCGGTCACGTCGAAGGTCTCGGTGCGGCAGACGCCCGCGATCGGGCAGCCCGTGACATTCCGGACAGTGTTGCCGCACGCCTCGCGCGTGGTCACGCCCACGGCCGCCAGCCGGCGGAAGAGGGACGGGGTGTCCTCGATATGGACGTAGTGCAGCTGGATGTCCTGCCGCGTGGTGACGTGCAGGATGCCGTCGGAATACTCCTCCGCCAGCTCCGCCAGGGTCTCGAGCTGCGCGGGGTTCAGGCCGCCATAAGGGATCTTGATCCGCTGCATGCCCGGGGCGTCCCAGAGCGTGGTCGGGCCCTTGGTGAGCTCCGCGGACGGATAGGTCAGGGCCTGGGTCTTCAGGCCGTCGCTGCGCTGCCCGTTGTCGTAGCGCTGGCCGTAGGCGCCCCGCCGGAGCCGGGTCTCGGCGAAGACTTTCTCGTCGATCTTGCCCTGCTTGCGGAGGGCGATCTCGTTCTCGAAGATCTCGATCTCACGGGCCAGGTCGGCGGGGATCCGGTCGCCGAGCCTCTCCTTCCAGGTCTGGGTCATGAAACGCCTTCCTCCTCGGGGGTCGGGGCCGTGAATGCTACCAAAAGAGCTCCGGCAGGGCAACCGGGGGCCCGGACCGTCTGGATGATTGCGGGACGTCGACCCTTAAACGCGATGGCGCCCGGGGACCATCGGCTATACTGTGACGAAGACGATGCCGGAAAAAGAGGGTCCTGACTTCGGAAAACTGGCCGTCACCCTCGGATTCCTCGCTCCGGAGGACCTCGGGAAGGTGATCCGCCTCCAGGCCGACCTCAAGAAGATCGGCATCTCGCGGCGCCTGGGCGAGCTCTGCCTCGAGAAAAAGATCCTCACCCGCGAGCAGGTCCTCCTCGTGCTCCGCGCCCAGGGCAAGCGCATCATGACCTGCCACTCGTGCAAGAAGAGCTACAACGTCCATCACTTCATGCCCACCGAGACCTATACCTGCAAGCACTGCGCCGCGGAGCTGTCCCTGCCAACGAAGCCCGTGACGCCGTCCGTCTCCGATTCGATCACCGTCGCGACGACGACCCTGCGGAAGAAGGACCCGAAGCCCCGGCAGAAGCCCAGCGTGGCGCCCGAGCTGGTCCATCTCCTCTCCGGCTACGAGATCGTGAAGCGCCTCGGCCAGGGGGGCATGGGTACCGTCTACAAGGCGCGCGACCTCATCGGAGGCCGCTGGGTCGCCGTCAAGCTGCTCGCCCCCTTCCTCGCCACCGACGAGGAGTACGTGAAGCGCTTCTTCCAGGAGGCGCGGAACCTCCAGAAGCTCCACCACCCCAACATCGTCGCGGCCTACGACGCGGGCATCACCGCCGAGCACAAGTTCTTCGTGATGGAATACGTCGACGGTCCCTCGCTCGAGGACGTCCTGCAGAAGAAGGGGATGCTCAAGGACGCCCTCGCCCTGGAAATCGTCCGCCAGGTCGCGCAGGCGCTCGACTACGCGTGGACCCACACGATCATTCACCGCGACATCAAGCCGCAGAACATCATGCTCTGCCAGGATCGCACCGTGAAGCTCTGCGACCTGGGGCTCTCGAAGGACGTGACCCGCGACGCCGCCCTGACGATGACGGGCTCGGTCAATTGCTCGCCGCCGTTCGCGTCGCCCGAGCAGGCGCAGGGGCTGAAGAACGTCGACATCCGCAGCGATGTCTATTCGCTCGGGGTGACGCTCTTCCAGATGCTGTGCGGCGAGCTTCCGTTCAAGGGCAACGCGCCGGCGCAGTTCCTGATCCAGCACGTGACGAAGGCGCCGCCCGATCCGCGGTCGAAGAACCCGAAGATCCAACCCTGGATCAGCGGCCTCATCCTCCGGATGCTCGACAAGGACCCGACGCTTCGGCCGATGCCGGGAGACCTGGCGAAGATGATCACTCGGTCGCTCAACGCGCCCGTGCTCAAGAACGGATGACGCCGTCGACCGGCGCCGCCGGCTCCGCCCGGGTCGACTCCCGATGGATCTGGATCGTGCTCCTCCTGCTGACGGGATCGTACTTCGTCTTCCTCCTCGGGGATCACCGGGCGCCGGCAGGACAGGAAACCGCGGCCTACTTCGGATGGCTGCAGTCCACCACCGGCCACCCTCTCCTGGGGATCCTCCTCGATGAACTGATCCTGCTGGTCGGCGTCTGGCTGCTGGCCCGCAGCCTGTTCACCGATCCCCGGACCTGGTTCTTCGTCTCGGTCGCCGCGATCGGGTCGTCGCTGCAATAGACCATGACCTTGAAGATTGAATACGACCACCTTATAGGGCGCTTCTGGGTGGCAGCAGGCAGATTCAATGACCTTACAAGTACAGTTGTGGGCCGCAAGTACGATCGCAAAGGAAACAGGTACACTTTCCCAGCTGTTTTCTCATGTGCTCTTATGCTGACAGGAACTAGGAATGTGGTACTCGACATCTCAGAGGCGGCAGAGCACAGACTGAAAGAGCTAGAGACTGAGTTTAATGAGTGGTGTAATGAAATTATTTGATTATCAGAAAGTTGATGCAGCTAAGCTCAGGAAGAGAGGCATCGGCCTATTACT
>Ga0137409_10000370_pt1 | contig 48815 bp, 47 predicted proteins | sample CZODoug1_16funga_FD_122059 | JGI IMG/M metagenome (GOLD analysis project Ga0137409, IMG submission 122059) | Vadose zone soil fungal communities from Angelo Coast Range Reserve, California, USA - CZODoug1_16fungal (Hybrid Assembly) | ecosystem: Environmental > Terrestrial > Soil > Vadose zone...
CAACCCCGTGACCTACCGGGCGATCGCAAAAACGTCCTGAACCCAATATGTAGTGGTCGGTGGAGCTAAGTGGATACCCCATTATGACATCCAGCTCACCGGCGCGATCGTCTCGCCGACCTTCAGCGCGGTTTATCAGCAATGCTTGGATCCCCAGTTCAACCCAAGCATCGCGTCGGCCGCCGGCTCGGTCTCGGGTGCGCAGATCCTGGCCGGCAATCCCCAGTGCGCGCTGATCAACCGCGAGTGGGTCGGCACGAACCAGTTCACGGGACAGACCGGAGGCCCGCGCACGTTCAAGTCGCAGTTCTATAACGCGGGCGGCATCACGTCGAGAGGTGTCGACTTGCAGTTCGACACCCATTTCGACGTGGCGAGCGGCATGTTGAACTTGGGGTTCGTCGGGGGCTGGCTCGACAAGTACGAACGATCGCCGTTCGCCGGCGCCCCGTTCATCGACTACACCGGAACGTCATTCGTGTCCATCAACGAGGGCGTGAACTTCGTGTACGACTACAGGACGCTTACGACGTTGCGGTACGACCGGTCGGCGTGGTCGGTCGGTATGCGCTGGCAGCACTTGCCCGAGGTGGGCCCGCAACCGGGCAGCAACACCTTTCCGGTGAAGGAGTTCGACCAGATCGACGTGTTCGGGAACTGGTCGTTCAACGAGAAGTATCGTCTCCAGGCGGGTATCGACAATTTCCTGGACAAGAACCCCGTTGTCGTCGGAGCCACCGCGACCAACGCCGCGATCGGCTCGACCAACAGCAACTACGACGCGTTCGGCCGCCGGCTCTTCGTCGGCTTTCAGGTTTCTTTGTAGCGAGTCGACAAACCTCGGCCGACCGCCAAGGAATTTTCGGCCCCGCGCACGCCGCGTTGCGATTCCGCAGCGCGGCGTGCCGACTCGCGGCGAACCCTACCGCGCGGGGAAGACGCGCACGATCACGCGCCGCGATCGCCAATCCTCGTCGCCGTCGGGCGGCGCGACGTCGGTCGACCAGCTCACGTCGAACGACGCGAGCGTGCCCGCGCGGCCGAGTAGGCTCGCCACCTCGCGGGCGCGCTTCTCGGCAATCTCGGCGCGCTCCGTGAGCACGCTGGCGTCGCTCAACAGCGTTGCGCCGCGGGCGCCAGCCACTTCGATGCGCCGTGCTCCGCTCGCCGTCGCGTAGTCGAGAATCTGCGCCAGCACGGCCGAGTGCCGGCCCGAGATCAACGTGTCGAAGTCGTAATCGAGCGTGAATTCCTGCACGCCCGTGCGTGGCGGGGGCGCGGCCGCGGGTGCCGCGCCGGGTGCGGCGTCGAACGCGATCCGGCCGGCGCTCGGACCAGGCGGCCGCGGCGCGAACGGCACGGTGTAGCGGTCTTCAGCCGGTAGGATCGTGTTGCAGGTACCGTCGATCTCGGGCATCGGCGACACGTGCACCGGTTCGAGCACCACGCCGCCGCAGATCCGGGGCGCCGCGCTCGCCGTGCCTTCCACGAGCACGCGATGACCGAGCAGCGGCGGATGGAAGGGCGCGCTCACATCGGTCTAGATGCGCAGCCGTGGGGGGGCGCCGCAACGCGGTTGGGCGCCGCGCGCCGGGGGAAGAAAGCGCGCGGCGCCGGGGAGCCCTACCTCAGGCCGCGAGCTGCGCTCCGGGTGCGTCGGCCGACGACTCGAGCGCGACCGCGATGCCGTGGAGCACGGCCGCGATCCGCACCGCGCTCTGCACGCCTTCGGCGGTCACGCCTGCCTTGCGCACGACCTTCTCGTGCGCCGCGACGCACGCGCCGCAGCCGTTGATCGCCGACACCGCGAGCGAATAGAGCTCGAAGTCGGTCTTGTCGACACCCGGGTTGCCGATTGCGTTCATGCGCAACCTCGCCGGCAGCTTCGCGTACTCGTCGTTGCCGACGATGTGCACGAACCGGTAGTAGATGTTGTTCATCGCCATGATGGCGGCGGCTGCGCGCGCGGCGTTGACTTGCGCCCGGTCGAGCCGCGGCAGCACGAGCTTCTCGATCTCGCGCAACAGCGCGGGACTGCGCGCGGCAATCGCCGATGCGAGCGTCACGGCCAGGACCTGCTGCCAGCTCAGACCGGGCGCGCCCTCGGCGGACAGCACGGTCGAAACGTTGAGCTTCAGATCCTTCGCGTGCTCGGGGATCGCGTTCTTGAGCTCCGTCAAATCCATGTGGCTACTCCTTCTTCCGTTGCGAACTTCGTCTGGCCCCGGGGTCTGACCCTAGTGTCAGACTCCGGGGCCAGACCTCGATCTGCCGGCGTCACGCGGCCTCGAGCGTCTCTTCGCCGCGCTGCCAGTTGCACGGACACAGCTCGTCCGTTTGCAACGCGTCGAGCACGCGCAATACCTCGTTGACGTTGCGGCCGACGTTCATGTCCGTGACCGACGCGAACCGAATCACGCCCTGCGGATCGACGACGAACGTCGCGCGTTTCGCGACGCCCTCGGCGTCGAGGATGCCGAGCGCGGAGCTCAAGTCCTTGCGCAGATCCGCGAGCATCGGGAAGGGCAGCCCCTTCAGGTCCTTGTGATCCTTGCGCCAGGCGAGGTGCACGAACTCGTTGTCCACCGACGCGCCGAGCACCTGGGCGTCGCGGTCGGCGAAATCGCCGTTCTTTCTGCCGAACTCCGCGATCTCAGTCGGGCAGACGAAGGTGAAGTCCTTCGGCCAGAAGAACAGCACGAGCCACCTGCCGGCGTAGCTGGCGTTCGTGATCGTCGTAAAGGCCGTCTCGAGGCTCTCGGAGACAGTGGCCTTCAATGCAAACTGCGGAAGCTTGTCGCCTACGGTCAACATCGCTGCGTTCCTCCTGAATGCGTTGCTGATGGCGTGCATCCTAGGCGTGCTCATGGCTTCGATCCAACGGAACGTTTGCATCGTTACGATCTACGCAATAGATCGACTCAGCGGCCGCCCGGCCAGCCGCCCGCGAGCAGCGCGCGCTCGGCGTCGGCCGACAGCGGCTCGCCTTCGATCGCAGCGTCGATGGCGGCTTCCACCGCCGACGGCGTCTCGGTCGCGGGTCGGAATTCCCCCGCGGCCGCGGCATCGACGCGTGCGAAGCTCGCGGCTTCGACGCGCCACCCGCCGTCGCGACGGCACGCGAGCACGACCGCGGCGTCGCGTTCCCGCGTGAGGTCCATTCGCCGGCAATAGCCCCCGTCGCGCGTGCGGAACGTGAGCCGCGGCTCCGCCGAGATTCGGGCGCCGACGTCGCGGGCCGCGCCGCTCGGCACAGTCTCGAGCGCCGCGAACAGGGGGTCGCCGGGCGCGACGTCGCCGGCGGCGGCCAGCGCGGCGGCCGCACCCGGCGCGGGTGAGCGCGGCGCGAGCAGTAGTCCCAGCGCGATGCCGACAGCGAGCGCGATGCCCGCGGCTATCGCGGTCGACAAATGGGCCATCGACAGATGGGCCGTCGGCAGCGACGCGAACCGGCGCCGCTCGCGGCGCGCGGCGAATGCGACCACGCTGTCGACCGCGCGGGGCGATTCGTCGAGCAACGCGTGCACCCGCTCGGGCACGGGCTCCGCCGCCACGCCGGCGTAGGCCCCCCGCACCCGGTCGTTTGCGGCCTCTAGCGCGGCGAAGCGCGCCGCGAGCTCGGGCTCGCGGTCGATGCGTCTGCGCAGGCTCGCAGCCTCCGCGGCGTCGAGCTCGCCGTCGAGCAGCGCCGAAAGCGCCTCGTCGTCGGGACCGAACGTAGGATCATTCATCGCTCGTCTCCGGCTGCTTCGCCGCGGCGGCGCGTGGCCCTTGCAGCCGCGACACGAGCGACGCTCGCGCCCGGGCGAGGCGGCTCATGATCGTGCCGAGCGGCGTGTCGAGCACTTCCGCGGCCTCTCGGTAAGTGAGCCCCTCCACCGCGACCAGCGCGAGCACGAGCCGTTGCTCGTCGGGCAACGACGCCATCGCGCGATCCACCTCGCGCAGCTCGAGCTCGCCGAACGCGACGGCCTCGCCGCTGACGACAGGCTCCTCCGCGAGCTCCGGCGACGCCGACGCTCTGGCGCGCACCGAATGCGCGCGCAACTCGTCGATCCACAGGTTCTTGCACACCTTGAACATCCATCTGCCGACGTCCACCTGCTCGGGCACTCCGCGGTCGAGCACGCGCTCGACGGTGTTCTGCAACAAATCGTCCGCATCGTGGCGATTGCCGGTGAGGCTCAGCGCGAAGCGCCGCACCCGGGGCAGCGCTTCCAGCATCGCCTCGCGGGCGGTGCCCGCGGTTTCTTTGTTGCCCTGCTTGATCAACGGCCGACTCGGGTGTTCTATTCCATGACTAGCGGACGGTGGACGCTGCGGAATATTGAGGAGTTATGGACCGTTGTCACAGCGGGCCCTCCGGGTCGAGGGGAGGATAGACGTATGGAAGCAAGCGGCGGAGCTCGGCGACAGTTTGACATAAACTTTGCGTCGGCCCGTGGGACGGCCGCGTTCGTTCTGGCGCTCGCGGTCGCGCACTCGGCCGGAGCCCAATTGCTCGACGCCACGGTCGACGACCTCGTGAGAGGTCAGATCGAGCGGCAGGTCGCGGATCAGCTCACGACCGTGGTTCAACAGCACGTCGAGCGCCAGGTCGAGTCCGGCGTGGTGGCAACCGTCGAGCAGCAGGTCGAGTCGAGCGTCGTCGAAGCCGTCGAGCAGCAGGTCGCCTCCCACGTCGCGAGCACGGTCGAGCAGGCGATCGAAGGCCAGGTCGTCGAGAGCGTCCAGCAGCAAGTGGAAGCGGGCGTGGTCGATCTCATCGAGCAGCAGGTCGAGGGCCGTGTGACCGACGCCGTCGGCGACCGCGTCGAGCGCCTCGTCGCCGGCGCGGTCGAAGGCAAGCTCGGCGACGTGCTCGATGGCGCCGCGGCGGCGGGCCGCGCGCTCGGCGAGGGTGCCTCCGGCGTGCTCGAAGGCGCCCAAGAAGCGGCCGGCCAAGCGGCCGGCCAAGCGCTCGGTCAGCGCGGCGCCGACCAAGGGCAGCCCGATGCGCGCGCCAACGCGGCGTTCGTGGCGGGCCTGGACGCCGCTGGTCGCGCCGTCGAGCGCGAGACGTGGGTGATCCTCGTTCCGGCGCAATTCGCCGAGCGCATCGCCGGCTGGGGCTTCACGATCCGCGAGCGCCGCGATCTCGCGACGCTCGACCGCGTGCTGTTGCGCGTCGACGCGCCCGAGGATCGCGACATTGCGCAGGCAGCCCTCGAGCTCGCGCTCGACGCGCCGGGCACGCTCGTCGACTTCAACCATCTGTATCGCGCGGGCGCGGAGCCGCCACATGCCGGCCGCGCGGCGCGCGGCGCGCCGTTCGTGCCCGAACCATCGCCCCCGCTCCGCGGCGTCGCGATCGGGTTGATCGACTCGGCCGTCGCCACCGGCCACGAGGCGCTCCGCGCGGCGGACATCGAGCAGTACGACTTCGTGCCGTACTCCGATGCGCGGCCGTTCGAGCATGGCACCGCTGTCGCGTCGATCATCGTGGGCGACTCGAAGGCAGTGCATCCGCTGCTCGCGGGCGCGCGCCTCTACGCAGCGTCGGTGTTCTTCGCGGACGGCGCGGGACATCCCGCGGCGGCCACTGCCAGCCTCGTGGCGGCTCTGGAGTGGCTCGCCGCGAACGGCGTGCGCACGATCAACATGAGCCTCGCCGGCCCGCCGAACAGGGTGCTCGAGGGCGCCGTGAAGGAGACCGTTGCCCGCGGCGCCGTCGTCGTGGCCGCGGTCGGCAACAACGGCCCGGTCGGGGAGCCGCTGTATCCCGCCGCGTACGAGTCCGTTGTCGGCGTAACGGCGGTGGACGCGGCGAACCGCATCTATCGCTATGCGAATCGGGGCCGACAGGTCACGTTCGCCGCGCCCGGCGTCCGGATCAAAGTGGCGCGCAGCGTCGGCGGCTACGGCGTCGACAGCGGCACCTCACTCGCCGCTCCATATGCCGCGGCGATCATCGCGTCGTCGCTCGCGATTCGCGCCGAGCAGCCCGCGGACCGCGTGGTGGCGGCGCTCGAGTCCGCGGCGATCGACCTCGGCGAGAAAGACTTCGACGAGGTGTTCGGCTACGGCTTGATCGCCGCGATGCATTGAGCGGCGGCGTTCAAAACGTCGCTGCCACGCTCGCGGACAGCACGTTCTCGTCGAAGTCGACGCTCGGCAGATTCGAGCGGTTGTCGCCGTGCTTGTAGGCGAGCCGCGCGAGCAGGTGCTTCTTGAGCGGCAGCTCGAGCGTGGCTTCGAGCTGGACGCGATCGTCGTCGCGCGGCGCGCCGATCGACGGAGTCAGGCCTTGGTAGTTGCGGGTCTCGTAACGCAGATACGTTCGGAGCGTGAGCTCGTGCTTGCCGGCCATCAGCCGCTGCGCGAGCTGAGCGCTCACCCGGTAGCCCGTGAAGTCGAATTGGCGCGCGATTGCGTCCTCGCTGTCGTAGCGGTAGCTGAGCACTAGGTAGCGGCGCAACCCGTCGAGAAACACGTAGGCGTCGCCGGACAGCCCGTCCGCGTCCGCGTTGCGCAGCGGATCGCTCGCGAAGCGCTTCTCCGTGTACGCATATGCGAAGCGCAGGAACAGGCGTTTGCCTACGAGTTTCGAGACGTAGGGCGACGTCTGCGCAAAGGTCATGAACTCGTCGCCGTGGAGGGCGGCGTCCGCGTATTGCAGCGTGGCGCCGATGTCGACGCGCCCGAGGTCGTAGCTCAGCGTGCCGGAGCCGCGATGGATACGGACGTTGAACTCGTCGAAGTCCTCGTGCAGCGACTGCGAGAAGTTGTAACCGGCGCTCAGGTCGAACGGGCCCTTCGCGGGCCGGTGGTAGCCGACGCCGAAGTCGAGCAGCGCGGCGAGGTCTCCGGCGTTTGCCGCCGTGTCCAGCTCGAGCACCGCGACCTCGCTGTCGTACTCGAGGCCTGTTCCGACCTCGAACGTCACGGCATGCTGGTCGTCGCGCACCGGGGCGGGGTCGCCTGCCGCGGCGGTGTCGTCTGTCGCGGCGGTGTCGCCGTCCGCGGCGGAGCCAAGCGACGGCGCAAGCGCCGCCGCGCAGAGCAGGAGTGCTCGTCCGTAGGTCATGCGCACATCCTCGAAAAACGGAGCCGGCGGGAACGAACGCCCGCCGGCCCCGAACGGCATATTATTTGCCGCGGACCGAGCCTACCACTGTGGCACCGATCTCACTCTGCACCGATCCGCGAACCTCGTCGCGCACGGCCGCGCCGACTTCGCCGGCCACGTTTTGCTGCACGGCGGTCGCCACGTTGGCGGCAACGTCGCTCGCGACGGCCGCGCCCACCTCGGCGGCTGCCGCGGTGTCGACCTCGGCCGCGACGTCTTCGGCCACTGCCGCGTGCACCGTTCCCGCGACGTCGTGGGCCACGGTCGTGCTCACCGCGCCCGCGATGTCGCCGCCCACCTGGGCGTCGATCGCGGCGCCGGCCGCGGCGTCGAGGCCGATCCGAGCGCGGGGCGCGGAAGCGGACGTCGCGAGCGCCGCGCCCGTGGCCGCGTCGATGCCGGTTTCGGCCGACGCCGCGCCGCGGGCAGCTCGGCTCGCGGCGCGCGAGCCGTGCCGCACCGCGTTTCGCGATTCGGCGCTCACTTCACCCGCGACCTCCGTACCGGCCTTGAGAGAGCCGCGCACGCGGCTCGCACCGCTCGCCCGCGCGTCGTCCGCCGTGCCGAGCACGCCGTCCGCGTGCTCGCGCGTCGCGGCGCGGAGTGCCGCGTCCCCGCGCAGTCCGCCGTTCGCGGACCCGCCGAGCCGCGCCGAATCGCGCGATGTCATCGACGCGTTGCCGGCGGCGGCCGCCCCCGCCCCCGCGCCTGCGCCCGCGGTCGTTCCGAGCCCGCCGAGCACCTGGGCCGAGGCGGAGCCGCCGAGGCATGACGCGACCAGAATCGAGAGCAGGACTTGCCGTTGGTTGAACATGGTATGAGACCTCTTTGATGACTCCCACTAAGACAACGGCCGGCCGCGGGCTTCTATTCCGCGAGCCGTCCCTCTATCGCTAAGCAATTGTTTGAGCAAGGGAAACGCCTCGGCGCGGCGAGCCGCCTCCCAGATTCTGTTCAATCACCCGGACGCGAAGCTTGCCGGTGACTCGCCGGCCGATAAGATGACCGCCTTTCCAAAGGGGGCTCGCTATGCTGTCCAGGTCGTGGTGGTTGGGGACAATCGTGACGATCGCAGGGGCGGGAAACGCCGCCGAGCAGCACTGGGTCGGTGCCAACGAGCGCCTGCAGACCGACGGCAAGGTGGTCGAGTTTCCGCTGCCGAGCCCCGGGAGCGGCCCGACGACGATCGCGCTCGCGCCCGACGGCACGCTCTGGTTCACCGAGAGCAGCGGCAATCGTATCGGCCGCATGAATCCGGATGGCTCCGGCCTCGTCGAGCACGCCTTGCCGAATCCCGACAGCTCCCCGCGGATCATCGCGCTCGGTGCGGACGGCAACATGTGGTTCTCGGAGCACACGGGCAATCGCATGGGCAGGATCACGCCGCGCGGCGAGATCGCCGAGTTTCCGATCCCTACGCCGAACAGTCAGCCGCGCGCGATCGCGCTCGGCGCGGACGGCAACATTTGGTTCGGCATGTTCGCGGGCGGCAAGATCGGGCGTGTGACACCGGCGGGCGTGATCACGGAGTTCGCAATTCCCACGCCGGGCAGCGGCCCCCGCGCGCTCGCGGCCGGATCGGACGGCAACATCTGGTTCTCCGAGTATCGCGCGAGCAAGATCGGACGCATCACGCCGGCCGGGGCGATCACCGAGTTCCCGCTGCCGCGGCCGAATTCGGGCCCGGGCGACATCACGACGGGCGCCGACGGCAGTCTCTGGTTCGTCGAGCTCGCGGGGGGAGCGGACGGTCAGCAGACCGACGGCAACCGCGTGGGACGATGCACGCTCGACGGCAAGATCACCGAGTTTCAGATCCCGAGCGCGGGCGGGTCGCCGACGAACATCGCCGTCGGCCCCGACCGCAACATCTGGTACACGAAGGGCGCGGCGCTCGGTCGGGTAATGGCGGACGGAACGATCGTCGAGTTTCCGATCGGCGCGGGCGCGGGCGCGCGCGCGCGCGGCGTGGGCCTCACGGCCGGCAGCGACCGGCAACCGCCCGCGCGGCTCGCGAATCGGCTCTGGTTCGCCGACGGCGCGGGCAACAAGGTCAGCTACTTGAGCTTCGAAGCGGCGCGCTAGCCGGCGCGCGGCGGTGGTCCGCCGTTCACCGGGTCCCACAGTCGTCGCGATGGCAAAAGACCAGGCTTTCCGCTAGCGTGTCGGCCTTTCGTGCCCGCGCTTCGGGCACAAGGAGAGGTCCCCATGCGCATGATTCCCGTCGTTCTCGTCGTGTCGCTCGCGTTCGGCGCCGCGGCCCACGCCCAACCCGCCCTGTCGACCGACCAGGACAAGACGCTGTACGCGCTCGGCCTTCTGGTCGGCGGCCAACTGAAGACGCTGAGCCTCACGCCCGCGGAGTTCACGATCGTGTCCTCGGGCTTGAGCGACGCCGTGCTCGGCAAGGATGCGAAGGTCGACCTCAACACGTATGGACCCAAGGTGCAGGGGTTCGCACAGGAGCGCTCGGCGGCGGCGGAAGCGGCCGAGCAGAAGAAGGCCGCTGCGGCCTCGGGACCCGAGAGGCAGGCGGGCGTGGCGTTCCTCGACAAGCTCGCGAAGGAGCCGAACGCGACGCGCGGCACCTCCGGCGTGGTCTACGTGCCCGTGAAAGTGGGGACGGGCGCGAGCCCGATGGCGAGCAGCACCGTCAAAGTTCACTATCACGGCACCCTGCGTGACGGCACCGTGTTCGACAGCTCCGTGCAGCGCGGAGAGCCGATCTCGTTCCCGCTGGACATGGTGATCAAGTGCTGGACCGAAGGCGTGCAGAAGATGAAGGTCGGCGGCAAGGCGAAGCTCGGTTGCCCGGCGGACACCGCCTACGGCGACCGGCAGATGGGCTCCATCCCACCGGGCGCGACTCTCCTCTTCGAGGTCGAGCTCCTCGGCATCGAAGAGTAACCACTTCCCTCATCGCGGCAGGACCCGCAAGCACGCGTTCGCGTGTGCCCGGGTCCGGCGCTGCCGATTCGCTGTAGTGAGCTACCTGAGCTCGGCCTGAATCTCGCGGAGCTTCGATTTGATCGCGCCGGCGTTGGTGGACCCCATGCGGATCAGGAGCTTCTGGCCCGCCGACAGCGACTCCAAGTGCGGATCGGCAAACTTGTAGTACACGCTCGGCTGTACGAGCCGCACCGGCTCCGCCACGTCCGGCGTCGCGAGCAAATGGTCGATGACCTCGAGCAGCCGCGTGTTGAAGAGGCCGTTCGGATGGCCGAGCTCCTCGTACGCCTGCTGGAACAACGGCTGCCAACCGCGATACAGACCCACCAGAGTCTTCGCGTCGAGCGTCTTGACGATTGCGACGAATGGCGCGTACCGCGCGTAGTTCTCCCGTGCGAGCACCGTCGCGTCCTCGCTGCCCGACGTCACGAATTTGCCGGGAGCCGCCTTGATGGGTCGCTGCTGCAGCGCCGCCTTCTCGCGCGGCAGATTGTCGATCGTGACGACGACGTTGCGCACGATGCGCTGCGGCACCAGGAACTGCATGACGGCGTTGCTGCCGAGCAGCTCGGTGAGGCCGCCCTGAACCTCGACGTCGCTCTCGTCGAGCCGCGGCAGCGGGATCGCGCGCTCCGGCTGCGGCGGTGCGATCTCGACCGGGCGCGGTGCGGGCTCGTTCGTCGGCGCCGGAGTGCTGGTGGCTACGGGCTCCACGTCGGGTAGTCGGTCGCGCTGATAGACGTAGACGCCCACGCCGATGCCCACGAGCAACACGGCGAGTCCGACGCCCCACATCCAAAACGAATCGTTGCTCGCTGCTCTCATGATTCGGCTCCTGCGGGTTTCCCTGCGGCACCACGGCTCATGTGCCAATCTCTTCGTCGCCCTCTTTGGTCGCCGCCGCGGACCGGAAGTTTCCTGCCGGCGTGCCCTGCTCCGTGAGCGTAAGCGTAACGCGTTGACGACAACGACATTTTCGATTCTAGCGCATGCCGGCGCGACCGTGCTGCGTTCAACCGCCGTACGGACGGTAGGGCAGGCGAAGGTGGACGACGAGCCCGACCGCGAGCGCGGCGAGCGCGCAGTAGAGCGCGAGCCGCCAACCGTGGTGTGCGGGCTCGAGCACCGCAAAGTCCTTGATGAAAATCGTCTCGCACGCGCCGTTGCCCTCGTCGTCGCGCGTGATGCTCGTGCCGCGCGTGCCGCCGGGGCTCGTGTAGCTCGCGAGCAGGCCGCGCACGTGGATCTGATCGCCGATGCGCACGTCGCCGACGCGGTCGCGGATGCGCTCGTCGGCCGAGAGCAGGTGGTTGTTCGACACTTGGTTCGTCGCGAAGCGCGCCCAGGCCTCCGCGTCGCGCGTTTCGAAGTTGCAGGTGAAGATGCCGTTCCAGAAGTCGATCTTGCGCAGCGTCGAGCTGAACGCGGTGTCGCTCCACACGACGCAGACGTCAGCAACGTTCAAGTGATCGTTCGCGCGCCGGTGCATGGTGCTGGTGCCGTCGTGCAGCCGGTAGGAGACGACGAGGCCGTAGAGGTCGTACGCGAACTGCGGCTCTATCTTGTAGCTCACGCCCGCGTAGACCACCGAGAACGGCGGCTCTTCCGTCGCCGTCTGCCGCGGCTCGGCCGCGAGCTCGCCCCGGAACACGAGGCCCGCCGGCAGGTCGTTGCGATGCCAGAACCCCGCGAGCGCGATCAGCGCGCTCACGGCGAGCAGCACGTTGTTGAGCTTGCGAATCACGCGCGACGTCCCGCGTCGACCGGAAGGTTGCCCGCGAGCATAGCCTCGAGTGGAGCGCAAACGCGCGGGCTCGCGTCACGGCTTTGCGGCTAAAATGCGGCGCGTGCAGGAGTTCGACTACATCATCGTCGGCGGGGGCACGGCAGGCTGCGTGTTGGCGAACCGCCTGTCGGCGGACCCGGACGTCAGCGTGTTGCTGCTCGAGGCGGGCGGTAAGGACGACTATTTCTGGATTCGCGTGCCGGTGGGCTACCTCTACACGATCGGCAATCCGCGGACGGATTGGTGCTACGTCACCGAGCCCGATCCGGGCTTGAACGGCCGCACGATCGGCTACGCGCGCGGCAAGGTGCTCGGCGGCTGCTCGTCGATCAACGCGATGATCTACATGCGCGGCCAGAAAGCCGACTACGATCACTGGGCGGCGCTCGGCAATCGGGGCTGGTCCTGGGACGACGTGTTGCCGGTGTTCAAGCGCTCCGAGGACTATCAGCACGGCGCCGACGACTTCCACGGCGCCGAGGGCGAGCTCCGCGTCGAAGATCGCCGCGTGAGCTGGGAGATTCTCGACGCGTGGCGCGACGCCGCCGAGGAGTGCGGTATCCCGAAGATCGCGGAGTTCAACCGCGGCGACAATTTCGGCACCGCGTACTTTCAGATGAATCAGCGGCGGGGGCGGCGTTGGAGCGCGGTGAACGCGTTCTTGGACCCAGCGCGGCACCGCGCGAATCTCGAGGTGCGCACGGACACCCACGTCGAGCGGGTGACCTTCGAGGCACGCGACGGGCGAGATCACGCGACCGGCGTGGTCGCCCGCGGCAACGGCGGCGCGGGGCCGATCCGCGCGCGCCGCGAGGTGCTGCTCGCCGCCGGCGCGATCGGCTCGCCGCAGCTCTTGCAACTGTCGGGGGTCGGCCCCGGCCCGCTGCTACGCGCGCACGGCATCGAGGTTCTGCGGGACGTGGCGGGAGTGGGCTCGAACCTCCACGACCACCTGCAGGTCCGCACGATCTATAACGTGAAGAACACCGTCACGCTGAACCGGCGCGCGGGATCGTGGCTCGGCAAGGCCGCGATGGCGCTCGAGTACGCGGTGTTCCGCACCGGGCCGTTGACCATGCCGCCGTCGCAGCTCGGCGCATTCGCGCGGAGCGACGAGTCGCACACTGCTGCGAACCTCGAGTGGCACGTGCAGCCGCTGTCGCTCGACAAATTCGGCGAGCCGCTGCATGCGTTCGACGCGATCACGCCGTCGGTGTGCAATCTGCAGCCGACGAGCCGCGGGCACGTCCGGATCAAGAGCCGCGATCCGGCGGCGCATCCCGCAATCCGGCCGAACTATCTCGCCACGGCGGAGGACCTCGCCGTGGCGGTGGCCGGGGTGCGCTTCACCCGCCGGATCATGGCCGCGAAGGCGCTCGCGCGTTTCGAGCCCGAGGAATTGAAGCCCGGCCCGGAGCTCGCGAGCGACGAGGACTTGAAGCGCGCGGCCGGAGCGCTCGGCACGACGATCTTCCACCCGGTCGGCACCTGCCGCATGGGCTTGGACGCGCTCGCCGTCGTCGACGATCGGCTGCGCGTGCACGGGGTCGAAGGCCTGCGCGTGATCGACGCGTCGATAATGCCGCGCATCGTCTCCGGCAACACCAACGCGCCGACGGTGATGATCGCGGAGAAGGGCGCCGACTTCATCCGGCGGGCGGCGCGCTGACGCCCACAGTCCGGAGGCGGGTCGTTTGGGCAGATCTGTCAGCGAGCTGACACTGCGCGCACCGCGAATGCGCTACAACGGTTCCGTACTAGAAGCTCACGATCGACGAAAGCACCAAGGCCATCAATCTCGAGGCGGTGATCTATGACTCGCTCGACAGAAGCAGCGACGAGAATCGGAGTGGTACTCGTTCACGGCGTCGGCGAGCAGCACCGGTTCGATCACATCTCGGGCGAAGTGCGGCGTCTGGTCGCCGCGCTCGCGGCGTTGGGCGCGCGCGTTTCGGTCGAAACACGGGCGACCCAGGACTCCGAAGTCGGCGCAAACAGCGAGTCGTGGCGCGCCGAGGGCAGCGCGCCCGTCAAGCTTCACATCGAGCTCGAACCGGACCGACGCGTGTGCCTCTGCGTGCACGAGGTCTGGTGGGCCGATCTCGACGACAAAGACACGCTCTGGAATCGCCTCAAGTTCTGGTTCTGGGGCCTCGGCTTGTGGGGAGTGAAGAAATTCCAGCAGTCGAGTCTGCCCGGCTCCGCCGCGATGCATCTCCCAGCGTTCCCGACGTTCCCGGGCGGAGCGGCCCTGCGCAAGACCGTGGTCCGTGTGCGATTGTGGGCTTTCGCCAACGTTTTCATTCTCTCGGCGCTCACCGTCAACCTGCTGAACTCGATCCTCAAGGGTTTGCGCTTGGGCCAGATCCCAGGCGCCGAGGTCTTCTATCAATACGTAGGCGACGTGAAGCTCTATCAGGATCGCGGCAAACGCGGCGCCGGGCCGCTGACCGATCTCGACGATCCGCGCCGTGTTGCGATCCGCCGGCGCATGGTCGAAGTGTTGGTCGACGCTTATCGTGCCGACTACCAACGCTGGTACGTGCTCGCGCACAGCCTCGGCACCGTCGTGGCGTGGAACGGCCTCATGGAGACCGAGCACTGCCTGCCGAACTACCTACGACAGGAGATCCACGCGGCACTAAAGAACAGCGGCGATCCGGTGCTCCAAAGTCGTTCCGGGCTTGGAATGCCCGTCAACGCCATGCGTCCCATGCGGCCCGCATGGATCACCGACGACGAGGAGGTGCTCGACCGCGCGACTCTGTTCGAGAAGCTTGGAGGTTTCGTTACCTACGGATCTCCGCTCGACAAGTTCGCCTACCTCTGGCGCGCGATCGTCGCGATCAACAAGGACACGAAGGTCTGGCCCAAGCGTTTCGAATGGGTGAACGTCTACGAGCACACCGATCCCGTGTCCTCGAAGCTAACGGCCTTCTCGCCACCGAGCGCGCCGAGCGGGTCGCCGGCGCCGGCGAACTACGCGTACAAGGCGTCGCGCCTGCTGCTGTATAGCCACCTCGAATACCTTCGGTACAGGAAGTCGCGCGGCGCGGATCAATTCGTGCTGCGGCTCGTGGGATGGATGCTTGCCGGCACTTCCACGTTTCCGGCGCCCGCGGCGGCGGACTCGTCCTGGTACACAGTGACAAATCCGGCGTTCGGCCTGCTGCTTCGGCTGCCGTGGTGGCTCCTCGGCACCGCAGCATTCGCTGGGGCGCTCGCGGCGTTCGGCGTTGCCGCGCTCAGCGAGCTGCTGTCGTGGGTAGCGACGATCGGCTTCCTCAAGGGCACCGCGAGCGTTCGGTTCGCGGCTGAACTGAGCGTCACGCTCGCGCATCTCACGTTCTACGCGCGGTTCGCCGGCGTGCTCGTCGCGTCCGCCATCACCGTCACGATCACGGGCTTCGCGCGCGGGATCGTCGAGCAGAAGCTCTAGCCGCCGACGGGCTCGCGTCTGCCGCGAGTGTGCTAGAGAAAAAACTCGCCGAACCGGTCAGGCGGCGGCATCTCGTCGAATTGCGGCGACGCGTCGGTGATCTCGTGCCAGGGGGCTTTGGACGCGACGTGGATGTGCACGCCGGGCAGCGCCCTGAGCGGTGTGTCGATCGAGCCCGCCGGAATGAACGCGAGGCCGACTTCCGGCGACACGGTGGGTGTGAGACTCCCGCAGCGCGTGCAGAAGTCGGTCTCGTAGGTGCGCGGCGGCGGCAGCCGGTAGGTTCGGATCAGATCGCTGCCGCGCGTCCAGCGGAACCGCTCCGCGCGCGTGAACAGCGTGGTCGCGTACGGCGAGCCGCGGCTCCGGCGGCACAGCGAGCAGTGGCAGTGGACCACGCGCCGCGGCGTGTCGTTGATCTCGTAGCCCACCTGGCCGCAAAGGCAGCTGCCCGCGACGACGCCGCGCCGCGACGGCGGACGGGAGATCTCCGTGACCGGCAGGTCGACGCCTGGCGGGTACGCCGGGAACTGCGGCAGCGCGTCGGTGATCGCGCAGAGCGGCGACTTCGACGCCGCGAAGATGTGCACGCGCGGCTTCATCGCGAAGCCGCCCTCGAGCAGCCCCGCCGGCACGAGCAGCACGTCCGGTAGATGCGAGACGCCGGGCACGGTGGACCCGCAGCGCCGGCAGAACGGCCGCTCGAACGCCGCGGTCGCCGAATAGTGGACGACGTCGGCCTCGCCCGTGCGCCAGCGAAAGTGCTCGCGCTCCACGCCGAGCCCCGTACCGAACAGCGAGCCGTGCTGCTTGCGGCACATCGAGCAGTGGCAATGCGCGAACCACAGATACGGCGGCCCGATCTCGAAGCTCACGGTGCCGCAGAGGCAGGCGCCGGGGAAGATGTCGCTGATGACGTCGCTCACGCCATTGGCCTGGCGAGCTCGCTGAGCTCGCGATGGAGGCCGGGGGTCGCTGCGATCACGAACGAGCGTGTAGCGAGCGTCCAAGGCGCGCCGCTGTCGAGATCGGTCACGGTTGCGCCCGCCTCGGCCGCGACCAGGCAGCCGGCGGCCGTATGCACGGGCGGCTCGGACCGCTGCGTCGCTTGCGCGACGTGGACGATTCCCGCGATGCGGCCCATCGCGAGGTAGGCGTAGCCGACCGTCGACCCGAACGTCCAGAGATACCATCGGTCGGCGAGCCACATTCGGCGGGCGAGATCGGCCATCGCCTGGCCGTAGCCGTGGATCCAGAGCACGTCGCTCGCGGTGCTCGCGGCGATCGACGCGCTGTCCGCCAGCGCGATGTCCGGAGCGTCGCCCGCGGCGTCGATCAAGCGCGCGCCGGAGCCTTTCTCCGCGTACAACACCTCGTTACTGCGGCCGACGCCGATCGCGGCGGCGGTGACCTCGCCGTCCTCGACGAGCGCGATGTTCGTGCAGTAGAGCGGCACGTTCGACGCGTAGCAACGTGTGCCGCAGATCGGGTCGACGAGCCAGTACGGCGCGCCCGCACGGACCTCGCCGCCGCGTTCCTCGCCGATCACGGGATAGCGGGGGAACGAGCGGGTGAGCTCGGCGCGGATCGCGTCCTCGCACGCGAGATCGGCCGCCGTGACGATGTCTATCCCTTGCTTGACGCGCACCGCGTCGGCGCCGGTGCGCGAGTCGGCGATTCGTTGTGCGAGCCGCGCCGCGCGGACCGCGGCTGCGGTCTCCGCCCTCACTGCGGCTGCAGGAAGTGCTGCGCGTCTTCGCAGATGCCGGTCCACTGCTCCGCGGCCGAGATGGGTACGATCTCCCATGCTTGCACGAGCGGCCGCAGCACGAGCTTCACGTTGGCGCCCTTGACGTCGGCGGCCTTGGCCTCGGCGACGATTGCCTCGCGCTCGAGCGAGCACTGACGCATCTGGCTGACCAGTGCCGCCCATGCGGGTTGGGCCTGCTGCAGATACTTCACCTCGGCCTCGTGGACCTTGCGCACATTGCTCGCCTGCACCGCGGCCATGCACTTCTTGTCCTTCTCGAACGCGTCGACGTTGGGGCACTTCTGAGTCGCCGCGCTGGTTTCGGTGGCGATCTGCGACATCGCCGTGCGCTTCTGCTCCTCGATCTCCTGGAGCGCGGTCTGGCGCGGCGTGAGCTCGGTGAGCTGGCCGCACTGTGTGAGGTCGGGGTTCTCCGCCGCGTCGAGCACCTTGGCCACGGCCGGTACGCTCCGGTCGCCGGACATGCCCGGATTGCCGTAGTAGGCGTCGTAGAGCGTCTGGGTCCGCGCCGTCTCGGCCTTGACGGTCGCCTTGAGGTCGGCGAGCGCGCAGTCGCTGCCCTTCTTGATCGCCGTGAGCGCCGGAATTTTCGCGAGGATCGCCGACGGCAATACGGAGCCCGCTTCCTTCGGCACCGGCAATGCCGTGTCGCTCAGGTCGACGCGCGGCTTGTTGCTCGCGGTGGCCGAGGCGCCGGGCGTCATCGAGCGCTGGAACAGGTCCGCGTTCTTCTTCATGTAGTCGAGGTTGCCTTGCGGCGGGCGCTTCGTGACGCCCGGCGGCAGCATGCCCTTGACGCCGGCCTGCTCCATCTGGCCCACCATCATGGCCTGCATGGCGGCGCCCATGAACAGGACGTAGTCCGTGCTCGACAGCCCCGCCGCCGACAGCGCCTGCTGGGCGGCGGGCGTCGCGTCGAGGGTGGCCTTGAACTTGGCGAGGTCCATGCCGCCGGGTCCCTGCATGCTCGGGCCCTTGAGCCCGCCGCCGGCCAGCTGCTGCGTGGCGCGGACGTATTTCGCGGCCGCGTCGTCGGTGAGCGTGTAGGTCGATGGATCGAGGCCTTGCGCGGTCACGAACGACGGTAAGAGCATCAAGAGCGGCAGCAAGACTCGCGCGATCATGGACGGCTCCCGTGTAGTTATCGGCCTACGTGAGGCACTTTTTTCGTCGGAGACACCGAAGCAGCAGGCCCGTTGGGGCGGCGCATTCTCCATCGCGTTCTTGAGGTGGTCAAGCGGCCCCAGGGCGCCCACCGACCGCCGTGTTTCAGGCTAGGTTCAGGGAACGCCCCTTACGATACTCCTACGGCGAGCTGTGCACGGAATGCAGCCGTCGCGCGTTAGACGTACCTGGGTGAGTGTCGATTTTTTCGGAGTTACGGCGATGCGTACCTTTATCTTGGCAATGGCGGCGATCGTGGGACTGGTCAGTTTGCCCGCATACGCGGATCACCACGGCCATTCGCATACGGTCGTGAGTTTCGGCTTCGGTTACGGTTATCCGGGTTATGGCTCTCCGTGGTATCCCTACGGCGGCTTCTACCGACCCTACGGGTACGGGCCGTGGTACGGCTACCCGACGATCGGGGTGGGCGTCGGCGTCACGCCGCACTCGGATCGCACCGAGGCGAAGTCGGGCGGCGAGCAGGGTGCCCTGAAGATGTACGTTTATCCGTCCGCCGGGCAGAGCGAGTCGCGGATGGCCGAGGACCGGTATCAGTGCCACGTCTGGGCGTCCGGCCAGAGCGGCTACGACCCCACGCTCGGCACCGGCAAGCGCGAGGACGCCGGCAACTACACGCGCGCGTTCACGGCTTGCATGGAAGGCCGCAACTATGTCGTCAAGTAGCCGATTCGCCGCGGCGGCGAGCGCGCTGCTCGCCGCCGCGGCGCTCGCTTTCGGGGCCGCGTCGGCCGGCGCCGCCGAGGATCTCGGGGCCCTGCAGGTGACGCCGATCCGCGGCCAGTCGGCGGACCAGTTGCGCCGCGACCGCTACGAGTGCCACAACTGGGCCGTCGAGCAGACCGGCACGGCGCCGCTCGTTGCGCCGGCCGCTCAGGAGGCCGAGAAGCATGCGGACCGAGCCAAACGCGCCGAGCGCGCCGAACGCGCGATCACGGGCGCCGCGCTCGGCGGAGCCCTCGGCGGGCTGATCCGCGGTGCTCAGGACAAGAACCCGGCCAACGGCGTGCTCGCCGGTGCGGCCGTCGGTGCCGCGATCGGCGCCGCGACGGCGGGCGACCGCGAGCCGGCCGAGGAGCCAGGTCCGAGCGACTATCTGCGCGCACTCACGGCCTGCCTCGAGGGCCGCGGCTATACAGTGGCGCTTCCCGCCGTGCCCGGGGGCGGCAGCTCGGCTTCCTCGCCGCGCTCGCCGGCCCCGGGCGTCAACCCCACAGGCGTCAACGCAGGGGTCCAGGTCGCGGCGAGCGCGGTCGCGACCGTCGGATACTGAAACCTGAAACCGAGCGCGACAGCGCGCGCCGGCAGCACGCGCTGACCGTCGACGAACAGTTGCGCGAGCTCGCCGAGCGCGAGCCGTAGCAGCCGCGCGGGAATGGCGAACGGCAGCAGCGAACGGCCGAGCGCCGCTGCGATCGCGCGCATCAGCTCCCCGTGCGTCACCGGTTCGGGGGCGGTCGCGTTCACCGGCCCTGCAAGGGTCTCCTGATCGAGCACGAACAGTACGAGCTCGAGCAGGTCTTCGATTGCGATCCACGACACCCATTGCTTGCCGGTCCCCAGGATCGCGCCGCAGCGGAGGCGTACGGGCAGTGCGAGCGCCGGCAACGCGCCGCCGTCCGCGCCGAGCACGAGACCGATACGCAGCAGCGCCACCTTCACGCCCAAGTCGCCGGCGCGCGTCGCCGCCTGCTCCCAGCGCCGGCAGAGCTCCGATGCGAAAATCGGTTGCGGCGGGCTCTTCTCGTGCAGCCCCGCGTCGCCGGCGTGTACGCCATCCTTTGCTACGCCGCCGGTACCGTAATAACCGATCGCCGACGCGTTGATCCACGTGGTTGGCCTCGCGGCGAGCCGCGCGACGAGCGCGAGCAACTTGCTCGTGACGTCGAGGCGGCTGCCGATCAGCAGCGCCTTGCGGCTGCGCGTCCACAAGCCGCCGCCGATCGGCGCACCCGCGAGATTGACGATCGCGTCGATGCGAGTGCCCGCTCGGATCGACGCGAGGTCGTTCACGACGTCGGCGTGCGGGCCGAACAAGTCGGCCGCCTTGTCCGGATTGCGCGCGAGCACGAGCACGCGATCGCCGCGCTCGATGAGCCGGTACGCGAGCCGCCGCCCGATGAAGCCGGTGGCGCCGGTGATCAGCACGCGCTTCGGCCGCGGGTTCCGCCGCGGCGCGAGCTTGCGCCGCTGCCAAGCCGGTACGCGGAAGTGTCTCGCGGCCGCGAGCGCGTTGCGCGCGCTCCAAGCGAGCACCGCCGCGCCGCACGCGGTCAGGAGCCACGACCACGCGCCATGGTCGACGCGCACTACGGCCGTAGGCTCCCGCGCCCACTCCGCGAGCGTGGGCGCGAACGCGGCGAGCATCGCGCCGAAATTGATCGCGAGCACGGTGTGCAGCGCGCGCTCGAGCTTCGGCAGCCTGCGGGTCGCGTCCTCGACGAGGAAGTCGGCGAGCGTCGCGCCGATCTCGACCACGAACACCGCCACGAGCAGCGCCACCCACGCGCCGTGCCAAGCCCACCAAGCGAGCGCGCCGAACGTGATCGCGTAGCAGAGCTCGCGTGCCGCGTGGAGCGCGAGCTCCACGCGCGCCGAGCGCTTCGCGGGCAGCGCCTCCGTGATCTCGTGGTGCCAGAGATTGTCGAACGCGCCGAGCGCGATCTGGATCGTGAGCAATGCGAGCGCGACTTCCATGATCATTCTCCTGCCATCCGAAACACCCCGTCGTGGTGAAACAGCTCGCCGAGCCACGCGTGCCGGATCGTCATCGTGAAACGGAACCGGCCGTCACCGAGGTCGCGGTGCACGACGTGCGTGCAACCCGGCGGCCACCACGCCGGCAACCTCAAGCGCCACGTGTCTCGACCGGACCGGAGCAGCAGCTCGGCAAGCCAGCGCGGCCCTAACTCGCGCAGCCAGCGCAGCGATAACTCGAAGAAATAGCCGCTGCTCACGAAGTGCAGCTCGCCGTCGCGCGCGTAAATGTCGAGCTCCATTCGCAGGCCCGCGGCGAGGCGCTCGACGACGCGTCCCGACGGGCCGACGGTTTTCACGGACTCCACCGTAAACGTACGCGTCGGCAGCGCGTAGCTGCGCGTCCAGCGATGGCCGCCCGTGGCGGCGTCGTGCGCGACCTCGACGGTCGCGACGACCGGCGTGGCGCAGCTCGGCGGCAGCGGCGAGCCCACGACGCGGCAGAGCCGCGCGATCCAGCGACCGCACGCGCTCGCGCGCAGCGTCATCGCGCCGACGAAACAGGCGTGCGGCGCTTCGAGCCGCGCGCGAGTGGCGGCCGGGAGTGCCCGCCACTCGGCGCCGCCGACGAGGGTAGGGTAGTGGAGCGGCGTCGCGCGCGGCGGCGCAAGTGCCCCCGGTCCTGCGTGTCGTGCCGCGATGCTGCTCATTCGTGAATTCCGTAACTTCAGTACTGACAGAAATTGACGGGCAAATTTTTGCTCAGCTCGATCCGGTCGACCGCAGCCTCCGCACCACGCTCTTCGGCATGATCTGCGCGATTTTGCCGCCCATCTTCATTAGCGCCACGAGCGTGGGCTTCGGCAGCGCCTTGACTTGGTCGAACCATTCCGTGAGCGTCGACATGAAGCTCAGCATCTCGCCGATCCGTGCCTTGGCCTCGTTCGGCGTCTCACGGTCGGTCTCGAGCTCGAGCACGCACTGACGCAGCAACGACAGTGTCGGCTCGATCTCGCGGCGCTTGCGCTCCTCCATGATCGTGGTGAGCATCGTCCAGGTGTCGCCCCTGATCACGAAGTGATCGCGCCGATCGCCCATGACGTGGGCGATCGACACGAGCCCCCAGGATTGGAGCTCCTTCAGGCTGGTGCTGACGTTCGAGCGGGCGACGGTCAAGGTGTCTGCGATCTCGTCCGCAGGCAACGGCCGCCCCGCGAGGTACAGCAGCGCGTGAATCTGCGAGACCGTGCGGTTGACGCCCCAGCGCGTGCCCATCTCGCCCCAGTGCAGCACGTAGCGTTCCATCACCGGCGTCAACTTCATCGGCGCGCTCCGTCAGGAATTTCTGTTGTTACTGAAATTTAAGATACAACCGGCGGGCGGCTGCGTCAAGGCTGCTCGTTAGCGATCGGGGAGAGGGATGAACTCGTCGTCGCCGGGCACCTTGCCGAACCGGCCCTCGCGCCAGTCCTGCTTCGCGCGCTCGATACGCTCCTTCGAGCTCGACACGAAGTTCCACCAGACGTGGCGGGGGCCGAGCGGCTCGCCGCCGATCACGAGCACACGGGCGTCGGCCGTGGACTCGAGGGTGACGGTCGCGCCTAAGCGGGCGACGGCCATGGTTCCGTCGGTGAGCGCGCGTCCTTCGAGCAGCACCGAGCCCGACGCCACGTACGCCGCGCGCTCCGCGGCGGCCGGCAGCGTGAAGCTCGCGCCGGCGGGCATCCGCACCTCGAGGTACAGCGTCGGCGAGTGAGCGACGACCGGCGAGGTCCGCCCGAACGCACCGCCTACGATCACGCGCGCGGTGCAGCCGTCGACGTCGATTTCCGGCAGCGTCGCGGCGGGATAATGGATGAAGCTCGGCTCGGCTTCCTCGACCTCGAGCGGCAGCGCGACCCACGATTGGATGCCGTGGAGGCGGGTGTGGGCCGACAGACCCGTGGCGCGCTCCGAGTGCACGATGCCGCGTCCGGCCGTCATCAAGTTCACCGCGCCGGCCTCGATCTTCTGTACGAAGCCGAGGTTGTCGCGATGCATGATCTCGCCTTCGAACAGGTACGTGATCGTCGCGAGGCCGATGTGCGGATGGGGCCGCACGGCAATTCCGCGGCCCGGGGGAAAGTCGGCAGGCCCCATGTGATCGAAAAACACGAACGGTCCGACCATCCGTCTCTGCGCGGCGGGCAACACGCGACGCACGTCGAAGTCGCCGAGACTGCGGATTCGCGCCTCGATCGAGAGCTCGATCGGGCCGTCCGTCCGGGCGCATTCGGGCTCGTAGCTCTGTTGCACGCTCATCGCCGCTTCCGTACGCAGAGTCGACCATAATGTCGCACGTCCTCGCGCAGAATGCCCGCGGTCGAGCTACGACCGGGGCTGTCGCCCGACGCGTATGCGTTCGGTTTCGGCGCGTGGCAGGATGGTGGCGTCGCGCAACGTTTAAGGATGGCACGTGCATTGGCGCCAAATCGTTCTCGGCATCGGCGTGGTGTGGTTGGCGCTGTTCGTCGCGTCGTTTCCGGTGCTGCACCTCACGGCACCGACCGGCGCAGGTCTTGCACGCGGGTTGAACCGCATCGCCGCGTTCCTGACGTGGCAGGGTGTGGCGCTCGTCCTCGCGATCGCCGCCGCCTTCGTCGCGCGCACCGCGCACGGGCGCGGCGTCGCCAGCATCAAGCTGCTCGGCTACACGCCGCTCGCCGCGAGCGTCGGCACGATCCTGCTGATGCTCGCGATCATCGGCTTCCACTACGTCCTCCGCCCGGTCCTCGCCTAGTTAGGGTGAGACCCGCTCGCCGTTCATTTCTTGTGACCGACGGGGCCTGTGTTCGCGGGGTCGACGAAGATCCGGTGGATGTGCCGCTCGCGGATCCGCCACTTCCCGTCGGCGCCGCGCTCGTAGACGTCGACGAAGTCCGCGACGAGCGTCGGGATCGCGGGCGCGAGCGGCGGCACGCCGTTCTGGGCGAACGTCATGCAGACGCAAGTGCCGCGCGCGTGTGTGGCGCTCTCGATCTCGACTTTGAGCCCGGAATAGAGGTGCCGGGCCGTGCGTGGGCTCGCTGCCGTGCGGCTGCGAAACACCTGTTCGAGCTCCGCTTTGCCGTTCGAGCGCCGCGGGCCGTGCGTGTAGAACACGTCGTCGGTGAAGAGCTCGAGCAAGGGTTCGACCTCGTCGTGGTCCAGGTGATAGCAGAACGCGGTGTTCAAGTCCTCGAGCGCGACTCGGATCGCGAGCCGCTCGAGCTCGGTCATCGCAGCCGCCATGCGCCGATCTCCCGGTCCTCGACGACCACGGGATTCTCTTGCACGCCGAGGCCCTCGATCGAGATCTCGACCGGGCCGGCCACGGTCTGGAAGTTCGCCGTGTGGATCGACTTGCGGGTCGCGCCCGGCTTGAAGGCCGTGCCGAGCGAGATCACGTCGCCGGGCTCGAGCGTGTGGAATTGGCTGATGAAGCTCACGACCTCCGCGGCCTTGTAGTTGTAGTAGCGCGTGCTGTCGTCCGCCACGAGCTCGCCGCCGACCTTGCAGCGCACCGCGAGATCGTCGGGATTGGCGATCTCGTCTCTGGTCACGAGCCACGGCCCCAGCGCGCCGAACGTGTCGCTGCCCTTGTAGCGGCCGGCGTAGGACAGGTGCTGCTCGACGCGCTCGGTCTCGTTCGGGTTGCCCTTCTTGGGATAGAGCGCGTAGTAGTGAAAACGGTCCTCGGCACGCATGCCGTTGCCGGTGATGTCGTCGAAGATCGTGTAGCCGAACACGGCGTCGAGCGCGTCGCGCGCCGCCACGTCGCGCGTCGCGCGGCCGATCACGAGCGCGAGCTCGGGCTCCGGGTGCACGCTGCCGTAGTACTTCCTGATCCGGATCGGCTGCTTGTGGCCCACGAGGCACGACGACGGCTTCAAGAAGAACGCCGGATGATCGGGCGCGCTCACCTTGCGCTCGTTGCTCGCGGAGTTGTTCATCGCCACCGCGCAGATCTTGCCCGGACGGCGCACCGGCGGATGCCAAGCCGCCACCGCATCGGGCGCGAAGCGCGGAACGGTCGGATCCCCGCGCGCCGTGGCGACGGCCGCAGCGATCTCGCGCAGCAGCACCTCGCCGCCGCGGATGACGTCGAGCATGTCGAGCGCGGCGCCGGCGCCCGCGGCCCGCCCCGGCAGCAGGTCCTCGACGGCCACGAGGTCGCGCTCGCCGACCTGCACGGCGACGACGTCGCGGTCGCGGTATCTCAAGCTGGCGAACTTCATCGTGGCGGGTATTGGCGGGTATTGGGGCGGCGCGATTCGTTCTTTCGGCGCGTCAATCGTTGGTCGGCATCATGAACTCGGGGCCCTTGGCCGAAGAGTCCGGCCAGCGCTGCATCACCGACTTGTAGCGCGTGTAGAAGCGCACGCCTTCCTCGCCGTAGATGTGATGCGAGCCGAACAGGCTCCGCTTCCAACCGCCGAACGAGTGAAACGCCATCGGCACCGGAATCGGCACGTTGATTCCCACCATGCCGGCCTCGATGCGGCGCGCGAACTCGCGGGCCACGCGGCCGTCGGCCGTGTAGCAGGCGACGCCGTTGCCGTACTCGTGGGCGTTGACCAGGTCGATCGCCGCGCCCAGGTCCGGCACTCGCACCACCGCCAGCACCGGGCCGAAGATCTCTTCCCGGTAGATCGTCATGTCGGGCCGCACGTGATCGAACAACGTCGGCCCGAGGAAGAAGCCGTGCTCGCACCCCGGCACGCGCAGATTGCGCCCGTCGACCACGAGCTTAGCGCCGGCGCGCACGCCGTCGTCGATGTAGCCGCGGACCTTGTCGCGATGCGCGGCGGTGACGAGCGGTCCCATCTCTGCGCGCGGTGCGGTGCCGTCGTTGATCTCGAGCTTGGCTGTTCGCGCCGCGATCTTGTCGACGAGCGCGTCGCCGATGCCGCCGACTGCAACCGCCACCGAGATCGCCATGCAGCGTTCCCCGGCCGAGCCGTAGCCTGCGCCGACGAGCGCGTCGGCGGCCTGATCGAGGTCCGCGTCCGGCATCACGACGAGGTGGTTCTTCGCGCCGCCGAGCGCCTGCACCCGCTTGCCGTGGCGCGTGCCCAGTGCGTGCACGTACTCGGCGACGGGCGTGGAGCCGACGAAGCTCGCGGCCGCCACGTGCGGGTGCTCGAGCAGCGCGTCGACGGCTTCCTTGTCGCCCTGAACTACGTTGAGCACGCCCGGCGGCGCGCCCGCGCGCTCGAAGAGCTCCACGAGAATCAGCGACGGGCTCGGGTCGCGCTCGCTCGGCTTGAGCACGAACGTGTTGCCGCAGGCGACGGCCACCGGGAACATCCAGAGCGGCACCATCGCCGGGAAGTTGAACGGCGTGATGCCGACACAGACGCCGAGCGGCTGGCGCAGGGACCAGTTGTCGATGCCGCCGCCGACGTTGTCGCTGTACTGGCCTTTGAGCGCTTGCGGAATGCCGCAAGCGAATTCCACGACCTCGATGCCGCGCATCGTCTCGCCGCGTGCGTCGGAGAGCACCTTGCCGTGCTCGAGCGTGATCGCCGCGGCGAGCGCGTCTCGATTCGCGTCGAGCAACTCCTTGAACTTGAACAGCACGCGCGTGCGTTTGAGCGGCGCCAGGTCGCGCCACGCGGGCCACGCGTCGCGCGCGGCCGCGACGGCGCGGTCGACGAGCGCGCGATCCGCGAGCTCGACTTCCGCGATCGTGGCGCCGGTGGCGGGATTGAACACGGGCGTGCGCCGCGTGCCGCCCGAGGCGTGCTTGCCGCCGATCCGGTGGCCGATCAGCGGCAACGCGCGCGCGGCGTCCGCGCCGCGTTCGCCGGGCCGCGCGCGCTCGGTTTGCACATCGAGGCTCATGGCCGCGATCTTACCCCATCAACAAAGACGTCGCGTCTCACTCTGGCCGCTCGCTGCGCGTGCCGGCTGCGGACGCATCTCCAAGGGTGCTCCCGAGACCCTCGCGGCACATGGCCGCAATTTGCATCCTGCAATTGCGGCACTCCCGCCATCCATGGCGGTCGGATGTGCCGCGCGGAGCCCCAGGGATGGTCTTCCGGCGTGTCTCGGGAGCACCCTTCGAGGTGCGTCCGCAGCCACCCCGACGCCAACGGCCAGAGTGAGACGCGACTCAACACAATCGCACCGCGGCAGGGCCGTCCCCCGAACGGCCCTGCCGTGCTGCGCTCGATCGCTGGGAGGGGTCTACAGCGAGTCGAGGAACTTGAGCAGCAATGTCTGGTCCGCGGCGCTCAGCGCTTTGAACCGCTGCGTGACCGCGGTGGCCTGCCCCGCGTGCCGCTCGATCGCCTCGCGCTCCGTGAACGTGAGGCCGTCGTGCATTAGCCGGTTCCGCGTGCGCAGCGCCCAGAGCGGCGCGGTGCGGATCTGGCTCGCCGTCGACGCGAGCTCCGGTGTCGGCTGTACTGGGATGCCGTCGCCGGTACCGATGTCGTGCATCAAGAAGTCGGCGTACGGATGAATGAGCTTATTGCCGAGCGCCTCGGGCACGACGAGCTTTCCGCCGTTGATCGGCGTGCCAGGCGGCGACGTCGGGATCGTCGGCACGTGGCACGTCGCGCAGCCGATGTTCTTGAAGAGCGTCTCGCCGGAGAGCACGTCCGCCGTGATCGGGCCGCGCGACGGAGCCTTCGTCGAGCGCATGAAGTCCGCGAACGCTTTTACGTCGACGCCGTCGTCCTCCGGCTCGGGCACGGGATCATAGTCGCTCGGATACGACACATTGATGCCGCTCGACGTGTTCTCCTCCGGGAACAGCGGGCTCGTGATGCCCATCTCGTTGAGATACGCGTCAGCCGCGAACGACTCGAGGCTCGCGTGCTGGCTCTTCCAACCGAAGCGGCCGATTCGCGGCAGGCTGCCGGCCTCGAGCACCGGCGCGAGCACGATGGAGCCCCGCATGGACGACGGTTGGGCCAAGCGAATCGCCATCAGCGTGGGGTTCGCGATCGCCTCCACATAGCCCGCGCCGAGCGTGTTGGTGGAGATCCGGAACGTGCGGATGCTGTCCTCGAACACGACGCGCTCCTGGATGTCGGGATGCGTCGTGCGGGAGCCTATGAGCGAGCCTCCCTGAGACTCGAAGAAAGCGCCGTTCGTCATGTGTCCCGTGCGGTGCTCGGCGATCTGGCTCGCGCCGCCCGTCGCGACGTTCTGGTGGCACTCGCGGCAGCTCTGCGCGTTGTAGATCGGCCCGAGCCCGTCGCGGACGACCTCCACCTCCTCGAAGATGAAGCGGTCGTCGTTGAACGAGCGCAGCGGAACCACGGCGTCGTCCTCGAGCGTGTCGAAGTCCGGGCCTTGCGGCAGAAAGCCATTCGTCAAGTTGTCGAACCCGGTCGGTGCTTCGCTGAAACGCGGCGGGGGCGGTGGGCGTCCCGTGCGTGGGTCCACCGCCTGCTGCTCAGTCTGTACTTGACCGCTGATCCGAAACCGTTCGCGCTGCGGCTGCGCGTTCGCCTGGAGGGCGACGGTACTTCCGAGCAAAACGGCTGCGGTCGACAGTCCTATGCCTGTTCGCATGATGTCCTCCCTGTGGGGTGGTGTGCAGTAGTAGTTTTCTTTATCGCGGCGACGTCTCGCCGCCGCGTCATGCGAAATGGAGCAAGGTTCGTACCAGCAAGGCGTGTAGACGAAGAAACAGTCAGTTACGCGCGATGTGCGGGCGTGCGCGAGAGCGCGAGTGTCGCTATGGGCCGACGCTAAGAGTCGGCGTGCGGCGCGCGCGCGGCGTCGACAACGGCGACAGCTTCGCCGTCGTGTACGTTTCCGGCGATCGGTGGCTTGAGCGCGACGGCGTCGGCGATCCGAGACGCGCGCGCGGTTATAAGGCGGTCACCGGCGACTCACTGCGCGCGGCCCTTGAAGATGCGGATCTGCGCGTTGAAGTCCGCGGCCGCTTGTTCCATCGCGCTGACCATGCGGTTGTGCTCGGCCGTGGCGGCGTTGCGGTCGACCGGCGCGCGCCCGGAGTTGTCGATGATTTTCGCGACGCACGCGATGTACGCGTCACCGGCCGCGACGAATTGCTTGACGCGCGCTTGGCCCGCGACCATCTCCTCCCTGCTCGCGGTGCTGCCGTCCGTGATCGCAGGCGGCGCGGGCGGCACGCAGTCGTTGACGATCTGCGCGGCACTTGGCTGATTGTCCTGCACCGCGCTGCGGTAAAGCTCGAGCGCTTCGGTGTAGGTCGGAGCGTCCTCCTTCGCAGTTGCGAAGTAGTTCTCCAGGACGAACCTTGCGCGCTCCCGCTGGTCGAGCCCAAGCGCCGCTTTCCCTTCGAGGAAGGCGATCTCGGCATCCGCGGTTCCGCAGGCGGCGTGATAGAGGCCTACGGCCTGCAACGTCGCCGCGTGGTCCTGCGCCGCGGCGGCCGCTTCGACGTGGGCTTTCAGCTCCTCGTCGCGTCCTTGGTCTGGCAAGGCGGAAAGTGCGACAGCGTCCACGCGCGCGGCCGACTGAATTCCGACCAGCGGCGTCGGTACCTGCTCCTTGAACGGTCCGGCAGCTCCGGTCGGCAGCCTGCTGATTCGCTCAAGCACTTCGATTCCCTGGATGACGCGGCCGAACACGGTAAAGCCAAGGTCCTGCTCGGCGTCCAGCTGCGCATTGTCCCCGAGGTTCACGAAGAACTGCGAGTTCGCGGAGTTCGGGTCATCGGCCTTGCGCGCGGCCGCGACGGTGCCTCGCACGTTGGTCAAGCCGTTTCGCGACTCGTTCTCGACGGGCGGGAGGGTCGGCCCGCGTGCGCGCAGCTTGCGGTCGACGCCGCCGCCCTGAACGACGAAGCCGGGTGACACGCGGTGAAACACCGTACCCGAGTAAAAGCCCATGTCGACATACCGCAGGAAATTGTCGACGTGTTTCGGCGCCTTGGCGTCGGCGAGCTGAATGACGAAGCGCCCCTCGTCGGTACACACCGCAACGTCGGTGGCGCGTGCGGTGCCCGACCAGGCGAGCAGTGCCGCGGCCGCCTGCAACCAGCGATGTCGAATCATCGTTCTTGCCTCCCCCCTTGGGCGACGGCCGACGAGCATAGCACCGGCTCGAGGAGGGCTCCGCCGCCGCCGCGATATGAGTCCCGGGAACCGTCCTGCACGTTCATATAGGATCTCCCAACTCCTGTCGGGTGGCACCTCGACCCCGACTTTCTAGACGCGGCAGGCCGCCCGCGCTGGTGCCCGCCGAAGGCGAAAAGCGCGGCCTGGCCGGCTTTGGCGCGTATCTGATCCGGGACGACATGCAAAGAGGTCGAAGGAAATGACTAGGAAAATCGCTCTGTTCGGCCGCAAATTGCGTCCTGCATTTGCGGCACTCCCGCCATCCATGGCGGTCGGCCGCAAACGGCGTCCTGCATTTGCGGGACTTCCGCCATCCATGGCGGTCGGTTGCGGCCTGCTGGCCGCGCTGCTGTTGGCCGGTTGCGGCGGCGGAGATGCGGGCGGCGACTTCGCCGGCATCGACCGTACCGGCGCGACGGCAATCGCGTTCGGCCCGGTCACGGGCTTCGGCAGCGTGATCGTCAACGGCGTGCGCTACGACACGGCGCGCGCCACGTTCAAGATCGACGGCCGCATCGGCACGCAGAACGAGCTCGAGGTGGGCGACGTGGTCACGGTCACCGGCACGCTCGGCTCGAGCGGCCTCACGGGCACCGCCGACACGGTGACTTTCGACGACAACGTGGAGGGTCCGATTGCGGCGCTCGACGCGGCGGCCGGCACGCTCGTGGTGCTCGGCCAGACCGTGATCGTCGACGCCGATACGTCTTTCGACAACTCGATTCGCCTCGCGTCGCTCGCGGGCCTCGCCGTCGGCGACGTGGTCGAGGTGTCGGGGCTCGTCGCGAGCGACGGCTCGATTCGCGCGACGCGGATCGAGTCGAAACCGGCGGCCCAGGAGCTCGAGATCACGGGCGTCGTCGCAAGCCACGACGCGGCCGCGAAGCGCTTCAACATCAACGCGCAGCTCGTCGACTACTCGGCCGCGATGCTCGACGGCTTTCCGGCAGGCCTGATCGCCGAGGGCCAGCTCGTCGAGGTCAAGGGCACGACGGTCACCGGCGGCGTGCTCGCGGCGACGCGCGTGGAGCTCAAGACCGGCGCCGTCGCGGCCGACGTCGGCGCGCGCGCCGAGGTCGAGGGCCTGATCACGCGCTTCGTGTCGGCGGGCGACTTCGCGGTGGCCGGCGTGGCCGTCACCACCAACCCGCAGACGACGTTCAGCGGCGGCAACGCCTCCGACCTCGGCCTCAACTTGAAGGTCGAGGTCGAGGGCACCGTCGGCGCCGGCGGCGTGCTCGCCGCGAGCAACGTCGACATTCGCCGCGACGCCGGCGTGCGGTTGACCGCACAGGTGGACTCGGTGAACGCCGCGGCCGGGTCGTTCGTCATGCTCGGCATCACGGCGAAGGTCGATGCGCTCACGCGCATCGAGGACAAAAGCTCGCTTCAGCTGCGGCTCTTTTCGCTCGCGAACCTCTCGTCCGGCGACTACGTGGACGTGCGCGGCGTGGAGCTTCCGGTCGGCAGCGGCGAGGTGCTGGCCGCGCGGCTCGAGCGCGAGAATCTCGAGACACGGGTGGAGCTGCGCGGCCTGGTACAGACGGTCGCCACGCCCGCGTTCTCCGTGTTGAATGTGCAGGTGGGCACCGGCGTGTCCACGGTGTTCCGCGCCGCGAACGGCGGGGCGCTTACTTCGACGCAGTTCTTCTCGGCGCTTGCGCGGGGCGCGGTGGTATCCGTCAAGGGCGTGGAGATCGCGTCGAAGGCGATTCTGGCGAGCGAGGTCGAGCTCGACAACTGACCAGACCTCGGGCGCCGGTTTCGTCGAGGACGGTTTGCGTTGCGGGCGGCGGGGGCGTGGGTGCCGCAGCGGAGCACGCACACGCGCCTCCGCCGCGCAAACCCGCACCGCAGCGAAACGGCACTGGGCGTCGGCTCGGAGGGCCAAACCGGGCCGCGAACTGAGCTAAGATCGAGGCTCGTTCGGGCGATGAATCGCGGTGGAGGGCTACCGATGGCGAAGGGGATTCTGAGGATGCTCGCGGCATGCTGCCTGGCGGCAGCGGCGGGCAGCGCGACCGCGCACCACTCGGTCGCGGGGCAATTCGACAGCGGCAAGCCCGTGCGGCTGACGGGGGTGATCTCCAAGATCGACTGGGTCAATCCACACATCTATATCCACCTCGACGTCAAAGACGAGAAGGGCGTCGTGACGACGTGGCGGCTCGAGACCTTGCCGACGGCGATGATGCGCAAGGCCGGTCTTACGAGCCAGATGTTGCTCGCCGACGGGGCAAAGGTCACGGCGAACGCCATCCTCGCGCGCGACGGCACGCAGGCACTCGCGTGGGTGTCGAAGCTGACCTACGACGACGGCCACTACTATCAACTCGCCGGCGAATAGCGCGGCGTTTCGCAAGAAGGGGAAGGTCATGCTGATTCCGACGATACGTTCGAGCGTAACGGCTCGAGGCGACGGCAAGCTCTTGGTTGCGATATCGGCGGCCTTGTTGGCCGGCTTGTTGCCGGTGGCCGGGAGCCCGCAAGCGCCCGCGAGGGAGAAGCCCATACCGCGGCTCGCCGACGGCCATCCCGACTTGAGCGGCATCTGGGAGAACGGCGCCGGCATCGACTTCGTGCAGCCGCAACAGCGCGGCGAGTCGCTGTGCGTGAGCGGTTGCGGCCCCGCTCCGGGCGCCGCGCCTCCTTCGCCGCGCCCCGCGGCGCAAGCCGCGGCGCCGCCGCGCCCCACGCGGCCGCAATACCGGCCCGAGCTCCAGGCGAAGGTTGCGGACCTTACCAAGCGCCAAGTGGAGGAGGACCCGGTGCTGCGCTGCCAGGCCCCGGGTATCCCCCGCATCGGTCCCCCCGACAAGATCGTGCAGCGCGCCGGCGAGGCCGTGTTTCTCTACGACGACGTGTCGGGCGGTTTCTTTCGCATCGTGCCCACCGACGGCCGCGCGCATCGCAAGGACGTCGAGCCGAGCTTCCTCGGCGAATCCGTCGCCCATTGGGAAGGCGATACGCTCGTCGTCGAGAGCCAGAGCTTCAACGACAAGACCTGGCTCACCGACGACGGCGCGTTCCACAGCACTGACCTCCGGGTCGTCGAGCGCCTGAAGCGCACGGCCGACACACTCGACTGGACCGCGACGGTCTACGACTCGAAGGTGCTCACGGAGCCGTGGGAAGTGCCGCTGCGCACGGCGCACCTGACCGACCTCGACCTCGTCGAAGCCGCGCCGTGCGTCGACCAGGACATCGACCACATCGTCGACGGATCGCACCACCCGAATCCGCGCTAGGGTCTGACCCTAATTAGCGCGGCGAAGATCGAAGAGCGAAGAAATTAGGGTCAGACCCCAAAGGGGTCAGACCCTAAGAGCGCAGCAGCGGCGCGGTGAATAGCACGGGGCCCGTCGGCAGGCCCGTCGGCGAGCCGCCCGCGGGCTCGAGGCTGACCGCGAGCGTCATGGTTTGCATGAGCACCGCGAGCTGTGCGTCGCTCAGCGGGTTGTCCGTCGCGCCTGTGCCCGCGATGACTCCGAGCGATACAGGATTGGCGCCGTCCTGCAGCATCCAGAGCTCGTAAGAATTGGTCGGCGGCGCCGGCCGCGGGTTGATCGTGCTCGTCTTGATCGCCCGCGTTTCGACGTAAGCCTGGATCAGCCAGACCGGTGTGCTCGCGTCGTTGACCACCGCGACGTACGTGGCTTGCTCGGCCGTCGGCCGCTGCCCGAAGTAGAGCCCACCGAAGATCAGGGCGACGAGCGCGAGACCGGCCGCGAGCGCCGGCCAGATTCCGACGGCGCGCGTGGGCGTCGGCCGCGCGGCACGCATGCCGAGCGCGGTCTCGATGCGCTCGAAGGCGTCGGGAGGCGGTTCGACGGGCTTCACCGCGCGCGCGAGCGGCGCAAGATCGCGTTCCCACGCGAGCACCGCGCGCCGCGCAACGAGCGACGACGACAGCACCCGGCCGAATCGCGCCCGCGCTCGGCCCTTGAGCGTGCCCACCACGTACTCGCGCGCGAGCGCGTCGAGCAGTTGGCCCTTGTCGTATCTCATGGGTCGTATCTCACGGGTCGTATCTCATCGTTGGATACATCCCTTGAGGCTCTCGAGGCCGCGGCGCACCCAGCTCTTGACCGTGCCGAGCGGCGCGTCGAGCCTGCCGGCGACCTCCTCGTGCGTGAGCCCGTTCATGTAGGCGAGGCACACGGCGTTTCGTTGCTGCACAGTCAGCTGCTCGATGCACTCCTTGAGCCGTTTCGCGTCGGCGTCGCGCCCGGCGATGGACGAGAGATCGGGATCCGCGAGCTCGTCGCTCTCCGGCACGTAGTCGATCGGATCGGCGTACTGGACCTCGCGGCGTCGGCTGCGCTTGATGTCGATCGCGCGATAGCGCGCGATGCTCACCATCCAGGTGAACGGCGCGCCGCGAGAAGCGCGATAGTCTTTCGCGTTGCGCCAGATGCTCACGTATACGTCCTGCAGCGCGTCTTGCGCGAGATCGTCTCTCACCAAGATACGTCGCAGCACGCCAAACAGTTGCGCGGCCGTATTCCGGTAAAGCTGCTTCAACGCCGCCGAATCGCCCGACGCGCACGCGTGGAGGAGTTGTTCGAGGCCCGCCTGGCCGGTGTCGTCGAGCGTCATCCCGCGGCTATCCGACTATCTCAAGAAATATCTTGCCCGTGCACGTTACCCGCGCGGAACCCGCGCGGCAACTCGTTTGCGCGATGTGCATCCAAATCGCGAGCTCGTACGTATCACTCTGTTGTCTCGCGCGCGATCGGCCGGGATCGTCGTTCGTTTTCGCGTTGGCTGCATCCGAATCTCCCTGTCCCGCGTATCACCGCCGTACTCGCTTTTCTCGGACAACCTAAACAGGGAGAACTCGCATGCGATTCCACTACCGACCTTTGGCCCTCGCGCTCGCGGCGGCACTGCCGCTCGCCGCGCTCGCTTCGAGCCACCGCGAAGCTCCGTTCATCGCGGAGCATCCGAAAGTCGACGGCACGGACTTCTACATGTTCAGGAGCTACGAGCCCGGCCGCCAAGGCTACGTGACGTTGGTCGCGAACTATCTGCCGCTGCAGGACGCGTACGGCGGGCCGAACTACTTCACGCTCGATCCCGACGCCGTGTACGACATCAACATCGACAACGACGGCGACGCGCGTGAGGACCTCGTGTTCCGCTTCCGTTTCAAGAACACGATCCAGGACATCTCGCTCGCGGTCGGCCCGCAGGGCAACACGCAGACGGTCCCGGTGCCGCTGATCACGACGGTTCCGGGCGGCGTCGGCCCCGGCGCGCTAGACCGCAACGGCTTGAACGTCATCGAGACGTACTCCGTGGAGCTCATCCGCGGCGACCGGCGCAACTTCGGCCGGCCGTTGACCAACATGGCGGGGGGCGCCGACCCGAACGTCTTCACGAAGCCGGTCGACAACGTGGGCGCAAAGTCGATTCCGGACTACGCGGCGTATGCGGGAGCGCACATCTACAACGTCGCGATCCCCGGCTGCCAGCCGGGCAAGCTGTTCGTCGGCCAGCGCAAGGACCCGTTCTCGGTGAATCTGGGCGAAGTGTTCGATCTCGTGAACACGAACGCCGTGGGTCCGCCGAACGGCGAGCACAACATCATCGACGACAAGAACGTGACGTCGTTGATCCTCGAGGTGCCGGTCGCGTGCCTCACGTCGGGCAGCGATCCCGTGGTCGGCGGTTGGACGACGGCGAGCCTGCCGCAGGTAACGATCCTGAATCCGGCGCCACGCTTCGACAACGGCCGCAGCAACGCCTCGCTCGACGGCGGCGCGTTGACGCAGGTGTCGCGGCTCGGCAGCCCGCTCGTCAACGAGGTGGTGATCGGCATCCGCGACAAGGATCGGTTCAACGCGAGCCGGCCGGTGCAGGATCCGCAGTTCCTGAAGTACGTGACCAATCCGGCGCTGCCGGAGCTGCTCGAGGCGTTGTTCGGAAGCGCCGGCGTGCGTGCGCCGAACAACTTCCCGCGCAACGACTTGGTGGCGGTGTTCCTGACCGGCATCCCGGGTCTCACGAAGCCGGCGAATCTCACGGCGCCGGGCGAGATGCTCCGTTTGAACACGGGTCTGGCTCCGACGGTGCGCGAGTCGCAGTCGAACTTGGGCGTGCTCGGCGGCGACGTCGCGGGCTTCCCGAACGGCCGGCGTCCCGGCGACGACGTGGTGGACATCGAGCTGCGCGCGGCGATGGGCGTGCTCTGCACGCTCAATCAGCCCGCAACGTTCGGCTGCGTGCCCGCGGACGCGCCGACCGGCGGCCTGCCGTACACCGACGGCGCGACGGTCGCGTCCACGGACTTCGGCAACACGTTCCCGTACCTCAACACGCCGCTTGCCGGCAGCCCGAGCAACTGAGCGAGGAGAGGACGATGAACCGCAACTACGCTTCGCTTCTGTTCTTCGCAGCCGCGGTGTTCTTCGCGGGGTGCGACGGCGATCCGGGCACGGCCGGCAGTCCCGGGGTTGCCGGTTCTGCCGGCAGTCCGGAGCCCGCGGGACCGTCAGGCCCTGCCGGTGGGCCGGGTCCCGCAGGTCCGGCCGGGGAGACCGACTTTACGGCCTTCGCGCGCTCCGGGATGGACGACCCGGAGTACGTCGAGCCCCGCGCGGTGAACGACTTGAGCTTCGTCGTCACCGAGAACGAGAACGCGTTCGATGAGTACTTTTGACCTTCGAGTGAGTCGGCTTGGGCGGCGGCGCGTGGGCGCCGCCGCCTTCTTCTGCGGCATCGCGTTGCTCGTCGCGCATTGCGCAATCGCAGCGCCGTTCGTGCCGACCGATCCGAACCAGATTCTCGAGAAGCTGGCGCCGCGCACCGGTCCCGACTGGGAGGCGATCGCGGCGCTGCGCGCCGAGCTCGCGCGGCGAACCGACTGCCGCGACTGCAGGAGCGCGATCGCGGCGCAAATCGTCGAACGATACCTCGCGCTGTTCCGCGCGCAGGGCGATCCGCGCCTCGTCGCCTATGCCGAGCGCGAGCTCGAGCCGTGGAGCGCCGAGCGCGATCCGCCGATCTCGATCGCTCTGCAGCGCGCCGAGATCGCGCAGCTCATGCATCGGTTCGACGCCGCGCGGGCGGAGCTCGAGCGGCTGCTCGGGCGCACGCCCCGCGACGGTCAGGCCTGGCTCACGCTCGCCGCGATCGATCTCACACGCGGCGACTACGCCGCGAGCCGCGCCGCGTGCAGCAGGCTCGTGCTGCTCCAAGACGCCGTCGTGGCCGGAGGCTGTCTCGCGGCCGCGCGCGCCGTGACCGGCGACGCCGGCGGCGCCTACCAATTCCTCGAAGGCGCCCTTCGCGAGCCCGACGGGTTCGACCCGGTGCTTGCCGTGTGGCTCGAGACGCTCGCGGCCGAGACGGCCGAGGCGCTAGGGCGCGGCGCCGACGCCGCACGTCACTATCGGGCGGCGCTCGACGCGAGCGGCGCCGCTCCGAGCGTCTATCTGCTCGTCGACTACGCCGACTTCCTCCTGCGCGAGGGGCACCCCCGCGCGGCGATCGAGCTGCTCGCGGGAGCGCCGCCGGCCGACCCGGTCCTGCTGCGTCTCGCACTCGCCGAGCGGCGAACCGGCGCCTCGTGGGACGCACTACGCGAGCAGCTCGGCTACCGATTGCAGCTTGCGCTCGACGGCCTCGACCGCACGCACGCGCGCGAGGCCGCGTACTTCGCGCTGTATCTGTCGGACGACCCGCGGCGCGCGCTCGACTCCGCGGTCGCGAACTGGGCCGTGCAGCGCGAGCCGGTCGACGCGCGGCTCCTGCTCGAGGCTGCGCTCGCCGCGGGCCGGCGCGACGCGGCGTATCCCGTCGTCGAATGGCTCGACGCGAATCGTGTCGAGCACGCGGATCTCGAGCGGCTGCGGGCGAGGCTCGGGTCATGATGCGCGCCGCAATCGTCGCGCTGCTGCTCTGCTGCGCCGCGACGGCGGCACACGCGCACGACCCGTCGCGCTCGCTGCTTACGCTCGCGGTCGACGGCGACACGGTCCGCGGCCGGCTCGACGTGTCGCTGCGCGATCTCGAGGACGCCGTGGGCCTAGACGCGAACGGCGACGCGGCGATCTCCTGGGGCGAGCTCGAGTCGCGGCGCGCGGCGATCGAAGACTATGCGCGAGCGCGTCTGACGATCGGCGCCGACGGCGTCGAATGCCCCTCGCAGGTCGAGCAGAGCGCCGTGGATTCGCACGGGGGCAACGCTTACGCCGTGCTGGACGTCGCCGCGCGCTGCGCGTCCACTCCCCGCAGTCTGCGCGTCGGCTACGCGCTCCTGTTCGACGTCGACCCCGCGCATCGGAGCCTGATCGAGGTGCAAGCCGCCGGCCGCACGACCACGGCGGTGCTGTCGCGCGACGAGCCCGCCCGCGACTTCGAGCTCGCGCGGCTGTCGCCGTGGTCGAGTGTCACGCGCTTCGTGGTGGAAGGCGTGCATCACATTTTGAGCGGTTACGACCATCTCGCGTTCGTCGCGCTGCTGCTGTTGCCGATCGCGCTCGGGCGGCGCGCGCGCGGTCAAGCGGAGCTGCGCGCCGCGGCCGCCACAGGGAGGCCGGAGACGCTGCGTGCCGCGGCCGGCGAGGTCATGCGCGTGATCACCGCATTCACGGCGGCGCACTCCACGACGCTCGCGCTGGCGGCGCTCGGCGTCGTGACGCTGCCGTCGCGCTGGGTCGAGTCCGCGATCGCGTTGTCCGTGCTCGTGGCCGCAGTGCTCAATCTCGCACCGCGCGCGCCGCGGCTCGGCGCGAAGCTCGCCTTCGGCTTCGGGCTCGTGCACGGGCTCGGCTTCGCGAGCGCGCTCGGCGACCTCGGCGCGCGCGAATCGGGCCTGATCGCGAGCCTGCTCGGGTTCAACCTCGGCGTCGAGCTCGGGCAGCTGGCCGTCGTCGCGGTTGCGCTGCCTTTGCTGTTCTCGCTGCGCGGCGCGCGCACGTGGAGCTCGGCGGTGAACTACGCGTGCTCGAGTGCTTGCGGTGTGCTCGGCGCAGTGTGGCTCGCGCAACGGCTACTCTAGCCTCGGGTGTTCCCCCAATCTTGGGTGGCCCGCCGGCGTTTGAGCTGCGCGCGCGCGGAGCGTAGGCTCCCTCGCAGACATCTTCGCGAGTCCCGTGCAAGCCGTGTCGTTCTTTTTGCTCGCCTTTCCCGCGTTGTTCTCCATCGTCAATCCGCTCGGTGGGGCGTTCATGTTCCTGGGCGCCACCGAGGCGGTGCGACCGAAGGTGCGTACCGAGCTTGCGAAGTGGATCGCGATCTACAGCCTCGCGATCATCACGGCGTCGATGTACGTGGGCGCCTACGTTCTCACCTTCTTCGGCATCTCCATCCCCGTGCTGCGCGCCGCCGGCGGAATCGTGATCGCGGCGGCCGCGTGGCGGATGCTCAACGCGCCGGACGACGAGGAGCCGAAGACCGGCGAGGAGGTCGCCGCGGACTTGCCCGAGACGCACAAGGTGAGCCGCATGGCGTTCTATCCGCTCACCATGCCGATCACCACGGGGCCGGGCACGATCTCCGTCGCCGTGTCGCTCGGGGCGAACCGCCCGCGCGCCACGGTTGAGCTCATGTCGTTCATCGGGCAGAGCATGCTCGCGATCGTGCTGATCTGCGCGCTCGTATACATTCTCTACCGGTACTCGTCGCCGCTGTCGCGGCTGATGGGGTCCACGGGCACGGTGATCGTCACGCGCGTGTCGGCGTTCTTGCTGTTCTGCATCGGCGTGCAGATGTTCTGGAACGGCGCGGCGGAGCTGCTCACGAGCGTGCGCGGGTAGCGGCGCGTATACTCCGGACCGTTCGTCCACCATCGAGGAGGATCGTATGCGTGCGCCGATCTCACTTCTTGTGCTGACTCTCGCCGCGATCGCCGCTTGCACGAAGCCGGTCGACGTCGAGCGCGAGCGCACCGCGCTGCTCGCCGCCGATCACGAGTGGATGCAAGCGGCGCGCGACGCCGACAAGTTCGCGTCGTTCTATGCGCCGGACGCTGCGTTGTACCAGACCGGCATGCCGGTCGTGAAAGGCCAGGCCGCGATTCGCGAGGGCTTCAAGCAGCTGACGTCGACTCCGGGCTTTTCGCTCGAGTGGACGCAGGCGAGCACCCACGTCGGTGCGGCCGGCGACGTCGCCTACATCACGGGTAACTACGACATCAAGCTCGGGGACGGCGGCGAGAAGGGTAAGTACGTCACGATCTGGCGCAAGCAGCCGGACGGCTCGTGGAAGGTCACGGACGACATCTTCAACTCCGACGCGCCCGCGGCGCCCCCGGCGGCCGTGCCGGGCAAGCACACGCTGCTCGTGCCGCCGCAGCTCACCTGGGGCGACCAGCCGCCCGCCTTGCCTCCCGGCGGGAAGCTTGCGGTGCTGTCGGGCGATCCGTCGAGCTCCGCGCCGTTCGTGCTCCGCGCGGAGCTCCCCGCCGGCTATAAGGTCCCGCCGCATTGGCATCCGACGGACGAGCACGTGACGGTGCTCGCGGGAACGTTCGCGTTCGGCATGGGCGATACGCTCGACACCGCTGCGATGACGGACATATCGGCCGGCGGCTACGCACTGATGCCGGCGCAGATGCACCACTACGCCGTCGCGAAGACGCCGGTCACGATCCAGGTGCACGGCATCGGGCCGTTCGAGATCACCTACGTGAATCCTGCGGACGATCCGCGCGCGAAGAAGTGAGGCCGGCAGACGCTTCGGGGCTTCCCAGTCAGCGATAGGCGCTGCTCATTCGCGCGTGGCGCGTCGTGAGCTCGACTTGACGGCCCTCGATCTCGGCACGATTCGCCGCCTGCAGATCGAGCGGGCGCCCGTCGAGCGCACGGATCGTGATTTCGTCGGCTTCGACGTCTGAGCCGTCGATGGCGAGCAGCACGTTGCCGGCCAGAGTGATCGAGTCCCGTTCGGCGGAAGACCGATCGGTCTTGATCACGACGATATGCTCCGCCGTGGTCTTCATGCGGACGTCGCCTCCGAATTCGGTGACGCCGGACTCGGAATAGACCTTGACGTAATTGGCGATGAGCTGGACCCCGGGGTTCGGCGCGCCCGCGTCGAGAATCTCGACCGTTGTCGCAGACGTCCCGGGCTCGACGGTCTGACACGCCGCGAGCACGAGCACGCTTGCAGCGAACGCCCAAAGTACGACATGGTCGCGAGCACGCATGACCGTCTCCCGGTTCAGTAAATCGAGACGCAGAAGGTTCGAGCCGCGCGTTCCGGCCGCCGCCGCGATCGGCAGCGGCGGGGGGTTACTCGCGGCGAGCATCGTGCGCGCGAGCTCGGCGACGTAGAGCTCCCGGCCGATCTCGCGCGCGCAGCGGCGGTCGCAAGCGGCCTCGAGCAGCAGCGCGGCCTGCTTCGCTAGAGCGCGCACGAGCGGATTCCACCAGTAGGCGCGGCGCAGAGCCGTCAGCAACAGGACCTTGAGCGGGTCGCGGCGGCGAACGTGCCAGCATTCGTGCAGCAACGCCACGCGGATGGTCCCGCGGTCGCGGAGCTCGTCCCCGATCCAGATTGTCGGCCGCACGTAACCGGAAGCGGCCGCGTACGGGGAGTCCCGGACGATGCGGATCTCGACGTTCGTGGCGCGGAAGCGCGCGGGCAGCAGCTCGCGCAGCGTGTCCGCGTTCGTGCTGCGGGTACGCCACGATCGCGTGATCGTGCGCATGCGCACGCAGTCGGCGGCGAGCCAAGCCGCGCCGATCGCGAACGCCGCGACGACGAGCCATGGGACCACGGTTGGGCTCGGGTTGCCGGCGACGTTCTGCACCAGGGGGAGATCGCCGAGCGCTGCCCCCACGCCGAGCGTCGGCAACGCCCGCCAAGTTTCTGCGACGGGCAGCGGTAACGTCCACTTCAAGAGGGGCCACGGTACTGCCCAGGGGGCGAGGCCGGCCACCGCGATCCAGAAGCGCACCTCGGCCGGCGCCCGCGGCAGCAGCGCGAGACACGCTAGCGCGAGCAGACTTACGCCGGCCGCCGGTACGAGCATCTCGAGCGGCGCCGTCATTTGCGGTCCTTCGACTTCGCGATCAGCTCGCGCAGGTAGTCGAGCTCCGCGTCGCTGAGCTTCTCGTCGCGGAACAGATGCGTGAACAGGGGCCGCAGGTCGTTGCCGAACATCCTGCGCAGGAACGTCTTCAGGTATGAGCGCCGCAGCTTGTCCTGCTTGACGGCGGCCGTGTAGACGACGGTGCGGCCGCGGCTCGCGATCCGCTTGATCGCGCCCTTCTGCTCGAGCCGGTCGACGATGGTGCGCAGCGTCGAATAGGCGATGCCGCGGGATGCGCCCATGCGCTCGAACAGCTCCGGCGCGGACAGCTCGTCGTCCGTCCAGAAGTGGGCCATCACGTCGAGCTCGAAGTCCGAAAGCCGCATCGTATAACTACACGCGTAGATGTAATGTCTACGATTGTAGTTATAGGTGGCTCCGAGTCAAGAGCCAGCTCGCCGGCGCCGTACGTCTGTTCGCGAAACCGGGACGGCGTGTCCATTTGCGGGACGCGTCCCGCCCCAGCAGCGTGGGGGGTGCGCCGCGTTCTGGCGTAAAAACAACGGCTTGGGAGAGCGCCATGCATTGGCACGGCGCTTGCGAGCGGTGATCCTACGGCCCGGTCCACGGGCGACTCGCGGGGGAGCCGTGAACCAGATCAAGCTTGCACTGCGTCAGCTTAGGCTGCGGCCCGGCCTGTCGATCGTCGTGATCCTGCTGCTCGCGCTCGGCATCGGCGCGACCACGGCGATGTTCTCGCTCTACCACAAGATTCTCGTGCGGCCGCTGCCCGTGCCCGAGCCCGAGAGGCTCGTGAATCTCGCGGCACCCGGAAAGGCGGGTATCGTGGGGTCGTACCGCGATCTCTCGATCGGCGATCCCGAAGCCACGTTCAGCTACGAGATGTTCCGCGATCTCGAGGCGGGGCAGAAGGGATTCACCGGCATCGCCGGGCACACCGACTTCGTGGCGAACCTGAGCTTTCGCGAGCAGCCCGCTTACGGCCGTGGCGCGCTCGTATCGGGCAGCTACTTCGGCGTGCTGAATCTGCGGCCGGCGCTCGGGCGACTCATCGCGCCGGGGGACGAGCCGCAGATCGGCGAGTCGGCGGTGGTGGTGCTGAGCTACGACTACTGGCAGCGCCACTTCGCCGGCGACCCGAGCGTGCTCGGCCAGCTGCTCACGGTGAACGGCCAGAGCCTCGCGATCATCGGCGTTGCGCCCGCGGGCTTCACCGGCACGATTCTCGGCACGCGTATGGACGTTTTCGTGCCGTTGACGCTTCGTTGGTTGATGGTCCCGACGCTCGGGCCGTATGACGCCAATCGCCTGAGCAACTGGCTCTATCTATTCGCGCGGCTCGAGCCTGGCGCCACATTGGCGGAGGCGGGCGCGCAGCTCAATGGACTCTACAGCGGCATCTTGAACGAGGTCGAAGCGCCGCTGCTGAACCCGGCGCGGCTCCGCCCGGGAGCCGCCGAGCAGTTTCGTCAGCGGAAGATCAGCTTCTCCTTGGGCGAGCTCGGGCAGGGCCCCGTCCGTGCGCAAGCGGCCCGGCCGCTCCAGCTGCTGCTGGGCGTGACGGCGCTCGTGCTGCTGATCGTGTGCGTGAACATCGCGAACCTGTTGCTCGCGCGCGGTGCGTCCAGGACCGGCGAGATCGCGTTGCGCGCATCGATCGGCGCGAGCCGCGGCGTGCTCGTGCGGCAACTGCTCGTCGAGTCGTTGGTGCTGATTGCGATCGGCGGTGCGGCCAGCTTGCTCGTGGCTGCGCTGATCGTGCGGCTCATCGCCGCCATGCTGCCCTCGAACGTCTTTCTTGGGCTCTCGGTGTTGAGCCCCACCGCCATGCTGTTCGCGGCGGGCGCGTCGCTCGGGACCGTGCTCGTGTTCGGTCTCGTGCCCGCCTGGCGCGTGAGCGGTGCGAATCCGGGTCAAGTCATGAACATGCAAGGAGCTCGGGCGGTGAGCGGCCGCGGCTCGGCGCGCTTTCGCGCGACGCTGACCACGGCGCAGATCGCGTTCTCGATGGTGCTGCTCGTGCTCGCCGGGCTGTTCACGCGCAGTCTCACGAACATCGGCCGCGAGAATCTCGGCATCGACGTCGACTCGCTCGTGACCTTCGGCATTACGGCGCAGTTGAGCTCGTACGATCAGGCGCGGCTCCTGGTTCTCTACGATCGCATCGAGGAGACGCTGGCCGCTCAACCGGGGGTGCGCGGAGTCGGTACTACGGCGATACCGCTGTTCTATGGCTTCTCGTTGGGCGGAAACTTTCCGGTCGAAGGTGTGGATTCCGCCCCGGGCGCCGACACGTACGCCGGAGCGACCGCGGTGGGCTCGGGTTACTTCGATACGCTCGACGTTGCTTTGCTGCACGGGCGCGTGTTCACGGATCGCGACACGGCGGAGGCGCCACCCGTCGCCATCGTCAATCAAGCCTTCGCTCGGAAGTTCAACCTCGGCGACAACGCGGTCGGCAGGCGGCTCGGCGCCGGCCCAGGGAATGCCATCGAGATCGTCGGCCTGGTCGCGGACGCGAAGCACGCCTCGGTGAAGGAAAACGATCCGCCGCTCGTGTATTTCCCGCGCCGTCAGGCGGCCGGATGGTTCCAGTCGCTGTGGGTCTACGTGCGCGGCAATATCGCTGCGGACGCGTTGAAGGCCATGATCCCGCGCGTCATGGCGGAGATCGCGCCGGACGTGCCGCTGGTGATCGTCCAGACGATGCGCGAGCGCATTAACGACAACGTGTACATCGACCGGCTGCTCTCGCTGCTCTCCGCCGGGTTTGCCGCGCTCGCAACGGTGCTCGCCGGCATCGGTCTCTACGGCGTGCTCGCGTACAACGTCGCGCAGCGCACGCGCGAGATCGGCTTGAGGCTCGCGCTCGGCGCAAGTCCGGGCAGGCTTCAGTCGATGGTCTTGAAGCAGGTGGGAACGATGACCTTGATCGGCGCCGGGATCGGTCTCGTCGCCGCGCTCGCTCTCGGCCGAGCCGCCGAGTCGCTGTTGTTCGGCCTGTCGGGACGCGACCCCACGGTGTTCGTCGCGGCGGCGGCGTTGCTGGCCGCGGTGGTGCTCGCGGGCAGCTGGTTGCCGGCACGGCGTGCGTCGAGCATCGCGCCCACCGAGGCGTTGCGGTACGAATGAGCGCGGCGCTGCGGCGCCGCGCCGCCTCAACCGCCGCCGCTCGCGGGAGCGCGGTACACCGTGCTGCGGGCGAGCGCGAAATTCACGAGCATTGCCGCGACTCCGCCGATGGCGACGGGAATGAACGGCCACCCCGCGAGCGCCGGTGCCGCGCGTAGACACAGCCCGAAGACACCGAAGTTGACCGCGGCGCCCACGAGCTGTATCGCCCAATAGGCGACATACTCGATGCGTCCGTCGCGGCGTGCTGCGCCCCGGAACGCGTAGCGCCGGTTGAGCAGCCAAGTCGACGTCACGGCGAGCGGAAACGACAGGAAACGGCCGTGCCAAGGGCTCCAATGGAGCTCGCGCACCAGCAGCGTGAGAACGCCGGCGTCGAGGGCGAAGCCGACCGCGGCGGCGATCACGAACAGCCCGAACGACTTGCGGAGCCCCGGAGGCCGGCCGCCGTCGCGGGCGCCCATCGATGCACGCGGCGCTAGGCGCGCGCCCGCGACTCGCGCTTGCGCTCGTTCTCGGTGAGGAACTTCTTGCGAAGCCGCACGCTCGTCGGCGTGACCTCGACGAGCTCGTCGTCGTCGATGAACTCGAGCGCCTGCTCGAGCGAGAACTTGATCGGCGGCACGAGGATGATGTTCTCGTCGGCGCCGGCGGAACGGATGTTCGTGAGCTGCTTACCCTTGGTCGGGTTCACCATGAGATCGTTGTCGCGGCTGTGGATGCCGATGATCATTCCCTCGTAGACCTCCACGCCGTGGCCGATGAACAGCGAGCCGCGCTCCTGAAGGTTGAACAGCGCGTAGCCGACCGCTTTGCCCTGGACCATCGACACGAGCGCGCCGTTGATGCGCTGGCCGATGATGCCGCTCGCGCGCGGCGCGTAGCCGTCGAAAATGTGATAGAGCAGGCCGGTGCCCGCGGTCACCGTCAAATACTCGGTGCGGAAGCCGATCAGGCCGCGCGCCGGAATCCGGTACTCGAGCCGAACCCGGCCGCGGCCGTCGGGCGTCATCGTCTTGAGCTCGCCCTTGCGCTCGGCGAGCCGCGTCATCACGGCGCCTTGGGCCGCTTCGGCGAAGTCGACCGTGAGCTGCTCCCACGGCTCTTGGATCTTGCCGTCGACGGTGCGCTCGATCACGGCCGGGCGCGATACCGCGAGCTCGTAGCCCTCGCGGCGCATGTTCTCGATGAGCACCGACAAGTGCAGCTCGCCTCGGCCCGACACGCGGAATTTGTCCGGATCGCCGGTGTCCTCGACGCGCAGCGCGACGTTGTGCATGAGCTCGGTTTGCAGCCGCTCGCGGATCTGCCGGCTCGTGAGGTACTTGCCTTCCTTGCCCGCGAACGGCGACTTGTTCACTTGGAACGTCATCGTGATGGTCGGCTCGTCGACCTGGAGCGCGGGAAGCCCTTCCGGGAAATTGCGGGCACAGACCGTATCGGAGATCTTGAGATCGTCGATGCCGCTGAACACCACGATGTCGCCGGCGCCGGCCTCGGTAACCGGCTTGCGCTCGAGGCCTTCGAACCCGTAGAGCTCCATGAGCTGCGCGTTGCGCTCCACGCCGTCGCGCTGCACGAGCGTGATGGGCATGTTGCGCTTCACTACGCCGCGGCTGATGCGGCCGATGCCGAGCAGGCCCACGTAGGAGTTGTAGTCCAGGTTCGATACTTGCAGCTGCAGCGGGCCTTCCTCGGTGACGGGCGGCGCGGGCACGTGTCTCACGATCGACTCGAACAGCGGCTGCATGTCGCCGTCTTGCGCGTCGGGGCTCATCGAGGCGAAGCCCTTGAGCGCCGACGCGTAGATCACCGGAAAGTCGAGCTGCTTGTCGCTCGCGCCGAGCCGGTCGAACAGCTCGAAGGTTTGATCGAGCACCCAGCCCGGCCGCGCGCCGTCGCGGTCGATCTTGTTGATCACGACCAGCGGGGTGAAGCCCCGCAAGAACGCCTTGTGCGTGACGAACCGCGTCTGCGGCATCGGGCCGTCGACGGCGTCGACGAGCAGCAGCACGCCGTCGACCATCGACAGCACGCGCTCGACCTCGCCGCCGAAGTCGGCGTGGCCCGGCGTGTCGACGATGTTGATGCGCCAGTCGTGCCATTCGATCGCCGTGTTCTTGGCGAGGATCGTGATGCCGCGCTCTTTCTCGAGGTCGTTCGAGTCCATCGCGCGCTCCGGGATCACCGTGCGCACGTCGAGCGAGCCGGCCTGCTGGAGCAGCCGGTCGACGAGCGTGGTCTTGCCATGGTCGACGTGCGCGACGATGGCGATGTTTCTGAGCCGTTCCTTGGGAAACATGCGGGGGGGCCGGGCCTGGGAAGGCGCGCATTATAAGGGGCCCCGGCGACAAAGCCAGTGCTCAGGTCGCTATTTCGGCGGCTACGGCCTAGCTACGCCCTCTCCACGGCTGAAGGAGAGAGCCGCGATGGGTGGGGGGAGACCCGGCCGCGGGTGCGTGCCGGGTCATCGTGGGGCGCGACTCAGAGCCGAGCCTGCTGCGGCATTCCGCGAAGCAGAATGGCCAGCCACTCGTCGTTGACCTGTCGACCAGCTCCGGCTACGGCGGTTCTGATGCACTGCGCGCGCCAACCGGACGGCTCGACCTTTTTCGCGCGGATCTCCGCGTCGCACACCGCGGCGGCGGCCTCTTGCACGCGCGAGTACAGCGCCCGCACGTCGCTCGGCTTGCTCAGATCGAGATCCGAAAACGGTACCGTCGTCATCGGCGCGCCGTCTTCCGCGTATGCGATCTTCAACTCGCTCGCGCCTGCGTGCGTCGAGAGTGCGAGTGATGCGCTGCCGATCAACACCGTCGAAATGACTCCACCTAAAGTTTTCACAGCGAACCTCCATTGTTCGTGAATGACCAGACAAGCAGGCTTATCCAACTTGCGTGCCAACGCGACGAATGAGTGGAAGTCACCACACTCGAAGATCGTTTCGATGTCGGGAATGGGAGGTGCGTCGCGAAAACAGCCGCCAGAGTCGCGCGTTCGTGACCTTCGGCACGCTGACGGCACATGACGATCCGTCACCTGATCGGCGGATCAGTTCATGGAGTAGACGAGCTTGGTCGTCGGTGGTGCATCGCGCACGCGCCGCGCGCACTTTTCGAGCGTGATGACGATCGGCTGGAGGGTGCCGAGGCTACTCGCCCGAGCGCCGCACTTCGACATAGACGCCGCGCTCGAGCTCGCTGCGGGTAGCCGCGGGGCCGTACTCCGGGTGCGCATCGTCGAACAGGTTCTGCACCACCAGGGAGGCGCCCAGGCCCTTCTTGGGCTTGCCGTCCGCATCCCGGGGAATGTAGTTGAACGAGATGTTCGCGATGAAGCGGTTGTGGCGGCTCCCGTGATTGCCGGCGTGGAGCTAACCTATGGCCTCCATCTGCCGCGGCAGGGCAAGACGGCGATCACCCCAGAAAACGATCCAAAGCTCGGCGGAAGCACGAATAACGACGCGAGGTATCGTTATGGCAAGGGAACGGCCGATCTTGTGAACAACAGGGACGAACCAGCGTTGAAAGACGCTGTGAGATGGTTTCTGGCGGCGATCGACTGGGACACGAATTTTACTCTGGCTTACGTTGGTCTGGCCAACGCGTGCCGCCAAATCGACCTGCTTTATGAGCCTGGCAATGGTTGGGACAAAAAG
>Ga0137409_10000372_pt1 | contig 48729 bp, 45 predicted proteins | sample CZODoug1_16funga_FD_122059 | JGI IMG/M metagenome (GOLD analysis project Ga0137409, IMG submission 122059) | Vadose zone soil fungal communities from Angelo Coast Range Reserve, California, USA - CZODoug1_16fungal (Hybrid Assembly) | ecosystem: Environmental > Terrestrial > Soil > Vadose zone...
AACTTCGAGCGCATTCGGTCGGTCCATTCGTTGGCATGCTGACCATACATGCCCTTGTCGCCGAAAGTGCTGTTGAGCCCCATGTGCACGGCCAAATCGACGCCGCCGTAAAAATCCATGCTGCCGCCGCCGCCGAGCAAGGCTGCGAGACGCGTGTAACGGCCGAGGGTCGAGGTGCCCGAGGAGCGGGTGAAGGCGATGCTCTGCGCGCCATGCTCGCGGATGAGCGCGGTGAAGCGCGCCGCGATTTCATCCAGCGCCGTATCCCAGGAAACCGGCTCGAATTGTCCCGAGCCGCGCGCGCCTGTGCGGCGCATCGGCTGCGCGATGCGTTCCTTGCTGTAGACCCATTGCGGCAGGGTCAGGCAGCGCACGCAGGCACCGGTATAGGACGGATCGGGCGCATCGGCAGCCGCCACCCGCACCAGCTTGCCCTCGCGCACCGTGCAGGCGAGTCGCGCCCGGCCACCGCAGTTATGCGCGCAGACAGTGTTGATGATCTGGTCGCTGGACATGCCGGGTTCTCCTCTAGAACTTCGGTTCGAGCAAACCTGGCGACATCGTTAGTCTCCCCGGGTGCGCGCTCCGCTGCGGCGTGTTCCACCATTCGTACCTGCGTCAGCGGCTTCAACTCCCGCAAGAGTCGCGCCGACCGAGCCCGCGAGCAGCAAATCCGTCACATAATCGGCCAGCGTTTCGATGTTGCGGGTGTCGCCGACCCGCATGTTCATCGCAAAGCCGTCGAAGGCCATCCACAAGATATGCGAAAGAATGTGATCATGGGTCAGCTGCTGACGATCCTCCGGCAAGCACTCCCGCAACAGGTCGGTGAGAAAACCCTCAGACCAGGCCAGCAAGTCGGACACCTTGCCAGCGCCCGGCGAGGACAAAGCGAGAGCTTCCATCAGCGCATTGGCAAAGCAATGATCGGCGGCCGGAATATCGCTCCAAAGCCCGATGAAAATGCGCCGCAACCGCAAACGCGGCGAGCGCAGCCGCCGTATCGATTTCTGCAGTTTCAGCAGCTGGTCGGTAAGCCACGGCCGGTAGATGTCGTAAAGAATATGCAGCTTCGAGGGGAAATACACATAGACATTGCTCGCCGTGATGTTGGCGGCTGCGGCAATGTCGGCAATGCTGGTCGATGCGTAGCCGTTGCGCGAGAAAGACGTAAACGCCCCCTCGAGAATGGCCTGCCTGATGTCCGGTTTCTTGATCTGAACCAAAGCCAACCTCGTTTTTTCTGCGCCTGGTACGCCCGCCGACCGGCGCCGCTCCGTGCAACGCACTTCCTTGCAGACCCCGCGCGCGGCAGCGGCACCTAGCTTAGCCCAGCCGCCGCCAGATCGCGCCCCCGAGGCTCTAGAATTTTCTCTGATACTTGATTCCATAGGTGCGTGGCGGGGCGTAGATGGCAAAATCTCCGGTATCCTGCGACGCCAAGGCAACGGTATACTGCGAGTTCGACAAATTGTTCCCCCACACCGTGACCTTGTTGAGTTCGTTCGCAGACGACCACGATACCGATGAGTTGACGAGGTTGTAAGACGGCTGGCGCAATCGATTCTCCGGTTCCGCGTACCAGCCGTCGTTGAACGCGTAAGTGACGTTCGCGGTGACGCTGCCCAACGCGGCCGGGATGAGAGCCGGGGCCAGCTTGTAGTCGACCCCCAAGTTCGCCGTGAAATCCGGCGCAAGTCCCAGACGATTGCCCCGCACGTCGCCCCGCGTGAACGCCGTGCCGCCGCCCGGCAGCGGTATGGCGATCGTCGCGTCCGGAAAGTCCGTGAAGCGATCATGCAGGTATTCAAACCCCAAGGTGAGAGACAGGCCCTCAGACAGGTAGGTCTTGGCATCCACGTCCACGCCGTACAGTCTTGCTTTCGCGGCATTGCGGATGATTTGGACGCCTTGCGGATATTCGACCGCTTGAATGTTCTTGTATTCATAGTCGAACAGCGAGAAGTTGAGCTGCGCGCGCCGCTCGAACAGGTCGGTTTTGGCGCCGATCTCGAATGCGTCGAGCGTCTCGGGCGAATACGCCAGGGTGGGGGCGATCAGATAGTCATTGAAGCCGCCGCTCTTGAAGCCGCGGTTGTACGATGCATAGCCCATGACGCCGGAGGAGAATCGGTGATCGAGGGACAGGCGGTAGGTCACCTTGTTGAAGGATACTTTGCCGCTGTCGTCCGGCGGGCCTGGAACGGACGCGTTGGTGAAATCGTTCAGCGCTTCGCTGATCCCGAATTTTCGCCGTTCATACGTATAGCGCAATCCCGCGGTGAGGTTGGTCGCCGGAGCGATTTCAGTCGTCGCCTGCGCGTAGGCTGCGGCCGAATCGGTCTTCTGATCGGAATACACATAGATGTGATTGAGGCCGAACGGCGGCGGTCCAAAAAGTCCCAGCGTGGTAATGACCAGGGGCTCTGACCTGCCGTAGGCATGGTACAAGAACACGCCTGTCGACCACTTGAGCCGGCTCTGCGCCGCGGCGGAGTTCAGCTGAAATTCCTGGGTGACCTGAGTATGAGTTTCATTGATCTCGAGATTGAGCACGGAATTCGGGTCGCGCGTCAGTCCGCCGTCAAATGCTTCATAGACCGCGGATCGGCGGTAGCCGGTCAGGCTGACGAATTCGGCGTAGCCCAGGTCCTCACGCACCTGAATACTGGCACCGCCCTGGTTGAGTCTGCCGAGCGGATCGAAAATGCCGTTCAAGCCCTGCGGATCGCCAGTGTAGGGCACATCGCCCGGCGGCCTGGTGCCCGGTGCCGGTACGTAGGCCTGGGCAAAATTCTGATGCGAGTAATCGAAGATCACCTTGATCGAGGTCGCGTCGCCCGGCGCGAACACCCATTTGCTGCGCACCGACAGATCCTTCGTCTTGTTGACTTCCGTATTGGTGAAAGCATTGCGGCCGAAGCCCGTCCCTTGATCCTGGTAATGCACCGACAGATCGGCCGCCACCGATTGCGCAACGCCGCCGCCGACGTAAAGATCGCCGGCCGCGGTGTTGTAGCTGCCATAGCCGGCCTCGACATATCCGTCGAACTTCTGCGTCGGATCCTTGGTTGTAATTTGGATCAGGCCGCCGGTGGCGTTTCTTCCGAACAGCGTGCCCTGCGGGCCTTTGAGCACTTCGACTTGTTCGATGTCATTCAAGGTCAGCACGGACCCGATCATCGCGCCGTAATAAATGCCGTCGACGTACAAGGCCACCGGACTCTCCACGCCCGGACCGTTGGCCACCGTTCCGACGCCGCGTAGAAACGGCTGGCCGTAGGCGGCCTGAGTGCCGAATTCCAATCCCGGCGTCACCGCAGCCAGATCCAAGGTCGACTTGATGCCGGCCGCCTCGAGCTGGTCGCCGCCAAATGCGTTCACCACAATCGGCACGTCTTGGAGCCGCTCTTTGCGCCTCTGCGCGGTCACGATGATTTCCTGCACCTCATCGACGGCGGGCGCGGGATCCGGCGCGGCCAGCGCACCGACCGGGCTCATCAACACGATCAAGGGCATCATGGCGCTGTAAAACCAGGCATTCCTAGGCATGTTCATCCCTCATCGTTTTTCCAAAGCCAGGAGGAACCCACCAAAAATTCGCCCAATAACGAATTTCCTTCTTCTTTAAATGGAACCCATCCGACGCGACCGAATCATCCCACGGCCCTGCGAAATGGCTCCCCGAGCAGCGAATCTCGCAAACCTCTAAATCGCGTTCCCCGGCAACCCTGCCAATCCCGATCATAATTCGTCACCGATTTGACCTACATGACGGTAATTATAGGGAATACGCTACCTTAAAACAGAATACAAGTCTTTTTTGACGAAGCGCAAAAATAATTATCAATGGCGAGTCCGGCACGAGGCGTTGCCTACGGCAGGTTGGCGGGGGCGCTCAGAAAATCGCCGACGGCGGCGGCGAACTCCTGCGGTCTTTCGACGTTCGACAGGTGTGCGGCCGGCAGCACCACGAGCCGGGAATCCGCGATGGCATCGCACAGAGCCTGCGAATGCGCCAAGGGGGTCGCCGGATCCTCGGCACCGCAGATGACCAAGGTCGGCGCCGCAATCCGGCGAATGTCGCTCAGCTGATTCATCTCGGCGATGGCTCCGCAGGCAGCCGCATATCCCTCGGGTGGGGTGGCTTCGAGCATCCCTCCGATGCGCGCGACTTTCTCAGGTTGTGAACTGCGGAAGCTAGCGGTGAACCAGCGCTCGATGACGGCCGGCGCGATCGCCCGCATACCTTCGCGACGCACGAGTTCCATGCGCGAGTGCCACAGCGCCGCCGGCGGCAGGTGCGCCGAGGTATTGCAGAGCGCCAACCGCGCCACGCGCTCGGGCCGATGCGAAGCAGCCCACATGGCCGTCATGCCGCCGAGGGACAATCCGCACCAATGCGCCTTCACGATCCGCGCGGCATCGAGAATCGCCATTGCATCTTGCGCCAGAATCTCGATGGAGCACTCGGCGGCGCCGACGCCGGAACGACCGTGACCGCGCGCATCGTAGCGAATGACTCGATAGTGTTGCAGAAAATCCGGCATCTGCGGATCCCACATGCCGAGGTCGACGCCGAGCGAATGCAGCAGAAGCAGCGCCGGCGCCTCCGCTGCACCCTGCACTTCGTAGTGGATTTCCACGGGCCCGGAGCGTACCGACGGCATGGAAAGGCTACGCTCGCACACAAGATTGCTGACGGCGTCGCATCATGCGTGAGCGCGCGCCTCACGGGCGAGATGGTGCTGCTCTGTTTCCGCGGATGCCGGCTGGAGGCGGAAGTCGAATCGAATCCGGGTGAACGAATCCGTAATCCCCAGCGATTCGTAGCCCTTCGGGTCCGTCACGGTCTCGAGCGTCACGATCAAGTCGTCGCGGGTGGCAAATGCGAAGTCGTCGTTGATGAACGGATCGCCTGGGATGTTGATCTGCGTGGTCAGGGTTTTGGCGCCAGGAGCTGAAACCAAGAAATGAATGTGCGCGGGCCGATTCCCATGGCGCCCCAGCGCCGCAAACAGTTCGGAAGTCGGGCTGTTGGGCGGTATCGCATAGCCTGGAGGCAGAAAACTGCGAAACCGATACGCGCCGTTGCCATCTACGCGGACCCGTCGGCGCAATTCGAACTCCTTTTGCGACGGGTCGAAGTGCGAGTAGCGCCCGTGCTCGTTGCAATGCCAGATATCGACGATGGCTCCCTTCAGGGGAGCGCCTTTGGCGTCGAGCACGCGGCCTTCCATCACCAACACGGGAGCCTTCGTACACGCGCCGTCATCGAGGCGCACTTCGGCCGTCGATAACGGCGCACCGGGAATATACAACGGCCCTTCGATGGCGCGCGGCGTTCCCACGGCAAGGCCCGCTCTACGATCCTTCTCGTCCTGCCGAATGTCGAGCAGCCGATCGAAGCCCAGTCCGGCCGTGATCAAGCCGGTCTGGCCAGATGCTCCAAGCCGCGTCAGCCAGCCGACGCCGTTCCAAAATTCGTCCGCGGTGATGTCGAGGTCATCGATTGCTTTGAACAAATCCGCGACGACGCGCCCAACGATGCGGCGCACGCGCTCATTGCCGTCCGTGGCTCGTGTCGTCTCTACCAGTTTTAATAGTTCCTGTCGTGTGAGTTCAGCCATGGGTACTCCCGCAATTGTCATGTGTTGATACGTTTGTTCAGATACTCATCTTCGGCGATGGCCGAAGGATGCCGGCACAGCGCCCGTACCGTGATCTCCATAAAAGGGAACAACGGCAGCGTCGATAAGATGTCGTGCAGCTGCGCCGGACTATCGACATCGAAAATACTCACATTGGCGTAGCACCCCACCAGCCGCCATAAATGGCGCCACACGCCGCTGCGCTGCAGCGCCTGCGCGACCGCCCGCTCCTCCAGCTTGAGGCGCTCCACGAGCGCCGGGTCGAGAGTGGAGGGAATGCGAACCTGCATTTCAACGTGGAACAACATGCGGCCCCCGTGGAGTTGAGCGCGACACATCGCCGCGATCGCGTCGGTAGAACCTGATCTTGTCTTCGTCGAGCTCGATCCCGAGCCCGGGTCCGCTTGGCAGATGCAACTCGAAGTTCTGGTAGCGCAGGGGCGTCACCACAATGTCGTCGCCGAGCAGCAGCGGGCCGAACAGTTCGCTGCCCCACTGCAGGTGCGGCAACGTGCTGTAGCAGTGCGCGGCCGCCAGCGTCCCGATGCTTCCTTCCAGCATGGTGCCGCCGTACAAAGACACTCCGGCCGCGTCGGCCACCGCAGCGGTGCGACGCGTGGCATGCAGGCCGCCCGATTTGACGACCTTCAGCGCAAACACGTCTGCTGCCGCCTGACGTGCGAGATCGAACGCGTCTTCCGGGCCGTAGAGGGCCTCATCGGCCATGAGCGGCACGACAAAACGCGCGGCGAGCCGCGCCATCCCGGCGCGGTTGTGTTTGGCAATCGGCTGCTCGATGAGATCGATGCCCGCCTCCTCCAGGGTGGCAATCGAGCGCGCCGCCTGCGCCTCGTCCCATTGCTGATTGACATCGACGGTTACGCCGGCGCGCTCGCCGAGCGCCCGCTTGATGCTGAGCACGTGGGCCAAATCCTCTTTTGCGGACTTACGCCCCACTTTTAATTTGAAAACGCGGTGGCGGCGCAACTCGAGCATCTGCTCCGCTTCGTCGATATCGCGCTGCGTATCGCCGCTCGCCAGCGTCCAGAGTACCGGCAGCGTGCTGCGCACCGAACCGCCCAACAACTCCGAGACGCTGACCGCACGCCGCTTGCCGTGCGCGTCCAGTAGGGCCGTTTCGATCGCGGCCTTCGCGAAGGGATTGCCTTGGACGACCCGCCCGATCAGCTCCATGGCGGCGTTGATATTGGTCGCCTCGATGCCGCGAATCGCCGGTGTGATAAAGCAATCGATGCACAGCTTCACGCCTTCGGGACTCTCATCGCCATACGCCAATCCGCCGATCGACGTCGCCTCGCCCAATCCCTCGATAGCGTCGCTGCACATCACGCGCACCAGCAATAGCGTGCGCTTCTGCATGACCGTCATCGCCAGAAGATGCGGCCGAATCATCGGCAGATCCAAGAGGATGGTTTCGATGCTCTGGATCGAAATCATGGTCAGAGCGATGCCAGGCACGACGCCGTGTCTTTCCTGTCCGCGTCGACAAACGCGGCAAAGGACGCGAAAAAATCGGCGATGTTGCGCTTGACCGCGGTTCCGAACAAGCGATCGCCCACCGCCGCGAGCTTACCGCCCAGCCGTAAATCCGCGCTGTAGGAAAGCTCGGTCACCAGATCGCGCCGCTGCAAAGTGATGCGTGCGGTGCCTCTCGCAAAACCAGCCCCCGCCCCGTTCAGCGTACCCGCCAGCGTGACGGCGCTGAGGTACTCAGGATCCGTGAGCGTGATGACGCCGTTGAAGCCCGCGTTCAAGGGTCCTACTTTGACTTGCAGAACGGCTGAGTATTCGCTCTCCGATTTGCGCTCGACCGACTTGCAGCCCGGAAAGCATCCCTGCAGGACGCTGGGATCAAATAACGCGGCCCAAATCACTTCGGGAGTGGCGTTCAGATCGACTTGGCCCACGAGTTCCATGAGTTTTTTTGCCTTTAAACGTTGACGGGACCGATGTTGGTGGCCGCGGCGACGGCTGCCGATTTGCGTGCACGCTCGGCCGTAGCCAGTGCTCGCAGGACGCGGTCCGGACTGAAAGGCTGCTGCTCCATGGCGGCTCCGAGCGCGGCCAGGGCATCGTTCACCGCGTTCCACAAGGCGGCACCCGCACCGATGGTGCCCGCTTCGCCGACGCCCTTGGCGCCGAGCGAGGTCTCCGTGGCGACGCTTGCCACATGGGCCACCTCGATGTCCGGCAATTCGCCGGCCATGGGCACAAGGTAGTCGGCCAAGGTGCCGTTCGATAACTGTCCACCTTCCGAGTATTCGCAGTGCTCGTAGAGCACGCCGCCGATGCCTTGCGCGACGCCGCCGCGGATCTGCTCATCGACGAGCAGCGGATTGACGACGCGGCCGCAGTCGTGCACGACCCAGAGCCTGAGTACCTCGATCATGCCGGTTTCGATGTCGACCTCGACGAGACAGCCCTGCATGCCGTTGGCAGTCAAGTAGGGGAAACCTTGCGAAACGTAGTGGCGTGTGGCGGACAGTTCAGGGCAGCCACCCGCCGGCAACTGGTGTTGTCGAAAGTAGGCGAGGTTCGCCAGCTCCGCAAAAGACAGTGTCCGCGCAGTCGTAGTGCTGCGAAGAGTGCCGCCCGCGATGTCGATCCGCTCGGCCGGGGTTTCCAGGACGCGAGCACCGAGTTCGAGAATCTTGCCGCGCAGGTCCTCGGCCGCCAACAACGCCGCTTGACCGCCGATGGCTATGCCTCTGGACGCCCAGGCGCCGCCGCCTACCGGCGATGACGCCGTGTCGCCGGCTCGTACCGTCACATCCGTGGGTTCGATACCCAAGGTTTGCGCGACGATTTGCGCAATGCCGGTGCGCACGCCCTGGCCTTGATCCGTGGCGCTCGAGTGGCACAGCACGGTACCGGAAGGCTCGAGCCGCACGCTGCAGCCCTCTTGCGCGGGAACCGCGATTTGGTTGGCGCCGTACACCGCGGCGCCGACCGCCGTCAGCTCGATAAACGACGCCATGCCAATGCCGCGGTAAATCTGCTGCTCGCGTAAGCGCTGCTGCTCTCGGCGCAGGTCCTCGTACTGCATCATCGCGAGCAGCGTCTCCAAGCAGGCGTGCAGCGACACCGCACTCATCTCGAGCCCGGCTGGCGTCGTGTGCGAGCCGCGCTCGGCGGATAGATAATTGCGCCGACGCAGTTCCGCCGGATCCATGCCGATGGTGCGCGCCGCGCGGTCGACGAGGGTTTCGGTCAACGTACACGCCAACGGCTGACCGACGCCGCGGTAAGCCCCCGTCGGCGACTTATTCTGATGCACGGCCCGCAGTCGGGCTCGAAAATGGTTGAACTGGTACGGCGCGCCGACCATCTGTGCCATGTGCAATCCCTCGCCGACGCTGCCGCGGGGATAGGCTTGGTATGCACCGAGTCCCGACAACGCCTCGACGTCGATCGCCAGGAAGCGGCCCGCCGAATCGAGCGCCAGACGCGCGACCCCGACCGCTTCGCGCGCGTGCGTATCGCTCAAGAACGACTCGAGCCGATCCGCCTGAAATCTGATCGTTCGACCCAACAGTACGGCAATGGCCGCGACCGCGAGTTCCTCGGGATAGGCATGCAGCTTCAGACCGAAGGCACCGCCGACGTCTGGACACAACACGCGCACCTTGTGATTCGGCAGACCCAACAGGTCGGAAAACACTTCGCGCATCTGGAACGGCGATTGATGCGACATGTGCACCGTGAGCTCGCCCGAGAGCGGCGAGAAAGAGGCAATGATGCCGCGTGACTCGAGCGACACGCCGGTCTGGCGATCAAAGACGATGCGCTGCTCAACCACGGTGGCAGCAGCCGCGAAACTTGCCGCCCCATTGTTCGTGCCGAAGGTGCGATCAAGCGCTATATTGCTGTGTCGGCTGCAAACGGCTTGCGGTGAGTCCGGCTTCATTGCCTGCTCCGCATCCACTACTGCAGGCAATTCGTCGTATTCGACCAGCACGTGCTCGGCGGCATCTTCCGCTTGCGCTCGCGAATGCGCTGCGATGGCGGCTACTGGGGCCCCCTGCCAGCACACTTCGTCGAATGCGAGGGGAAACTGCGCACTGGTCGTCGGCATGTCGAGCGCCGGCATCGCTACCTGCATCGGTTTGCAGATCCGCTCCAGATCGGTTGCACAGACGACGCGTATCACGCCCGGCATCCGAGCAGCCGCCGCGGTCTCGATGGAAAGAATCGCGGCGTGCGCATATGTGCTGCGCACGAAGGCTACGTGCAGGGCACCGGGCGTGCTGATGTCATCGACATAGCATCCCGCACCGGCAACCAGGCGGCGGGCGTCGGCGCGTGGCACTGCTCGACCCAAGGGCCCGTGCGACTGAGTCATGCTGCGAGTCCGTGCCGGGCGCGCGCGACTTCTTCGATCGCATCCACGATGGACTGGTAGCCAGTGCAGCGACAATAGTTGCCCGACAGGGCTTCTCTAATGGCCTCGCGAGACGGTACTTCGCGCCGCGCCAGCAGATCCGCGGCGATCATTAGCATCCCCGGCGTGCAGAAACCGCATTGCAAGGCATTGCGCCGTACGAACGCTTCCTGCAGGTCCACAATTTCGCCCGACGACGATAAGCCTTCAATGGTCTGCACCTCGGCGCCGTCCGCCTGCACCGCAAGCAGGAGGCAGCCGCGCAGCACCTGTCCATCGACGCGCACGTGGCATGCCCCGCAGACGCCGTGCTCGCAGCCGACGTGAGATCCGGTCAACCCTAAGCGTTGGCGCAGAAAATCGACCAAGGTGATTCGCGGCGCGACCTGTTCGCTGATGGCGCTTCCGTTCACCACGAAGGCGACGTCGACACTCGATTTCGATGCTTGGCTCATACCTCGCGCTCATTCAGTTGGGCCATGACGCGCTTTGCCATGGCGTACGCCTGCCGGCGCTTCGCGGCGGCGTCGCCTTGCGCGTTTTCCATCGGATCGAGTTCCGCGGCGACCGCATCGGCTATCTCCTCGATCGGCAGCTCGCCAATCTCGCGGCCTTGCACCATGGCGTGGGCGGCGGCCGACACCCGCGGTATCGGTTCGCAGCCAAAGATCACCAGGCGCAGGCTGCGGATGCAGTTGTCCTCGAGTTGCGCGGCCGCGGCGATCCCGACGATGGCGAAATCACCGCGCCGCCGGGAGAGTTCGGCGAACCCAAATCGATCGGAACTTCGCGCCGCGGGAAAACGCAGCTCGACGACGACTTCGGTCGACAGCCGCGCCGTCTCATAGAGGCCGATGAAATACTTCTCGGCCGGCACCGTGCGTCGGCCGCCGGAGTTCTGCAAAACGATGTCCGCGTTCAGCGCGAGCGCGCACGCCGGAATCTCGGCCGCAGGGTCTGCGAGCGCAATGCTGCCGCAGGGAGTGCCGCGATTGCGGATCGCGGGATGGGCCACATGCGGCATGGCCAACGCCAGCAAGGGCGCGTGTTGCCGGACCATCGTCGAGCGCTCGAGTTCCACGTGCCGGATGCGGGCACCGCAGCGCACGACTCCATCGCAGTGCTCGAGCGGTGCGGAGTCCGCGACCCGATTGATGTCGATCAGCAATGTCGGAGATGACAACCGCAGACTCAAAGTCGGTACGAGACTCTGCCCGCCTGCGAGAATCTGCGCACCGTCGCCAGCCTCTTCGAGCATGGCGGCCGCCTCGATCAAGGAGTTCGGTCGCAAGTACTCGAAGGCCGACGGCTTCATCGGTCAGTCCGTCTCGGCGGATGGCGGCGCGGCGCCTCCGTTGCCCTGCTGCGCGAGCGCCTCGAGCATCAGGCGCTGCGCGAGCTCCAGCAGATGGGACATGGCCTCTTCGGCCACCGCGGCTTTGCGCGCCACCACGGCGGCGATCAATTTCTTCCACCCCTTCACCGACAACTGTCGGTTCGCTTCCACGCTCAATGTCTTGACGCGCACGTAGTGCACCAGCTCGTCATACAGATGGATCGCTTCTTCCAAGCGCTTATTCTTGCCCAGCGGAAACAATGCCTGACGCAGTTTGAGATTGACCGCCAAGTACTCTTGCACGGAAGCAGGTTTGCTGAGCGCAACGTCGGCCAGCGTCCGCAGCGCCTTGAGTTCAGTGGCTGTCGCGCGTTCACAAGCCAACCGCACCGCGTACGGTTCGAGCCGCTGGCGAATTTCGAAGACCTCGGTGATTTGCTGTTCACCGAAGACCGGGACTTTGAAGCGCCGGCCCTCGTGCACCAGTAGGCCGTCCTGGGTCAGCAGCGCAAGGGCCTCGCGCGCCGGGGTACGCGAGACGCCGAGATCCTTGGCGACATCGTTCTCCAGCAGCCGCGCGCCAGGCGCATACTCGCCGCCGCGAATCGCGATGCGTAGACGCTCATAAATCTGACTGCGAAGATCGGGGACTCGTTCTACTTGTTTCATGATCTCACTCAGATGGAAGGAACTTCGTATTCTGAATACAGATCGCGAGAAGTCAACGGTGGCGAGACACCATTAAAAGTCATGCAGCATCTCGCCGATCGCGGCGCGCGGAAGACCCGCGCTTAACGCCACCATCAAAAGAATCCTCAACTTGTTGGGCGCCAGGTCGCCGCCCGACACGATGCCGTCGGCGCGATTGTAGCGCTGTGCCACTACCGCCCCGCGCGGCGCGCGGCTCGATTGCACCACCAGTACGCCCACCGCCACCGCCTCGCGCAAAGCCGCCCTCTCCTCCGGCGTGCAGCGCCCCGGCGGCATCCCTACACTGATGATGGCGCTTGCGCCGGACCGCACGAACGCGTCGATTGCGGTGCCGTCGGCACCCGCGTACGACAACACCAAATCGACGCGCGGTGGTGCATCGCACGCCAAGGCGCCGGCCAGCGCCGGGGAATGGGACTTGGCCACTACCGGGCGGCGCCGCAGCACCACCGTGCCGTCAGCATCAACGCGCCCCAGCGGCCCGAATTCTCCCGCTTCGAACGCGTCCAGTGCGAAGTTCGACGTCTTGCGCACGTCGCGTGCGCCGTAAATGCAATTGTCCATCACCACGAGCACACCGAGATCGCGCGCCACCGGCGCGACTGCCACCGCGAGCGCCGCGCGCAGATTCGGCGCCGCGTCGCTTCCAACGGTATTGGGGGGACGCTGCGCACCGACCAAGACGACCGGGATGCGGCACTGGACAACCAGTTCCAAAAACCACGCCGTGTCTTCGAGCGACGCCGTGCCGTGGGTGATGACGATGCCATGCGCGTCCGGACGAGTCGCCGCCAGATCGCGAACGAGGCGCCCCAATTCCACCCAATCGCGCCAGGCAATGCCGGTGCTGGCCACGGCGCGGAAGGAAATCATTTCGAGTTCGACGCCCTCGAGCAGCGGCTGCAGCTCGTGCACCACGTCGGTGACGGGCCGTACTTGGCCGCTCTCACCGTATTCGACCCAGTCGTAGGCCGAGCGGCCGACCATGGCAATCGTGCCGCCGGCTCCCACCACCAAGGCACGCCGTGGCGTCGATCGAAAGACGGCAGGGTTTACGTCCGGCACGCGGCTACACCGTCAGCGCATCTTCGAGCCGCACTTCCTGCGGGCCGACCATAGCCTTGGTTAGATCCCTGATGCGGCCGACATGGTGCGTCTCGCAATAATCCCGCAAGCCATCGACCACTTTCAGCATAGTGCCGGCGCTTAGAAAACTCGCGGTTCCCACCTGCACCGCCGTGGCGCCGGCCAACATGTATTCAATGGCATCGCCGGCCGAACTCACCCCGCCGCATCCGATGATCGGAATCTGCACCGCGTGCGCGCATTGATACACCATGCGCAGAATGACGGGCTTGGTCGCAGGGCCTGTCAATCCGCCCATGACTCGGCCCAGCCGCGGACGGCGTGTATGGATGTCGATCGCCATAGCGAGCATGGCGTTGGCGACCACGAGAGCATCCGCGCCCCCCGCCTCGGCCGCGCGCGCCAAGACGGTGATGTCGCCGACGTTGGGCGTGAGCTTCGCCCATACCGGCAGCGCGGTCGCGCTTTTCATGGCCCGGATCACCTGCTCGGTGGCTTCCGGATCCATGGCAAAGGCGTTGCCGTCTTTTTTTAGATTGGGACACGAAATGTTCGCTTCGATGGCTTTGACGCCGGGCACTGAGATGCGTGCCGCGAGTTCGCCGAACTGCTCCACCGTATCGGCGGAGATGCTCGCCACCAAGGGCGGCGTGAATTGGCGGTAAAACGGCACCAGCGTTTCGACGTAATGGACCGGACCCTTGCTAGGAATGCCGATGGACCACAATACCGAATCCTTGAATTCTGCAATGCGCGGCGGCGGATTGCCTTCGCGGATATCTGCGGTGATGGTCTTGGTGACGAGGGCCCCCAAGCGGTTGACGTCGAGCACGCTCGCGAGCTGCTCGCCAAAGGTTCCCGAGCCCGGCATGATGGGATTCTCGAGCGTGAGTGATCCGATTTGGACGCGAAGGTCTACCATGAGAGGGTCTCCTGCACGTCGAATACCGGCCCTTCGCAGCACACGCGGCGATAGGTGACTTTCTCGGCCGTACGAAATGGGCGAACGCAGCAGAAGCACATGCCGATGGCGCAGCCCATGTGCTGCTCCAAGGCGACTTGTCCCGGAATGCCGAAGCGCGCGCCCAATTGCTTCACCAGTTGCAACAGGCGATTCGAACCGCAGGTGGCGAGCAAGTCGATGGGCTGCTCGGCGTGCAGCGCAGTGATCATGGCCTCGACGTGCGGCATATCGCTCGAGCCGTCCGCGTCGTACACGGCCCGTGTGACGGCGCCGACCGACTTTAGATAGTCGTTCGACATCAAGAACTCGGGACTGCGCGCGCTCAAGATCGCCGTGACGCGCGCTCCCGCCGCCTGCGCACTTTCCGCGAGCGGCGCCATCGTCGCCATGCCGACGCCGCGTGCCGCCAGCAGCACGTGCCGAGTCTCAGGCGCCATTTGAAAACCTCGGCCTAGCGGGCCGAAGACATCCAAGGAGTCCCCGCTTTGCAGCGTCGCCAAACCGCGAGTTCCCGCGCCCGTGACCTTGTAGAGGAATTCGACATGTCCGCGCACGCGATCCACTCGGTAGACGCTCATGGGCCGGCGCAGCAGCGGCGACTCTCCGGACACTCCCGGGCAGCGCAAATGAAAGAACTGTCCCGGCGTCGCGGCCTGCATACCGGCCGAGGCTTCCAGAATCAAGTGAAAGTATTCCGCGTTCACCGCATCGTTGCTGACGACTGGCGCCATGGACTCGGAGATCGGAAATACTTGGCCGTTCATGACAGCGTACTCAGCATCTGCAAGGCGTCGGTCGACGCGGCGCGAACGAAGTGCATTTGTTCGAAGCGCACGGCGCTGTGCAGCCAGCCTGCGCGCTCTCGTCGATACTCATCGGTCGTTACCGCGGCGAGGAACACTGCGTCGTCGCCGTCGCGCGGAACGGCCATCTGCCAAAGACGCCACCAGCCGCGCGCGCGGTCGCCGTCGATCTCGATGATGGGCGAGACGTAGAAGTGCATGGCAAAGCGCCAAGGTCCACCGCGAAAAAACGCGAACAGGGCAGCCCGCCCCACCAGCCGCCTGCCGAAGTCGCGTCCGCCCTCCCAGACCGCGTCGCGCGTGAAGCAGGCGGCCTGGGAGCGCGCGGCGCGATCGAGCTGCGCCTGCGGTTGGCGGCGGCGATGCACGCCGTTGTATTTATGGTCTGCGAAATAGGCATATCGCGCCTTAAGGTCGTGAATGGCCAGCACGTCGATGGCGACATCCGGCGGGATTCGCGCTCTGCGCCTGTGCGGCGCCTGAGTGGACGGCTTGATTTGGGTCACGCCGCCGCCGCTGCGACTCCGCGCACGATGACGCGATACAAAAGACCGCCGGCGTCCGACGCGGACCAGCGCGAACCCTGACCCGGAGGAATGACAATGCCCTCGCCGACGCTGAGCACATAGCGCTCATCGCCTGACTCCACGAGCAAGGCACCTTCCAACACCGCGGCCACCTCTTCGCCCACCGCGGCGCCGGCGCTGCGGGCCACGATCTCGCCGGCTGCCATCCGCACGAATTCGATGTCGAAGTGTTCGCCTTGGATACGCCGCGTGCCGCTTGCCTCTCCGGGTCCGCGATCCGCGGCCAGCACGGTACACTCGGGAGACGCGCTGTTGGTGGTATTTGTGGTCGGTTTCACTCGCGGTCCTTCAAAGGGTAGTAAGGCGTACTGTCTTCGGGACCGAACTCCTGGCGCGGTGGCGTCACCACGTTGAGCCGCATTGAAACGCCCGCGCCGCCGAAGCTATTCGAGCCGTAATGGGCCGCCCGCGCCGGAATCAACATGGCCTCGCCCTGGGCCATGGGATATTCCGGATCCGCGGCGTTCGTGCCTGCGCCCATGAACACGGAGCACGCGCCTTTGATCTGCAGGGACGCTTCCTCGCCGTGGGAATGCGACTTCGCCTGCACGGCGGGGCCCTGCGGCATGACGAATTTGACCACCGAGACGCTCACGGTCGTACCGAACAAATGCTTCGAATAGAGACCTTGCGGCACAACTTCCTTGAGGTTCTCATCGATCGCAAACACTCTGCACTTTGCCATGGCTCCCCTCTGTTGGCCGGAATGTCAGCGTTTCGGACGCAAGCAAAAATTCTCCACCGGCAGGAAGCGCAGCGCATCGAAGCCCTCGATGACCGCGGCCTGGCGGTAGAACTCGACCGCCGGCGCGATTTCCGCCAGCGCAAGCGTCAGAAACAACAGATTCTCGTCGCGCACCGACAATGTCCGTAGATCCTTCGCGTTGAGATACTCGAAAATACGCGGCAACTCGGGCAGGACTGCGTCGCGGAACTCGGTGATCGCCGCATAGGAGCTTTCCTGTCGATGCTTGATGCGCTCCGTCTCCGTGCGCAGACTCCACTCCGATGCGCACTCGAGATTCTCGAAGCCCTCGGGGAGAAGGCCGGCGCCTTTGCTCGTCTCGAGTGCGGCGTTCAATGCCGTGATTCCTTGGCCTGGCCTTCGTTGATCATGCGCTCGATCACCGCGAATTGGTGCCTCACCATGATTTCAAAATCCTGCAGGACCATATGGGTCTTGGCACGCGTGGCGCACGCCGCTTGATTGTGCTCGAGCGTGCTGAGGTCCTCGAGCAGCACATCGCGCAAGGACACCTTCATGTACTCCTGGTAGAAGCGGCCGCCCGCGGTGGTCATTTCCGGGTAGTAGACGCGGGCATCGAACCAGAATTTGTCGTGCGCCAGCGGCCTGAAATTGTAGGCCTGATAATAGTTGGGCCGCGTCGACAGATAAAAGTCGGGGAACAGAACATTGATGTCGAAGGCCCAGTTCGGATGCCGCGTCCAGTTGATCGCCTTCGGCAAATCCTCCTGCGAAATGTCGAAGCGCGTGCCGCCGCGGCCGAAGCGCAACGCCGCTTCGCCGATGGGACGGTTGGCGGAACCCGGTGTCTCGCCGTTCGACGCGGAGGTGAGAGCATTCGGATTGCCGTAGACTGATTTCGGGTTTCCGGCGATCGACAGCCGCCGGTGATATTCACCGCACAGACCATCGAGGGGCCGCAGGCCGCCCGCATCGGACTTGAGCAGTGCACTGGCAATCGAGCGGCCATGTACATACGACACATGATAGGTTTCTTGGAAGGCATCGAGTGCGAGTTTCCAGTTGCAATTGACGACCGCCGACCAGGAATAGCAGCTGGTCATTTTCTCGAACGGATAGCCTTCGAGTTCGCCGTACATCGGACGCAGGAAATCACTCAAGCTCTGGCGCGGCGTGCGGTCTAAATTCACGAAAATAAAACCCTGCCAGATGTCCAGATTAACCGGACTCAAGCCGTGCTCTTCGCGCTTGAGTCCGGTGAAGCACTTCTCGTCCGGAACCCCGACCAGGCGGCCGTCGAGGTCGTACGCCCAGCCGTGGAATTTACAGAAGAACTTCTTGGTGGAGCCGCGCTCCGTGTAAACCATCTTGTTCATGCGGTGCGAACACACGTTGTGGAACGCGTGAATGGCGCCATCGCGGTTGCGGACCACCAGGACGGAGGCATCGCATGCGTCCAGTTGTTTGACGAAGTAGTCGCCCGCGCTCGGAATTTCCTCAACGCGCCCGACATGGATCCATACCTTCTTGAACAGGTATTTTTTCTCGAGCTCGAAGTACTGCGGCGAGATATACGGCTCGATGGGGATCGGCTCTGAACCCAACTCCGGGTATCGGCCCGTCAACACGTGAGAGCTGCCGGCGTTCATAGCATCGTCCTTCATATTCAGATCACCATGCATACGCTCTTGGTCTCCAAGTAGTTCTGCACGGCCGGCGCGCTTGATTCACGGCCCCAGCCGGACTGCTTGTAGCCGCCGAACGGCATTCAACCATAACGTATACGTTATACCGTATTCCTTAATAGTCAAGCGCGCAACCCGGCGCTCAGGGAAATCCATCAAAATGGCTCAGGCTCGGCCCAGGAACTCCACGGCGCGCTCGCCGATCATCACGCAGGGAGCGTGCGTATTTCCGCTGGTGATGTGCGGCATGACGCTGGCATCCGCGACGGACAGGCCGCTCAAACCGTGCACTTTCAGTTTGGGATCGACAACTGCGAGCGAGTCCACTCCCATCTTGCAGGTGCCGACGGGATGGAAGTAGCTCGAGCAGGACACGCGCACGAACTCCTCCAACTCTTGGGGCGCAAGCCGTGCGGAGGGGCTCGCCGGCCGCTTCACCAATTCGCGGAAAGCCGGCTGCGCGCCGAGATCGAGGGCGAAACCCACACTTCGCATCAGCGCCTCGAGGTCGGCGCGTTCCTGGAGAAAATTCGGCTGAATATCCAACGGCCCATTCGCCGTGGCGCTCAGCAGGCGCACGTGCCCGCGGCTGACGGGCCGCATAAGGCCCGGCGTGACGGCGAATGAGTTTTCGGGAACCGGATAGAGCTTCGCGACCTCGGGTGACGCGTACGGACGCTGGATGGGAACCAGCATGATGTCCGGTACATTGATCGATGGATCGCTGCTCCAAAACGCCTGGCTGCCGCCGCAATTGTTGCGAAACGGCGCAATCGTCGTCGCCGCTTCGAAATTGACGCCCATCAGCAAAGGATGGTCGTGCAAATTCTTGCCGACTCCTTTCACTTCGGCCACAACGGGGATGCCGAGCCGGCGCAGTTCCTGCGGATCGCCGACGCCCGACAGCAACAGCAGGCGCGGCGTATCGATAGCTCCCGCGCTCAACACCACTTCATGCCGCGCACGAACCACTCGAGATGTTCCGTCGACGCTGATTTCAACGCCGCGGCAACGCGTGCCCTCGAACACCAACCGCAAGGCCTGCGCCTGCGTGAGCACCGTCAAATTCGGCCGCGACATCGCAGGCCGCAAATAGGCGCGCGCGGTGTTGTGGCGCGTGCCGTCCTTGATGTTGAGATTGGCGAGGCTCGCGCCGCCGAAGATCGCGCCGTTCACATCCTCGACCGCCGGAAGACCCAAGCTCTTCGCCGCTTCGACGACGGCGACGGCGATCGGGTGCGGCGCGCTCGGCAATTCGCAGCGAAGAGGCCCGTGTGCGCCGCGAAGAGTCGACGCGCCCATCTGCCAGTCCTCCGCCTTCTTGTAGTAAGGCAGCACATCCGCCCATCCCCATCCCGCAGCACCGCTGCGCGCCCAATGATCGAAATCGCTGGGAGCGCCCCGCACCCAGATCAACGCGTTGATGCTGCTCGAACCGCCAAGCACCTTGCCGCGAGGGATGAGGATGGTGCGTTGCCGCACGGCTTCCTGCGGCGTGTAGCCGTACTTCCAGTCGTACGCGGATTGAATATTAGTAAACCAAATCAAGGGGTTCGCGATACTGGCGACGCCCTCGTCGGTGGGTCCGGCTTCGAGCAGGAGCACCTTGCGATGCGGATTCTCGGACGCGCGGGCGGCGACCACGGCACCGGCCGATCCGCCGCCAATCACGATGACATCGAAGGTATCTACCGGGTTGGCCGCCAGCTTCTTTTGGGTTTCGCCCGCGGCAAATGCTTCCTCGAGTCCCGGCAGACCTACGGCGGCCAAGCCCCATACACCCAGGGCGCGCAGCACAGTGCGCCGATCGATGCGTCCGTACGTCACTTGATCCAAGAGGGTTTGCAGCGCTTCTTTCTGCGGATCGATCTCGCCTGATTTATTCATCGCTTGCCGCTCCTGCCTCGGATGTCGTAGATTCGTGACTGTCCAAAACGTATACAGAATACACTTTGTCGCGAATACAGCAAGCCAAGGTCAACGACATGAGCGAAAATTCTATGACTCTCGACGGTGCGGCGGCCCCTTTTATCGCGGTCGATGCGGGCCCGATGGATGCCGCAGCCTCCGCAAGAAGTCCTTCCGCGTCGATCGAGCACGAGGTGAGCGCGGTGCCGCTCAACCGCCGTCACGCCGTGGTTTTTGCTTTATGTTCGGCGGGTTTGTTTTTCGAGTCCCTTAACCTGCAGTTGATGTCCTTCATTGCACCTCAGGTCGCGCGAGAGTGGGGACTCGGACCGCGGATGATTGGACTCGCGATTTCGGCCGCCATTTTCGGCATGATGCTGGGCACCTACCTATTCGGCGCCATAGCCGACCGGCACGGCCGCCGCCTGGCGTTCCAAGTCACCGTGGGAATTTTCTCCGTATTGACGGCGCTTGCCAGCGGCGCGACGACTCTTTGGCAACTCATCGCTGCCCGCTTCGGCGCAGGCATAGGGATCGGCGGCTCGATTCCGGTTGAAACCTCGGTGCTCACGGAGTTCACTCCCGCCGCCTGGCGCGGACGAGCGCTGGCCTTATGGGGCATCTTTTTGCCGCTGGGAGGATTCGTTGCGCCCCTATGCGTCGCCGCGATGCCGGCGGAATTAGGATGGCGCGGGTTGCTCCTTGTGGGCGGCATTCCCGGAATACTCGTCCTGATTGCGCGGCGTGCGATTCCGGAAACACCTCAGTATCTCGCAACGAAAGGCCGGATGACGGAGGCGCGCGCAGCCGTTGCCTGGATCGCGAATCATCCCGGTGAGTCGCCGCCGAGCCCGCAGATCCCTCTGGAGAAAACGCTTCCACCGGCGAAACGCGCACCGGAGAAGATTCTGTTCTCGCCTCCCTATCGCCGCACGACCGCGACGAATTGGATGATTTATTTCGGGACCTTTTTCTCTTACTACGGTTTCATTTTGTGGATGCCGGCACTTCTGGGCGGTTACCGCGGCTACACCGCAGGCGAGGTGGTGCGATTCATGCTGGGTTTATCGCTGGCGGGGCTAAGCGGCCGCATCGCCATGATCTTTGCGGTCGGACGCATTCCTCGCGCGCCGTTGATCATGACCTGCGCCTTCCTGAGCGCGTTGGGCTTGATTGCTTTCGCATTGCCGAACAATCACACCAGCATCATGGTCGGCGGATACTTCGCCGCGTTCTTCCTTGAAGGAATCTTCGGCGCAGTCATTCCCTTCGTCGCGGAATCCTATCCTACGGAAAGCCGTGCGACCGGCGTCGGTTGGGCGGGAGGTATGGGCCGCTTAGGAGCGACGCTCGCGCCATTGGCAGTCGGTTGGTTAGTACGTATCGACGTTCACTACGCCATCATGACGCTAGCAACGGGTTCAGCAGTGGCTGGCGCCGCCATGCTGCTCTCGAAACAGAGATGAACCGCCGACGAGACCTCACTCTCGGGCAAGTCCAGCGCCGTGGGAAAGCTCCGGTGCCAACCTACCGCACGTCATCGTGCTCGACGGCACAACGGGCTTTGGGACCGTAGAACAATTATTTTCTGTTGGAGGAGACATAAAGGAAACAAGCGTTCATGCGATCGCCTAAGAACTTGATTCAGCTATTGAATTGGACTTCGTCGGTCCAGTCCATCATAGGTGCGCCGAATCATTAGAGTATCATTTTTACGTAAAATGGCTAATACTAATTACGGCAAATGGTCAGACCTTATTACGGATATTAGCCATGCCGCCGCGACAGTCACCGATCGAGCAAGCCCGCCGCTGGTGGAAGGAGCATACAGACGCAGACCACTACGTGGTACCGCCCACTGCGGCCCCATCGGCCGCGGTAGCCCGCGTTCTTCGGCAGGAAGGACTCGTCATGGATGTCGCCGGAAAGCGCGCGTGGATACTGACTGTTGAACGCCCGCCAGATCGGCGTGCAGTCTTCATCGCAAATTACTGGCCCATTGTGGCCTTGGTTTTGGGGAGATATGAGCCGGCGGCCATCGCAGGACTGAGCGCGATCAAGCTCCACCTCGAGGACTTCTCACCTCCTGAGGAATTGCTGGCTCATCAGTGTGCGAACCAGAGCGAATATGCACTTCCGCTGGAGCCGGACTTCGTCATGCGTCTGCGTCCACGCGCCGTCCCGGCTGGAAGATTGAACTTCGTCAATGCCCCTGGTGGGGTCAAGATTCCAATTCTATCTGCTGCCGACGTCCTTTCTACCCTGGACGAGCGCGAGATCAACGCCGGCATCGAACCCGTCTCCGCCTGGCTCAGACATCTCGTGATCCGAACGCCGGACCTGGAAAGTGCTTCCACAGAAAGGCCGCGAGCGGCCACATTGCAGCGGTTGGCCGACATGGCGGGCGCGTTGAATAATGACCCTTTGGCACGTCAGCTCGACTCCTCGGCGCGCCGCATCTCGGCCCGGATTAGTCCACCGTCGCGAACGGGGGTCGGCACGCGTATTCAAGTTCCACCTGTGCTGCAACGTGCTCCTCGCGGAACTGGCTCGCCTTGGTTGGATGAACAGGCGATGCGGCTTGCGCGTCAAGAAGCAGAAATTCGGGACTTGGTCGGTGCACAGGCCAAAACGCTCCCAGCATTCTCTTGGCGGGCGTTACAAGGGGCCGCAGAACAGGTGAAGGCTTATGACGCTTACCACAGCACCACCATGGAGGGATATCGAATATCGCGCGAGATTTCCGACGCCATCATTCGCGGCGAGCCCCTAGCCGATGGGCCACAGGACCGAGAGACTCTACAAGCCGCGATGGCGATCCAAGGCTACTCGATCGCGTTCAGCGAAGTGCTCGCGCGCGCCCAAAGGAAGGCACCCGTCGACACTGACCTGATTCTGGATCTTTATGAGGCACTATTTCGTCCGTCAGTGGATGCGGGCATTACCGATTCGGCCGCTTTGCGCGGCTGGCGAAACTCCAGCGTGAGTTTGCGCGGCTGGCGCCATGTGCCACCCAATCCGAAAAAGATTCCGGATCTGATCGGTGGCCTCGAACGCTTTGCTGCTCGGAAGGATCTATCGCCGATCGAACGGGCCCTACTCGTTCACTTGGAGTTCGTAACAATTCACCCCTTCATGGACGGCAACGGCCGGCTCGCAAGGCTACTCATGAATCACGTGCTGCTTAGTACAGGTCTCCCTTGGGTCACCATCCGCAACGACGAACGCGTGCCCTTCTTCAGGGCGATCGAGAATGCCCAGGTGGATGGCGATGCGACACCGTTCATCCGGTTTGTGTGGCACCTCATTCAGCAGTCAGCAACGGATCTGCAGCGCAAGCAAAGCGGAAGAAAGACCGCTCGCAAAAAACCACGGCGCCGGCTAGCATAACTATTCTTTAGATCCCACCGTGGCCTCGGGCTGGTGCGACAAAAGCCGTAATGCTGCTGCCGCATGGGCGGGCGCAAAGGCGACCCTGTACTTGGTGTGGTATTGGTTATCGTTTCCCGTGGGCGTTCCACGAGGAATCTTTTGGCTTGTCATGGGGACGGGCTCCGGAGATTTTCCAATATGACGTGGCCGACGGCGGTATTCGATGCGGGAACGTGATAAAAGCGATGCACCTCGCGTACTTGCGCGTCGAGCGCGCCGCGCATGACCAGCCACATCACGAGTTCGATGCCCTCTGAACCCGCGTGGCGCAGGTAATCGATATGCGGAACTCGGGCGATGGACTCGGGATCGTTCTTGAGGCCGTCGAGGAACCGCAGGTCGAACTCCTTGTTGATCAATCCGGCCCGCGGTCCTTGCAGCTGATGGCTCATTCCGCCGGTGCCCCAGATGTGGACGTTCAGATCTTCATCGAAGGAGTCCACCGCCCGGCGAATCGCCTTGCCGAACTGGTAGCAACGATTGCCCGATGGGGGCGGGTACGCGACCACGTTGACTGCGAACGGTATGACCTTGCAAGGCCAGGCAGCGGGTTGACCGCACAAGAGCGACAAGGGCACCGTCAGACCATGATCGACGTCCATCTTGTTGACGATCGTGAGGTCGAAATCCTGCTGTATGACCGACTGCGCAATGTGCGAGGCAAGCTCCGGATGTCCTTCGACGACCGGTACCGGCCGTGGACCCCACCCTTCGTCGGCGGGAGTGAAACTTGCGGCGCATCCGATGGCGAAGGTCGGAATGATATCGAGGCTGAACGCCGTGGCATGATCGTTGTAGACCAGGATCACCACATCGGGCTCGGCGTCGCGCATCCAGCGCCTGGAAAATTCATAGCCGCGGAATACCGGCGCCCAATAGGCTTCCTGTGTCTTGCCGAGATCGAGTGCCGCGCCGATCGCCGGTATGTGCGAGGTCGCCACCCCGGCCGTGATTTTAGCCATCCCGCGGCACCCTTGAGTTAGCCTGCCAGCCCGGCGAACGCCCGCCGTTCAACATCATCTGCGCGTAGTCCTCTTGACTCATGCCCGTCATCAGGGCGGCGGCGTACTGAAAGCTCTTGCCGTCGGTCGCGAATATTTTGGCGATAAAATATATGTTTCCGCCGAGCCCGATCATGCCGTTGTAGTCGCGCGCCAGGACAGCGCGCTTTTGCGGCTCGCTCAACGGCCATCCATCGAGATAGACGCGCTCGTCGGCTTTGAAGCGTTCGCGATTCGGCTGCTTCATCAAGGACATGCAGAACATGTTCAAATGGTAGCCGTTGCGGACCTGGTCGGCATCGAAGATGGTCGTTCCGGGAATATCGGCATAGGGCTTTTCAAGTGCCATCGGTCCTCTCCCCGAGCACCGTCGGAGATTTTGCGCGCAATAGCGGTTCAGTGCGTATTTCACTCAACTTTCGCGGCTTCGACTTCGATGGCGAGTTTGATATCCTGCTTGAAGCCCATTTGCTGACCGTAGTTTATTCCGAAGTCAGCGCGGTTAAAGGTAGCGGAAGCGTCCGCGCCGCAGACTTCCTTCTTGGTCATGGGATTGGGTTTGCACAGAAAGCTGTTGATTACCAGCGTGACTGGCCTGGACACACCGTGCAGCGTCAACTCGCCCTTCACCTCAGTGGGCTTTTCGCCGTCGAACTTGGAGAATTTGCCGATGTAGGTAGCGGTGGGATACTTCGCCGTGTCGAACATCTCGTCGCTCTTGGCGTCGTCGTTCAATTTGCTGTGACCGAAATCGAGCGAGTTGGTATCGATTTTCACGTTCACCTCGCCGCTGTGCGCCGCGAGGTCCAGCGTGATGGTGCCGCTGCTTTGTTTGAACTTGCCACGCAACACCGACAGGCCACCCATGTGATCAGCCTCGAAGCTCGGATAGGTGTGATTCGGATCGATGTTATATACGGTCGGTGCTGCGAGCACTGCGCCCGATACCCATGACAGCATCAACGTCGCGAGGGTTTTACTCATGATTACTCTCCTTTCTGGCACTATGAAATGAAGACAAGTTCAAATTGGGCTTTGGAGTCATAGCCCCAGCGTCATCGTCAAACCAATCGTCAGCGGTCGCAGGGTCCTCGCCTGCAGACGGTCATCAAAAGCAAGAGCATGAAAACGGTCCAACAGCGGATGAGAGTTCAACACGTTGTTGGCGAACAGCGATAAATCAAGCTTGCCGATCGTGACGCCGAGACGCGCATTGAGCACATTCGTCGATGGATTCTGGGTAAGCGCCGCGTCATAACTCAATGTGTCATTCGGATTTTGCGTGGACACGGGTCCTGGATTGGCTGCGTGATACACGTCTTCGAGCCATACATACCCACTGCTTCCGCCATACGTCGCGAATTGATAACGTCCATGCGCCGAAATTGTCCATGGCGACGGTAACACTCCGGCCTGAATGCCTGTGCCACCCACCCAATCGCCCTTGGAAACAACGATGCTCGATCCGGCGCCCACTGTTTCATCGTAGGTGGCCTTGACGTAGCTAACTGTAGTGCCGAACACGAGGCTTTTCGTCAGAGCCGCATCGAGCGCAATGTCGAAGCCATTACTGGTTGCTTTGCCGAGGTTGAAGGTCACGGCAGTTCCGCAACCGTTAATTTGTGCCAAATTCTGAATATTCTTCCAGTCAATGTGAAATGCGCTGGCATCGAGTCGCAATCGTTGGTCTGCAAAGCCCAGTTTTGCCCCAATCTCATAGCTCCACAATGAATCAGAACTGTAGGTGGCTGGTATGCCGTTCGACAGGCCGAAAGCTTGTAAGGCCGCTACGCACGTCGGGGTCGTGGACGGTTGAGAGTTTGATCCACCAGGACGAAACCCCTTGGCCGCCGTCATGTAGTACAGATCATCCGCGTTTTGCTGCCACGAGACACTTACCCTGGGATTGACCGGGTTCTCGCTCTGGGCTCCCGAATAGTAGTGCGGCCCACCGTTGAAGGGCCCATCCACAGGACTTGCAAACGTGTTGCTCACGTGCTCCGCGCGCAGTCCTGCCGTGAGCTTAAGTTTCTCGGTTGCGCGGTAGGTCGCTTCGCCGAATACGGCAGTCTGTTTATCCGTGAGGTAAGTGTGGCCGGTGTAAAGCCAGATGCCGTCCACCAGAGGAGATCCAAGAGTATCCTGCACCGCTGTAGCCAGCGGCTTACCGTAGTAGGTGTGCAATAACTGCGCGATGTCATTGTTGAAGGCATACTGTGAATCGTGCTGTTTAGCGTTCTCATAATAGAGGCCGACGACCCACTTGAACTTAGCATCCGGCTCCCTGGATGAAAGTCTTAGTTCTTGTGTCCACTTGGTCTGATTGGTAGTCCAATAGGCGTGCGCAAACTCGTCGGGCGGACAGTTGGGCCCTGCCGGTAGACATGGGAGCAATTGCCAGGGATTGCCAAAAAAGGCAAAGGTCTGGTACTCGGTGTAGTCGGTTTCAGCAGTAGCCGCCCGGTCGAAATAGGAAGTTATCGAAGTAAGAGTTATCGTATCTAGTCCCGCCTCGACTTTGAGCGAGGGCAGCGAGAACCTATCGGTAGCAGGAATAGGTGCCTTGAGCCCATCATTGAACTTTCCTTGAGCCGGATTTGAAAGTGATAGGTCGAATAAATCGGAGGTCTGGCGGGACGAGCGTTGATAGAAAATTGCCGGCTGGATCGCCAGCCAATCAGATGGCTCAAATCTCAGCGCCGCGCGAAACACTTTGGCATCGCTGTGATTGGCATTTGACTCGACCAGGGAGCCGCCAGTACCGGCCACAGTGGTCTGTGTGAAGGGGCCTGCGCCGAGGGGAGGCGTAACCAAGTCCACATAACCACCATCCTTGCGGTACCACGCGCTGATCCGAATCCCCACCTTATCGTTGATCAACGGCCCGCCGAACGCCGCGCCAGCTTCATAGCTCGGCGCACCGTATTCTGTGGTACTGACTTCCGATCGAACGTAAGCGCTGTAATCTGTGAGATTCGGCGTCGGCGTAATGAATCTTATCGCTCCGCCTTCCGCACTGGCGCCGAACAGTGTGCCTTGAGGTCCGCGCAGTACTTCGACGCGCTCCAGATCAAAGGCTCGCGGGAATGGCGCGCCGGCGGCAGACATCTGGTCGGTTCGCGAGTCCAGCGGCGTATCGTCGAGGTAAACGTTGGTGGTTGAAGCGCTGGTGGAAGAAGAAATGCCGCGCACGGCAATGTTAAATTGCGGCGTTCCAAAGCCACTGCTCTCCTGGAAGTCCACACCCGGCGTCAAACGGGCGATGTCACCCAAAGTGTGTGCGCCACTGGCGTTTAGATCCGCTTGCGTGTACGCCGTGATGCTGATCGGTACGCGCTGCAGTGATTCGTTGGTTTTCGTGGCGGAAACCACAATCTCCTCGAGTGCTGTGGATATGGGCGGCGAAACGTCCGCAGCGCGCCCCGTACCGGAATGAACGGCGCACCCACAGGCAATTGATAGCCCTAGTAATCGGGTAAGCAGATTTCGCTGAGGCATAATTAGATTCTCCCTAAAGACCAACGATGCTCACTAAAGACCAACGATGCTCACAGGCGCATCTGGAGTTGGGGGTTGATGGGATTGGCGTCTTTAGGGTTTGACCCAGAGCCGTCGTCGCCCAGAGCGGCGATAATGGACTTGCGATACCACTCAGATACATTTTGTTCTTGGACATTTGACCCCCCTGCTTGTGGCTTAATTGGCCAGAGCAACATGAGCTTGGACCTCGCCAGTCGCCGGGTTGAACACCTCTCCAAATTGCCCGCTGCGCCCCGCCGTGTGCACGCCGTCGATGAAATGTCCGATCTCAAGCACAGAATTCTCCTGGCTCGTTTGGTCTTAGCGCAATGGCAAATCGTTGCAGGACGCCCAGGCACCGTGCACCTGATAAGCATTGCGGAAGGGCAGGAGGACGCGCGCACATTCCTGCATCGTTTGCGCGTCGACAATCACCAGTTCGCTCCGCATTTCCTTTAAATTGTGCGCGGTCCCTAATAGGTAGCCGTCGCCTTCCGCTGCGTCCGGCGCCCTCGGCACAAAGGTTGGCTCCTGAAGAACGTGGGTCCGGCCGGCGAAGTAGGATTGGACGGCACCCGTAACGACGTCGAAACGACCAAAACTGTTAACGGGGCGCAGACGCGGATTATCGGGCAGTTGGGCGTCAAACGGCCGATCGGCATCGGCGTATTGCACGAAGATAAATCTGTTCGGTGTTGTGGCGAGACGTTCGTCGATTCGCGTGAAGCTTGTCACGTCATGGCCGAAAAGCAGCTCCTCGCGCGGCTGCGGACTATTGCCGCGCAGGTCGAATGTGAAGCGTCTGATGGTGAAGATGTGCATGGTGAAGGGCGCGCCGTGCACATCCTCGAACCAAGGCCACGTGTTGCCATCCGCCGCCGGCGCATCCATCGTCAGGACTTCGCCGTTGTTCCAGGCGTTCGCGGTATGAACGATCGAGCGCTCGGGCCCTTCGAACCAACGGATGTCCGAGGCGGCGCCCCCACGCGGGATCACGGCGTAATAGGATGGCCGCTTCGAATCCCAGGCCCAGTGCGGGCGCCCGCTTGCCAGCCGCTCCTCGCTGGTCACCGTGCCGCCGCCGGGGATGACCACATAGTCCTTCGATAGCGCCATATCGTGCAGCATCGAGGGATAGGGCACCTCGAACCGCACTTCCCAGGCGATCCGGCCCACCCGGTCGAATGAATAGAGGTAGACGTCCTTGCTCGCGAGGCCGGTCGCCTCGTAGCCAAATGCAAAGGTCTCGCCCGTCGCCGGATCTAATTTGGGATGCGCGGTGAATGTCTGACTTTTCCACGCGCCGTCGAAGTCGGTCGGGCCGAGCGTCTCGAGCGTATTGGGGTCGATTGCGTAGGGGAGGCCCTCCTCCTTGGTTGCGTAGAGCTTCCCAGCAAGGATGACGGGTGTGGTATTCGCCGCGGTGCGCCGCCCGGGATGGTCGATATCGCGCACCTCCGGATCGTCGGTATAGGGATTGCGATAATAGCCATAGAGCTGCCGCCGCGCCGCGTGCTGCCGATTGTAACGGTCGGTGCGGACGTAACGTCCACGATAGTCGACCGATCCGTCCCTGAAGCGGAACATGCTGATGTATCCGTCGGCTGCGAGACTTGCATCGTCGGGAAACTTTGGCGGGTAAATCCAATCGCCATGCAGCCGGTAAAAAGCGCCGTTCAACTCCTTCGGGATCGCTCCCGTGGCATTGCAGTCGATCACATCGGCCTCGAACCGGGTAGGGGCGAAAAAGTCGGGCGAGGGCAGATGCGGCGAAGGATGGGCCATGGTCTTACCTCAAATCCGATCAAGCCGACACGACGCGGGTTGCGTAACCTCGGCTGAGATGTTCGGCGATGAACGCCTCGTTCAACTCCACGCCCAATCCCGGCCCTTCGGGTGCGAACATTCTTCCCTTGTCGTAGCGAGGTCCGGTGAGGGCGATCTCGTCTTGGAGGTTTCCGTCGGATTCAAAGACGTCATGCACCGACAGCGGGCCGCAATTCTCCTGAACGAACCTGGATGCCCATTCATCGGCGACCAGCAGATGCGCCGTGGGACTGGCTTCAAGTCCAGACCCCGGCATGCATCCGCACATCACTGCCATCCCGGAAAGGCGCGCCAACGCCAGCCAGCGCTGGGACTTCAGCAGGCCACCGGCCTTCTGCGTCTTGATGAACAGACCGTCCGCCGCCTGAAGATCGATGATTTGCTTGATGTGGTGCAGCTCGCGTGCCGCTTCATCGGCGAATACGGGCGTCACGACTTTCTGCCTCAGCCGAGCCATGCCCTCGATGTCCCAATAAGGCAGGGGCTGCTCAATGAGCTCCAGATTGGCGGGCTCCATCTTGCGCAAGGCGTGCAGCGCTTGGTCGTAGTTCCACATTCCGTTGACGTCCATCATCAGGCGCACGCCATCGCCGAGCGCCTTGCGCATCTCCAAGGCCAATCGGATGGAGCTTTCGGTATCGGGAAGAGTCTTCAGCTTGATCAGCTTGAAGCCGACGCTGAGCGCCTTCTTCGCATCGTCGACGAGTTCTTCTGCGGGGCGGGCCATCAGCACGAAGCCAAGGTCGATATGGTCGACCGTCTTGCCGCCGAGCAACTGATAGACGGGAACGCCCAACGCCTTGCCTTTGATATCGTGAAGCGCCGCATCGACCATCGATTTGGCATGATGGTTGTCGCGCACGAGGACGTCCATGCGGCCGACGATCTTTTCGATCTTGGTCGGGTCCTCGCCGATCAATATCCGCGGTGCGATCTGGGTGGAGATTATCCCGGAGATCGAGTCTTGGGTTTCTCCGTGGTAAAACGCGGATGTGTCACCAGAATCGGCAATTCCGACTATTCCTGTGTCGGTAAATATCTTCAGTACAATTGAATCGACTTGTCTGATATTGGTCGTTGCGATGATGATTGGCTTGACCAGCGGTGTGGTGACCGCGATGCATTCAATACGGACGATGCGCATAGTCTTGCTCCTTATCCCATTGCTCATTTCAGCGACCTCGAAAAATATAGTTTAATTAATAAATTATACTAATAACATAAAGAACAGGAATATCAGATTCCCGGTGTTAGTTGCGTTACAGGACTACGAAGTAGTGAAAGAGGGAGTAGTCGGCATGTTTCTCCCCGCTGCCCACGATGACGGATCGGGTGAGCCAGTCATGTGGTCCCGGCGAGGTCTCGAAGACAGGCGACAGACGGAAATAGTTGCTGGCCGGGTCCACCTCTTCGCCGCGATTGATCCTTTGCTGGACCTCGGGCGTCGCTGCACGGGCGAAACCGCGATTGGTCAACTGGATCAGCCCGCCGTCGCGTGCACGAAGCAGATAGCGAGCATCGAACACGACTACGCCGTCGGCGCGGAACAACGGCCAATCGCCACCGCTGCCGGCGACAACCTCCCCTTCCAGCCGCGGCCCGGTGACGGCGCCACCGAGGATTGGGACGAACCCCCGCGATTCACCTGTCGGCAGCGGAAAGCGCAGACGCGGTCCTGGGGGAAACTCCAACCTGACGCTGAACACAAACTCAAGGTTTGGTGTGATCATCGACCATCCTCCTAGACCGAGAGAGTTGCGCGTCTGAGCTTGGCATCTGAATCGACGTGAGTTGTAACTTCGGCTGCCATCGCACCAGGTCCTCCAACTGATTTATATATTAAACTAAAATACATTGCAAGGGGTCTTTGCGTACCCCCAGTAGAAGCCCACCTAATAGTCTGTCTTTTACAACATAAACTAAATTATATATGCTGTTATAGAAGCCGAATGTCGCCCGAACCGCCCCATTAATCGAAGGAATTTGTCATGACTCTGATCGATAGCCCCAATCGCCCCGCCAGCACTTCCAGGTACGACGTCGCCTTGTTCATCGCTCGCCTCGGCCTCGCATCGCTTTTCCTATTTTCGGGGTTGCAGAAGATGATGCATCTTCAAGACGCGGGCGCATGGGCGGCATCCCAAGGCGTGCCCTTCGCACTGCAATTGATGCCGCTAGCCGCGCTGTTCGAGATTGCGGCAGCCCTCATGCTCGTCTCCGGCTGGCGCGCACGCGAGGCAGCGGCTGCGCTGGCGTTGTGGATCATCGTACTCGGCCCCTGGTTCCACCGTTTCTGGAATGCGCCTCCGCAAATGTGGCAGGTCGTGATCGACGATTTCTTTCACCATCTCGTCATGTTTGGCGGCATGATCTACGTCGCCGTATTCGGCCCAGGCGATTGGCGGCTGCGGGGTACCCGCATGGGAGAGGGAAGCAGATGACCCGGATTTAGATCCGGCGCCCGGCGAGCAGCTTGGCCAGCAGACCGATCAATTGAGCGGTCTCTTCATTCGTGAGTATCCCTTCGACAAACGTACGATCGATCTCACCGACCATGGGCTCCAACTGGGCCAAAAGCCTTTGCCCTGCATTCGTGAGGTGCAGTGCCCGCGAGCGCCCATCGGTTGTCGAGATGCGGCGGACGATCCAGCCCTTTAATTCGAAGGTGTTCAGCATGCCCGTCACTTGAGCGGGATCCAGATACAAGGCCGGCACGAGGTCGGAGGGCGTTATACCGGGATTAAGTGCAATCGCGAACAATGCGCCGACATCGTGCGCTTGGACGTCGAGGTCGCCAACCGATGACTTAAAATGAAATTTGAAAGCCTTCAGTAAGCGCCGCAAATAGTAGGCGAGGTGACCCTTCACCGGTCCATACTCTATCGGCCGTTCATCCGCGATTAGGTCTACCTGATCCTTTGGCCGAGGGATTTTCTTGGGCATAGTTCGAGGAATTTTCTTGACAGACAGCTTCATAAATCACCGCATCCGGTTCCGTGCGATAGAGATCTCATGGACCGTTCCACATTGGTCCATCTGAATGTTCCCATCCTATAGAGCAAAAATAAATTGTCGATCACGGCGAGCGACCGTATTGCGGCGCGACCGAGGTCGACTCGGCACCGGGTATGATGGATCCGAAGGCTTCGGTGTGCATGCGCGGAACGAAACGCCGGAAGGTGAAACGGCAGACGCCTTCCACGCAGAGCGGATCGTCCGCGACAAGTTCCCGGGCCGCCTCAACGTTGGGGGCGCGGACGATCACGAGGGCATGGTTACCCTCCGACCCATCCTCCTCCATCAAGCGCCCTGTTACCACGAGGCTTCCGTCCTCAAATTTACGGGTTAGCCAGGCAAGGTGTCGAGGCAAAAGCGTCTTGAGTCGGGCGAAATCGACGATTTCCACGAACATCAGGAAGAGCTGATCGCGATTTTGCGGAGTCATTTCAGTCACTTCCTTCTGTATTGGTTAGATGACAAATAGAGCGAGCGCCTTGATAGGGCTAGGAAAGTCGCCTGTCAGGCTTCAAAAATTACCACGAAGGAATACTAATTTGCAAATTAAATTAAATCCGATATATTGACCCACACTTAAGACAGCCCTATCGAATTTGTCGGCATCTGCTAGCGCGCCGCACATATAGAACGCGCCGGCGGCGAACGGGAGGTAACCGATGGAAAGAACCCTGGGATATAAGCTTCGGCGGTCCAATGCCCTTGCGAACGCAGCCCTGCGTGTGGATGAACGTGCCAACGAGCAACCTGGCCCGATCGAAGGCTTGTTGCTGGTCATGACCTGTTGGTGCACTGTCTTCGCCTCAGGCCTGTTGTCGCCCGTGCTGCCACAAATCGCTCAGCGTTTTGCCGGCCACGCTCATGTAGACCTTCTGGTGGGTTTTGTCGCCACCATGCCGGCGCTCACTGTTTCTCTGTCAGCAGTCCCGGTGGGTTGGCTGGGCGACCGATTCGGCCATCGGAAGCTCCTTTTCTCGTCGCTACTCATCTATGGCGTGGCCGGCGTCATCCCCTTCTGGCTGGATGACATCTGGCCCATCATCGGCGCACGCGCACTGGTTGGCCTCGGCGAAGCCGGGTCGATGATCGCCGGGACAGCACTCGTCGCCTTGCGGTTCCGCGGCGCGAAACGGGGGCGCTGGCTGGCCGCGCAGATCGCGACGTCTAATATTCTCGGGATCTTCGTGCTGCAGGTTGGCGGTTTCCTGGGCCTGCACGGTTGGCACACCCCGTTCTTGGCCTATGGATTCGCGCTCCTATTGCTGGTCCCCTCGACCTATTTCATCAAGCCGCCCGTTCCTGCAGGCAAAGCGATGGCGAATACGGAAGTTCCATTGCTTGCCACGAACGGTGTCGCCAAGGCCACGGCGATATTGTGCGGCATTCAGATCGCTGCCATTTCAGGCATGTTCGCGATTGTCATACAGATGGCGTTCCTGTTTCAGCAACGCGGCGCCATGAACAGCGCCGGGATCGGTCTCGGAATATCCTGTGGCGCGGTGGGGCTGGCCACGGGCGCGACGAGTTCTGGCGCGCTCATGCGGATCGATTGGCTGCGCCGCACGACCACCGGTTTCGTGCTTGCCGGCATCGGCTTTCTCGGCGTCGCCTTCGTCTCCGGATATTGGGCGACAGGCGCGTTAATCGCCGTCGCGGGACTTGGGATCGGGTTGATCGTTCCGGCCCTGTTGAATGCGCTGGTCGCAGTGGTCCCGGCGAGCGTGCTGGGAAGCGTGATCGGCCTATGGACCGCTGCGACCTTCATTGCCCAGTTCCTCGATCCGCCGATCTTCATCTTCCTGCGGCACCTCACCGGAACGCAATCGCTGGCGATGGGATCGGTCGGCGTCTTCATGCTCGCTCTGGGCTTGTCACTGATGCGATGGGGCAAATTCGGCACGGATTCGCTCCAACAAAGAGCGTCATCGTGTTGACCAATGCCATTACAACGTTTGAGCGGCTCGATCCTATTTCCGGTGAAGTGGCATCTCGCTCTCCGGCGATGACGGTTGCGCAAGCGATCGCCGTTGCCGACGCTGCCCAGGCCGCCCTGTCCGGGTGGAGCGCGCTCGGACCGAACGCCCGACGGGCTTTCTTAACCAAGGCGGCGATTTCGATCGAAGCGAAGGCAGGAAAGTTCGTCGAGGCGATGATGCGAGAAATCGGGGCGACCGAAGGATGGGCCCGATTCAACGTTACACTGGCCGCCTCGATAGTCCGAGAGGCCGCAGCGCTGACCACGCAAATCTCCGGTGAGGTCATTCCGTCCGACAAACCAGGGTGCCTGGCCATGGCGATACGCGAACCGGCCGGCGTTGTCCTCGGTATCGCGCCGTGGAACGCGCCAATCATCCTGGGCGTTCGGGCCATCGCTGTACCGTTGGCTTGCGGTAATACGGTGGTTCTAAAGGCGTCGGAAGTTTGCCCGCGCACTCATGACCTGATCATCGAAGCCTTTGCCGAAGCCGGGCTACCGCAGGGCGTCGTCAACGTGGTCACCAATGCTCCCGCGTGTGCGGGCGAGATCGTCGGCGCCTTGATCGACCATCCCGCCGTTCGTCGAATCAATTTCACGGGCTCGACCGCCGTCGGCAGGATCATCGCCAAGCGTGCTGCGGAGCATTTGAAACCGGTGCTTCTCGAACTTGGTGGCAAGGCGCCGCTGATCGTCCTAGATGATGCGGATTTAGACGAGGCGGTAAAAGCCGCCGCTTTCGGCGCCTTCATGAATCAGGGCCAGATTTGCATGTCGACCGAGCGGATCATCATAGTTGACGCGGTTGCCGAGCCCTTCGTGACCAAGTTCCAGGCTAAAGTGGCAACGCTTCACGTCGGCGACCCGCGAAGCGCCAAGACGCCTTTGGGAGCCGTAGTCGACATGAAAACCGTTGCCCATGTCGAAGCGCTTGTCGCCGACGCTCTCGACGCCGGTGCGGTGCAGATCAACGGCGGGGAGGCTAAAGGCGTGCTGATGCCGGCGACAGTCATCGACAGGGTTACGCCGAAAATGAAGCTGTTTCGCGACGAGAGTTTCGGACCTGTGGTTGCCATCGTGCGCGCCAGAAACGAGGCTCATGCCATCGAACTCGCCAATGACACGGAGTACGGACTCTCGGCCGCTGTGTTTACACGGGACGCCGGGCGCGGTCTGCGCGTCGCCCACCAAATCAGATCGGGCATCTGTCATATCAATGGCCCGACCGTCCATGACGAGGCGCAGATGCCCTTCGGTGGCCTCAAGGGATCCGGCTACGGCCGCTTCGGCGGGAAGGCCGGCATCGACTCCTTCACCGAACTGCGCTGGATCACAATCGAGACGGGTCCCGGGCACTATCCGATCTGATCCTACACGGTGACTCACGCAAGATATGATCGCTCGTCTGGATTTTCCCTAAAGCTATACGCGCTTGTCCTTAAACATGGCATCAAAGGCGAGCGACCTGAATGACAGCCCATGTACGCGAACTATGTTTTTGCGGCCTCAACCTCGCTTGCTCATGGAAAAATCGCAGCAAGCATGGACATGGATGGCCAAAGGTTCTCGGAACGCTGGTGGTTCGCGTGAGCATCTCGGCGGGTCATCCCCGCCCCGCTGGTGGACTAAGTATTTTTCGCTGGAGGAGACATAAAGGAGACAAGCCTTTTTGCGATCTCCTAAGTCGCTAATTCAGCTCGCAAATTGGGACAAGAATACCTTGTCTCTCAAGGTGCGTCATGCCAACGATCAAGACGCCTTTCGCCAGCTCGCGGGCGAAGCACCGAATTGGCGCTTGAAGGCCCGACTAAACGCCGCCTCAGACTCATAACCAATGGAAGCGCCGACTTGCGCTACGCTGCGGTGCCCTTCACGTAGGGATTGAGCCGCCATATGCATGCGCCAGACGGCCAGGTACTGCATAGGGGGTTGACCCACGACGGAACTGAAGCGTTCGGCAAACGACGAGCGTGACATGCCGACTTCGAGCGCCAGGGCCTCTGCCGTCCATGTCTCGGTCGGACGCGCATGGAGCATTGAAAGTGCACGTCCAATCTGCGGATCTCGTAATCCTGCCAGCCATCCGCGCCTTTCTGCTGGCAAGCTCGCGACGAATTGGCTCACCGCCTCGACAAACAACAGTTCAGAGAGTTTGGCGATCACGGTGGTTGAGCCGAGATGTCCGGCGGCGATCTGGCTTGCAGCGAAGCGAAATGAGCTCTCTATCCAGGCCCCCGACGCCGTCGACCGGACGTTCAGCTTCAATACGGGCGGCAAGGCGGAGAGCAGCGGGCTGAAGGGCGTATCACAGCCGAGGAAACCACACAGCAGCTGCGTGGGGTCGCCACCGCCCCCGTGCACGATGCGTGCGAGTCCACCCTCCTTGGGTACCTGCATGACTTCCCGCGCGGGCACGGGTGTTGAAATCAGTTCGCTGCCGAAAGTATGGGCGCTATTGTGAGGCAGCAGGACGATTTCACCCGCACGTACCTCGATGGCGTCGCCACCGTCCGGGCGCAGTTGCATGCATCCCGCAGCAACGAAGTGGTAGGCAATGACATGACGAGGAGCTTCCAGAAAGGGCTTGCAATCGTTCGAGGCAATTTTGCCACTGACACACCAGGGCGTCGTGAATTCCGCCTCTAGGAAGACTCCGCCGGAAAGCCGAATCACGCGCAGAACATCTGAAAGCGCATCCACCAGTTGCCCGCCTTTGCGTCCGGAGCCTCAAGCATGAGATCAGGCGCAATAGTCATTCACGGTCCGGAGCGCGACTTATATGGTAGCACCCCTGGAAAACAAGAATTGGAGCGAACGGAGCTCGCACCTACCGCAATTACCTAACACGACAGGAATTCACCATGAACGCAGATGTTACCGATGTTGTCGCAGAGTCCGGAAATGCCGCCCGATACGCGCGCTGTTTGGCCGCTTCCAAGAAGGCGGAATGGGAGATCGATAAAGATCTGATGCGGGGCCGCACCTTCGACTTCTCACACAAGTTTTTGCCGGACGGACTGTCGCTGGTCGATCGCATGGGCTCTCTTTCCGGGGATGAAGCGCGCCTCCTTAGCCAGATCCAGGGCCGAACCTACGCCTACGTCTTTGGACTGGTCGAGCGCTTCATCAGCGCCAAGATGCTCGAGCAGAGCCGTGCAAAGATCTTTGGCGACCAGCTCGCGCTCGAAGGGCTGGTTCGCTTCTCGAACGAGGAGATCAAGCACCAGGAGCTGTTCCGGCGCATGGAGGCGATGATGGCTCCGCATATGCCGGTCGGCTATCGACAGGTGGCGGATCCGAATGATGTGGCACACGCCGTGCTCGCCGCGAGTACCTGGTCGGTGCTTGCGTTGACCTGTCACATCGAGCTCTTCGTACAGTCGCACTACGCAGAGAGCATTGCGCCGCGCGAGGAGCTGTGCCCGCTCTTCCGGGACGTGTTCAAGTATCACTGGAGGGACGAGTGCCAGCACGTGATATTCGACGAGCTGGAGTGGAAAGCCGAGCACCAGAGACTCTCGGCCGACGAGCGCGATCAGGCGGTGGACGATCTGATCGCCCTCGTGGCCGCCGTGGACACCCTCCTACAGACTCAAGCAGCGTCGGACGCCGGCTATTTCTGTCGCAGCGTCGAACACGGCTTCAGCGCGGAGGCGGTGACCCAGATCGAAAGGTCGTTGCTGGGTGCTTACCGGTGGCAGTACATCATTTCGGGCGTGCGGCACCCGCATTTCAGTCGGTTGCTAACCAGCATGACGACTTTGGAGCAGATGTCCCGAATTACGACGTCGCTGGCGCCGATCATGGCCGGTTGATTGAGGCGGGGACGACCGGCGCTTGCGGGCGCCCCTGCAGGGGAGCAGTTTCGCCCGGCGCGGAATGCAAGTGTCTGGCATCCGGGGTGGCGGAGGGAGCACGGCGATGACTATACCGATGTGGATGTTGCTTGGATTTGCGGCCTGGACAGTCCTTCTGTTGTCAGCCACGGTGGGCGTTTATCGTTGGACCAGAATCTTGAGCGGACGCGCTTCGGTGAGTTCTTTTCGGGCCGACCAAATGGAAGGAGAAGATTGGTACCGGCGATCGATGCGAGCCCACGCGAACTGCATCGAAAACCTCCCAGTGTTCGGTGCGATCGTACTGGCGCTCGACGTCGGAGATGTGGGAGGCCCGGTCGTCAATGTTCTGTCAATCCTCGTACTGATATCCCGCGTCCTGCAGTCGTTGGTCCATGTGAGTCATGTGCAGACCGATTCCTTCGTGGCGGTGCGGTTTTCAATGCTTTGCGTCCAGCTGATCAGCTTTGTGGCCCTCATCGTCCTGGTGGTCCGCCATGCCGTGCAGCCATGAGCACCATGTCGCTCGGGCGACCGCTCGTTGGTGCTCCCGAGCGAATATCTCGAAGTCGTGATCGAGCGCAAGTAGTGGCTGCGCTCGGCTTCGGGCGCATTCGATCGAAGGCGGCGGATCGATCGGGCGCGCCCGTTTCGAGAGGCCCTGGTTATCTCCCCACACCCAATCTGTCTCCGCCAGAGCGTGCGCCGTGATGAGCAGACTATACTAATGCAACACAATTGATTGCCGCAGAGGAGCTAGTCATGGACACGAACCGGCGACGCCAAGGGGGCCGCGGCCGACGCGTCGAGGGGACTCAAGTTCCCCAACTTCCGTGGACCGAAGTCCGCAATCCGTTCGCACCCATGGAGCTGCTGTCGGCGGATCAACTCGAGGCCATCCATCTCACTTCGCTGCGAATTCTCGAAAATCTCGGGATGGAGGTCATGTCGCCCCGTGCCCTGGCGGTACTCGAGGCGGCGGGAGCCGAGGTCGATCTGGGCACTCGCATAGTGCGTCTTGACCGTGGTCTGGTGGAGCGCGCGCTGAGAACGGCCCCTGCCTCCTTCGCCCTCACCCCGCGCAACCCCGCGAAGCGGGTCACCTTGGGGGGCAATCACTTGAACTTCGGCTTGGTCGCCGGCCCCCCCAATGTCCACGATTTCGAGCGCGGCCGCAGGCCGGGCAATTACCGGGACTATTGCGACTTCATCCGGCTGGCCCAGTATTTCAACGCCATCCATCTCATCGGCAACCAAGTCTGCGCGCCCATCGAACTGCCCGCGAATTCGCGTCACCTCGATACCTACCGCGCGAACCTGCTGTATTCGGACCAGGTGTTTCACTGCAGCGCCATCGGCTCGGGACGGGCCGTGGACGGCATCCGGATGATGGCGGTCGCGCGCGGCCTCGACTCCGAACAGATGGCCGCGAGCCCCGGAGTCATCACCATCATTTCGGTGAACAGCCCGCGCCGTTTCGACGAGGCGATGAGCGATGGCTTGATCGCCATGGCCCAGCACGGACAGGCGGTGGTGATCACCCCGTTCACGCTGATGGGCGCGATGGCGCCGGTATCGCTGGCGGCGGCGCTCGCCCAGCAGAATGCCGAAGCCCTGTTCGGCGTCGTGCTGGCCCAGGCGGTGCGCCCCGGCACGCCGGTCATGTACGGCGCCTTTACTTCGAACGTCGACATGCGTTCCGGAGCTCCGGCGTTCGGCACGCCCGAAAATGCCAAGGCCAATATCGCAAGCGGCCAGCTGGCGCGCCGCTACCGCCTGCCATACCGTACGTCGAATGCCAGCTCCTCCAACGCGGCCGATGCCCAGGGCGCCTACGAGACGGAAATGTCCCTGTGGGGCGCGATACTCGGCCACGGCAATCTCATCTATCACGCCGCCGGGTGGCAGGAAGGCGGACTTACCGCCTCATTCGAGAAATTGGTGCTGGATGTGGAAATGCTGCAGATGATGATCGAGTTCTTGAAGCCGATCGAAGTCAACGAGCAGGAACTCGGCTTCGACGCCATCAGGGGCGTACCGACCGGCGGCCATTTCTTCGGCGAACCGCACACCATGGAGCGCTACGAACACGCCTTCTATCGGCCGCTGGTGTCCAACTGGCAGAATTACGAAAACTGGCAGCTCGCCGGCGGGAAGGACGCCACGCAGCGAGCCACTGATATTTGGAAGCAGGCTCTGAAGGAGTATCAGGAGCCTGCGATCGATCCCGGCATTCGGGAAGCACTCGACACCTACGTCGCGAAGCGGCGCGAACAAATCGGAAGCGAAGAGCCTTGAGAACTATGCGAACTGAAGCCCAGGGGGTAGTCAGCCCCAATCGCGCAGGCGCGAAGCGGTGTCGTGCGCATCAGAACGGTGCGAGCCTCTCGACCGCGCGAATGGTCACCGGGCCCTCGTCGGACCGCGTCTTTTCGGCGCCCAATACTTCGGCCGACGCCTTGGCCATCACGATGGAAATCATTTGGTTCGGGTATAGGATCACCTCATTGTCCCCGGAGCCGTGCATGCTGGGCAGGTATTCCACCGTACCGCCGGCATTGACGTAGCGCAGGAAGTGAAAGCCCATCTTGTAGAGCCCGTCTTCGCTCGATCCGGTAAGCGGCGCGGACACCGTACCTGCCGACGCATCGGCGTTCTTGACGATGGCATCCCGCCCCGCCAATAGCTCCGTGGTCAACTCTCGATTGAGGATCTGCGCCCCGCCGTGCGCGCCGCGCGCTTCATAGAGCATCGCAATCTTGGCGAGATCGTCGAGCGTCGGATAGTAGCCGGCGTTGCACCAGACCAGTCCATCGCGGCCGCCGGCCTCGCGGGTCTTGACGACCGGCCCTTGATGGATGCCGATCGGCGTGAAGATTTCCGTTTGAACCATCTCGCCGAGGTCGGCCTGCGGTCCGCGCACCGACTTCAGGAACCCGTCGATCGCAGCGCCGAGAATGTAGTAGTCCTGGTCGCGATAGCGCATCACCGTTCCTGGTTCCCAGGGATAGGGCCGCAGGTTCGCAGCGATCTGCCGAATCTTGTCGGCGTGGGACGGCGCCGTGTACCAGGCATCGTAGTCGCCGCCCAGGTAGCCGTCGAAAATGTCGTTGGGATGAGTCTTGGTCGTGCCGGTGCCGCCGAATCCGGTCGCCATGTCCGCCGCATCGAGAAAGCGCACTCGCCGCCACTTCGGATCGAGCCCCGGCACGTAGTCGCCGACCTTGAGAGTGAGCACCCAGGGTCCGTACACTTGCGCAAGATGCAACAGCGCCAGCGGCGCGAATACGCTCTTGGTCACCGAACGCACCCCGAAGCGCATCTCGAGCGGATAGGGATACGGTCCGTAGGGCGTCGCCGGATCCTGATAATACAGAGTACCGCTTCGAACCAGCGCCACCGCCACCTGCCACTTCGGATAGATGGGGCCGCCGAATCCATCGAGCGTGCCGGCCGGAACGGTCTTGACCAGTTCGCTCCAGGGCTTGGCCGGAAATCGGTCGGAAAGCTCTGCTTGCGCCTGGGCGCGGCGCGCGTCGAGTTTCTGCGCATCGCCTTGACCCAGCTCGGCGGCCGCAAATCCCCAGGCCACGAAATATTGCTTGATCAAGTACGGACCGGTCTGCTGAACGAACTGCACCATGAGACCGCTCACCTGGCCCGGACGATACAGGAACGTGGCAAGACCCTGATGCGCATGGTTCTCGGTGTCGTTGACCAGCATGATGGGAAATGCGGCCCGCGACCATTCGCCGTCGGCTTTTTCACGCCACACCCGCCCGAATTGCGGAATCACGCGCCAATAGCTCGCGGTCGCGCCGCCGCCTGTCTCGCGCACCATCTCACCGCGCTGAACGGGCACCAGCACGTCGCCTACCGTGAAGAATTCCAGCTGCAGACCCGGGAAGGTCCGCGTGTCGCGGCCTTGAATCAGCGGTTGCTGCAGAACCGGCAAAGTCAGCATGCGCGCCGGGCGCAGCTTGAGCACCCCCGAAAACGCGGGCGCGGTCAGCGCGCCTTCGCCCGGAACGAATGCCGAATTCGCCACCGGCGCATCGAGCGCCCGGGCGGACTCGAAGACCTGTACCGGCAGCAGTTCCGCACTACCCGCCCGCGCGCCGGCGGCGCTCGCAACGCCGACGATCGCACTGAGCACCGCCGCATGCATTGTTCGCAAGACCATTGTTGAAGTCCCCCTGAAGATTCCGTCGGAATTGTTCGCCGGCTACCGCTTCCCGATTCGGCCCTCCGGTAGACCAAGATGCATCCGTCTGGCACCCATTGATTCGGGAAGTCGAAGTCCGCGATGTTACCGGTTAACACCGGCCAACCCAACTTCCGTCCTTGCAGAAAACCAGGGCGTCGATGCGTGTATGTGCGCCCTTTCCGCCGTGCGCTACAATTCAACACGCGGATGTGGGTTGGTGTGAGCTCGACCCTGACGCCATCCAGAGCCCGCAGGAACGCGATAGCTGAAATAAAGCCGATCCATGGCCGGTCGACTATCCGTCAACCAATTGTTTTGGTTCTAAAGGGGGACAAACGATGCTCACCACTCGCTCAATTCGCCCCGCCCTCGTATGGCTGGCGTACGCTTTCGCTCTCAGTTATTCGATTGCTTCGCCTGCGGACGACATGGTGTCATTCGCCACGGGAGGCTACGCCCGCGGCCTGCGAAGCGAGAAGCTGATGAACAAGATCGACACCAACGGCGACGGCATGATTTCGAAGGATGAATGGATCGCCTATCAGGAGAAGGTTTTCGCGATGCTGGACAAGAACAAGACCGGCACTCTCGACGCGAAGACATTCATCGACCCCAGCGGGGGTGAACTCGTGACCTTCGCCACCGGCGGCTACGCACGCGGCCTCCGCACCAAGGCGATGATGCACAAGATCGATACGGACGGAGACGGCACTATTTCCCACGACGAATACATCGCGTACCAAATCAAGATATTCGACATGATGGACACCAGCACGGCTCACAAGGGCATGGTCGGGCCGCAGGAAATGTTTGCAACGGGCGGCGCCAACCGCCGCTGACGGCGGTACGGCTACCGGGCGACGAACGATCGTTCGATGACGTAGTCGCCTGGTTCGCCCACGTGCGCGGAAATGTGGAAACCGCGCGCATTGAGAAGCGCGGATAGATCCGCCAGCATCGCCGGACTGCCGCAGATCATGACTCGGTCATGGGCGGGATCGAGCGGCGGCATGCCGGTGTCTTGAAATAGCTTACCCGACTCGATGAGCTCCGTGACGCGCCCTTGATAGCGGAATCGCTCTCGCGTGACGGTCGGAAAGTACACCAGCTGGTTTCTGACTTGTTCGCCGAGATATTCATGGTGCGTCAGCTCCCACTCGATGAAATCCCGATAGGCGAGCTCGCTCCGATAACGCACGCCGTGGACCAATATGATCTTCTCGAAACGCTCATACGCCGCCGGATCCTTGATCAAGCTCATGAACGGCGCGAGCCCCGTGCCTGAACTCAAGAGGTACAGGCGCTTGCCCGGCTTCAAATCGTGCAATAGCAGCGTGCCCGTCGGCTTGCGGCTCACCAGCACTTCATCGCCGGGCTTGATGTTTTGGAGCCGCGAAGTCAACGGGCCATCGGCGACCTTGATGCTCAAGAATTCCAGATACTCTTCGTGATTTGCGCTCGCGATGCTGTAGGCGCGCATCAGCGGTTTTCCGCCTATGGCCAAGCCCAGCATGATGAAATGGCCGTTCTCGAAGCGCAGACCCGGATCGCGCGTGGTCGTGAAGCTGAAAACCGTCTCATTCCAGTGATGAACCGTCAGGACGCGTTCGGTACCAATTGTTGCCATCGTAGTCTAGAAGCCGAGCGTCAGTTGCGATTGATCGGGTGTGGGCGGACGAAACAAGGATACTTCAAGTTCGTGCCGGTCGCGCGCGGAATCGAAGCCGCACTTGCGCAGCGCCAGCTCGAATCGCGTACGCAGCAGCTCGGCGTAGGGTCCGGTGCCGGTCATGCGCCGGCCGAATTCGGCGTCGTAATCCTTGCCGCCCTGCGTCTGGTTGATCAGCGACATCACGTGTTTGGCCCGGTCCGGGTAGTGCTCGGCCAGCCATTCGCGAAACAGGATCTTCACTTCATGGGGAAGCCGCAGCAAGACATAGCCGGCGGAGCCGGCGCCGGCCTCCTTGGCGGCCGCGAGAATGTCTTCCATCTCGTGATCGGTGATCGCGGGGATCACCGGCGCAACCAGCACGCCCACCGGAATCCCGGCTCGAGCCAGTTGCTGGACCACCCGCAGGCGGGCTTGCGGCGAGGCCGTCCTCGGCTCGAGCGTGCGCTTGATGTCGCCGGTCAGGGAGGTGATGCTGACCATCACCGACACCAATCGGTCTCGGGCGAGGTCCGTCAGCAAATCGATGTCGCGCACGACCAGCGCGCTCTTGGTGACGATGGTGACCGGGTGCCGGCACCGGGCAAGCACGCCGAGTATGCCGCGGGTGATCTGCAGCCGCTTTTCCAGCGGTTGATACCCATCGGTGTTGATGCCCAGCGCGATGGGTTTGCAAACGTATTTCGGCCTCGCGAGCTCGGCCTCTAGAATCTTGACCGCGTCAGCCTTGTAGAACAGTTTCGTCTCGAAATCCAGGCCCGGAGAGAGGCCCAAATAAGCGTGGGTCGGGCGCGCGAAGCAGTACACGCAGCCGTGGCTGCAGCCGCGATAGGGATTGATCGATTGATCGAACCCGACATCGGGGGACTTGTTGGTGGTGATGACGCTGCGCGCGCGATCGGGCAGAACCGTTTCGCTGAGGTGTTCGACAATCTCGTCCTCGTACCACCCGTCATGGATCTGTTCGCGCGTCGTTGCTTCGAACCGCACGGCGGGATTCGAGGCCGCGCCGCGGCCCTTGAACGGTTGATGTCCAATGAAGCTTCGAGTCATGGCGAAACTTTACCCGTGGATCGAGCAGTCGTAAATCCAGTGCTGCCGGGCGCTCAGTACTGTATATCGTCGATCTGCGCACGGCGGCGGCGCTTTTTTGCATCTTCGGGCCGTGAAAAACGGTTATGGTGCTGGCAGCGTGAGCTGATGCGACGGCGTGGCAGTGAGCGAGGAAAACAGTGGATTTTCGATCAAGCAGCGGGGTTGCGGTGGATTACGACGACACGCCTCTTCGGCTCTTTCATGCGCGGGTTGCCGTCGCCAGCTGCGGCGGCGTGTTCAGCGACGGATATGGTCTCGGCATCATCGGAATCTCCCTGAGCCGCGCCCCGCCGCAGCTCGGCCTGAACCCGGTCTGGATGGGATTGTTGGGCGGCGCATCTCTGTTCGGCCTCTTTGCCGGAGCGCTGTTCACGGGGCCCGCGGCGGACCGCTTCGGCCGACGGCCGATCTTTGCCTGCAACATGGCGGTGCTCGCGATGCTGTCTCTGCTGCAGGGTCTCACCGGCTCGGCGGCGCAGCTTCTGGCGCTGCGTCTGGCGATCGGCTTCCTGCTCGGCACGGACTATGTCGTGAGCAAGGCCCTATTGACTGAGTTCACTCCGCGGCGAGCCCGCGGGCGAATCCTGGGCCTGCTCTCCGTGGCCTGGGCCGGCGGCTACGCATGCGCCTACTTCGTGGGTTTCGCGCTGGGCGAAACCGGCCCGGAGGCCTGGCGCTGGATGCTGCTCACCGGCGCCCTACCCTGCCTGCTGGTGCTGCCGCTCAGAATCACCATGCCCGAGTCGCCCCGATGGCTGATGAATCACGGCTACGCCGACGAGGCGGCCCGCGTGGTGCGCGACAATTTCGGCCGCGACGTGGCGCCTCCCTTGCGCACGCCCGCGCCGCCGGCGGCTCGCGGCCGCTGGCGGCAGCTGCTGTCGCCGGCATGGCGCCGGCGAACGCTCGTGGGGTGCGCATTCTTTACCTGTCAGGTCATTCCTTACTTTGCGGTGGGCACCTTCGTGTCCCAGGTCATGTCCGCGATGAACTTGAGGAGCGGCTACGTCGGCGGTCTCATTTACAACTTGTCGCTCCTGGGCGGCGCGGTGGCCGGACTGATCGTCGTCGATCGGCTCTCACGGCGGAGCTTCTTGATCGGCAGCTTCGGCATTGCGGCCGGCACCATGTTCATCCTGTCCGTGTGGAACAACATACCGCCGCTTGCGATGACCATTCTGTTCGCGGTATTCGCAGGTGTCCTATCGGCGGCCTCCAACCTGGTCTACGTCTATCTGCCCGAACTCTTTCCGACCGACCTGCGGGCTTCGGGCATCGGGCTGGCGATCGCGGCGAGCCGAACAGGTTCGGCGATCAGCACCTTTCTGCTTCCCATCATCGTCGCCGCATACGGCGTGCGCACGGCCCTCGGCGCATGTGTCGCGGTCCTCGCAATCGGCGCCGTGATTTGCCGGCAATGGGCACCGGAGACGCGCAATGTTCCTCTGGGAGCGCTGGACGCGTCACCGCACCCCGTGTAGGACGCCCGAGGACAAGCGCACGCGATCGATCATCTGTCCGTGATCAAACCGAACTGCTGCGCGATGAGAATCAACTGCAAGGCGCTGTTGGCGCCTAATTTCTGCTTGATCGACGACTGGTGATTGGCCGCTGTCTTGGGGCTGAGTCCCAGACGCTCACCGATTTCCTCGATGCCGTACCCCTGGACCAACATTCGCAGGACCTCGAGTTCCCGCGTCGACAAAGTGCCGGCGAGCTGGTCTGCAGCCGACGACTGCTTGGTCATCGCCTGCTCCACGTCCGGGCTGAGATACCGCCGGCCGCCCGCCACGGAACGCACGGCATCGATGAGAAGATCCGGCGCACTGGCCTTACTCAAATAGCCGCGGGCTCCCGCGCCGATTGCCCGAGTGGCATAGATCCCGTCCTGGTGCATGCTGAACATGAGCACGCATGCATCGGGCCTGCGCGCGATGATTCGCCTGAGAATCTCGATCCCACTCACTCCGGGCAATCCAATGTCCAGCACGATGACGTCGGGCTTGAGTTCGACATCCATGCGCATGGCATCTGCGGCCGTCGCCGCCTCGCCGATCACAATCAGGGAGTCATCGCGCTCCAACAGGCGGCGGTAGCCCTCGCGTACCACGGCGTGATCGTCGACCAGCAGCACGCTGATCCTGCGGCATCCGGCCATGCTCACGATGGCGCACCCGCCATGGGGAGAGTGGCCTTGACCTGGAAGCCGGCGCCGCGCTCGCTCGCCAACGTGATCGATCCGCCCAGCGCGGACACGCGCTCGCGCATTCCGACCAGGCCAAGCCCGGGCCGCGGCGCGGTCAAGTCGGCCCCGGCGCCGTTGTCGGCGATGAGAATCTCGAGGCATTGCCGGGAGTCTACGGCTGGTCCGGCGGCAATTCGTATCTGCACCCTCGTGGCCATGGCGTGACGTGCAATATTCGTGAGTGCCTCTTGCACCAGTCGATACAGCACCAGTGCGCGAGTTTCGTCCAAGGTGTCAAAATCGCCGGTGAGCGACATCTCGATCATCGTCACAGGCAGCCGTGAGCGCCAATCATTGACACAGTGCTCGATCGCCGCGGTGACACCCAAATCATCCAGACCCACAGGCCTCAGTTGACGAATGAGTCCGGTCACCACGCCGTACACGCGGTCGATGTTGGCAATCATGGCACGGGTTACCTCGTGTACCGCCGGGTCAGCGGTCATCGATTCGCGCATCGACATTGCATCGAGCTTTATGGCAATCAGGTATTGACCCAACTCATCGTGCAGATCGCGGGCAAGTGCCTTGCGTTCGTTCTCCTGCATGTCGACGTACTGCTGCGCGAGGCGCTTGTTCTCGGTGAGCGTCTCCGCCAGCTGCACCTCCGCCGCTCGGCGCAATCGAAGTTGTCGATTCGCCTCGAAATACCGGCGGGAGGAGAACCAGATCAGGCTGATCGCGACCACCAACAGCACTGCGGGGAGTTCGTCGAGTTGCAAACGCTCGAACGGGCGCGTCCAATTCAGCAGCGCTTCGCTGAGATTGTATTTCGCACAGACGACCGCCGCGGCGACCGCGACGACGACGATCAGCACGATATCGCGGCGCGCCGACATCTTCCGGTCTGCATCCTCTCCGGCCATGATGTTCATCATATTTCTCCGCGAGAAACGCTGGCCTTCAGGCCGGCGAGGGATAGCGAGACGTGTAGCGTTGCGTGCCTCCCACGACACGCATTTCTCGATGTTTGCCAAGGTGTTACGAGGTCGCCCAAGTTTCACCCTGTCAAGGCAACACTACTGGACAAAACCTCAGCTGGAGTGCTGAAGCCCAGGGTCTGCCGAGG